>Ga0265798_10001724_pt1 | contig 33320 bp, 21 predicted proteins | sample P3T30metagenome_FD_192430 | JGI IMG/M metagenome (GOLD analysis project Ga0265798, IMG submission 192430) | Plant litter microbial communities from East Loma Ridge, Irvine, California - P3 T30 | ecosystem: Environmental > Terrestrial > Plant litter > Unclassified | place: USA: California... | reverse complement strand
CTGCGCTATGCCAAAGACGGCTTTTTCAACGCCAGCTACACCTGGAACTCGACCCGCGACAACACCTCCTACAACGGCAACGTGGCCAACACGTCCACGTTCCGCCCCATCAAGTCGGACCCGCGCGACCTAAGCGAGCTGAACTACTCCGACAACCAATTCCGGCACAAGGTAGTGTTCTTCGGGGCCTCGCCAAGCTTCAAGGGCTTCGTATTGAGCGGACGCTTCACGGGCCTCGGCGGCACGCGCTACTCGCTCACCGTGGACTCGGACATCAACGGCGACTTCGTGGGCGGACCGGGCACCGACAACGACCTGGCCTTCGTGTTTGACCCCAACAACCCCAACACGGCCCCTGCCGTGGCCGCCGCCATGCAGAAGGTGCTGGCCAACCCCGACAACCGCGCCGTGGACTACATCCGCAGCAGCCTAGGTACCATTGCGGCCCGCAACGGCGGCGTGAACCCCTTCTCGGGCACCTTCGACGTGCGCCTGCAAAAGACCTTCAAAACGTTTAAAAACCAAGGCTTCACGCTAAGCGTGGACGCGTTCAACTTCGCCAACCTGCTTAATAAAAGCTGGGGTGTGAACTACAACCTAGGCCAACAGAACTTGCTCACGGCCACCGGCTTCGACCAAACCACCCGTCGCTACACCTACCGCGTGAACGAGAACGTGGGCACGACCAACCGCAACGGTACGCCTTACCAGATTCAGCTGGGCGCTCGGTATTCTTTCTAACGGGTAACCCCACCCCCGACCCCTCCCCTCCGGGAGAGGGGAGCCTGACGTTCGCCAACGTCTGCTTACGGTTAGCTCCCCTCTCCCGGAGGGGAGGGGCCGGGGGTGGGGTCTCACGGCCGACGGGCCGCGTCAATCCATATCACCTTCTTTCTCAATATGAAGTCCCTTTTCTCCACGCTCGCCCTCAGCCTTGCCCTAGGTACCCCCGCCCTGGCGCAGCCAGCCAAGCACGTATTACTCATCAGCATCGACGGGTTTCGGCCCGACTTCTACCGCGAGGCCAAGTGGCCGACTCCCAACTTGCAGCGCATGGCCGCCCAAGGCACCTCGGCCGATGGCGTGCGGGGCGTGTTTCCGAGCGTGACCTACCCCTCGCACACCACTCTTATTACGGGAGTGGCACCGGCCCAGCACGGCATTTACTACAACTCGCCCTTCGAGCCCGACGGCGCCACCGGGCGCTGGTACTGGGAGGAAAGCCTGATTAAAACTCCGACCCTGTGGGACGCCGTGCGCCAGGCCGGCGGCAAAACGGCCTCCGTGTCGTGGCCCGTGACGGCGGGCGCGCCCATCGACTACAACGTACCCGAGGTGTGGTCGCTGACCATCAAGGACCGCCTCACGCCGGTGCGCGAGCAAACCACGCCCAAGGGCTTGTTTGAGGAAATTGAGCAGAAGGCTACCGGCCCGCTTACCGCCCGCGACATGAGCAGCGACTACGTGAGCGGCGACGAAAACGGCAGCCGCATCGCCGCCTACCTCCTCCAAACCTATAAGCCTACGCTGCTGACCTTGCACGTATTCGGCGTAGACCACGCCGAGCACCAGGACGGCCGCGACGGCGAGCACGTGCGCCGCGCCCTGGCCACCGCCGACTGGGTAGTAGGCAACCTAGTAGAAGCCCTGGCCAAAGCCGGCATCGATAAAGAAACCGCCGTCATCGTGACCGGCGACCACGGCTTTGTGGACATCAACACCACCCTGGCGCCCAACGTGTGGCTGGCCCAAAATGGCCTGTACAACGCCGAAAAAGGCAGCTGGAAAGCCCAGTTTCACACCTCGGGCGCGGCGGCCTTCCTCATGCTGAAAGACCCCAAGGATAAGAAAACCGTGGCCCAAATACGCCAGCTGCTGGCCGCCGCGCCTGCTGAGCAGCGCAAGCTGTTTCGGATAGTAGAGCGTGCCGAGCTCGACCAGATTGGCGCTGACCCGCACGCGGCGCTGGCCCTCGCCCCCGCCCTAGGGGTGTCGATGAGCGCCGCCCGCGACGGGGCCGTAGTGCGCCCCGGCAAAGGCGGCACCCACGGCTTCTTCCCCGACAATCAGCAGATTCAAACTGGCTTTGTAGGCTACGGCCCTGGCTTCGCGGCCGGCAAGGTGCTGCCCCAAATGACCTTGCAAGACGTAGCGCCCATCACGGCCCAGCTCCTAGGTTTGAATTTTAACCCTGGCAAAAGCACGCTGCCCGCCCAGGTAGTGCAGTAGCCTACAAAGCGGAGCTAGCTACTCGTGTAGCCAATCAAACGGTTAGTCATGCAGAGCGCAGCGAAGCATCTCACTCGCTTCGTTGCTTACGCCTAGAGTTACTGCACCACGCGAGATGCTTCGCTACGCTCTGCATGACCGACTGTTTGATTGGCTACACGGTATTACTGTAAAAGGCCTCGCGCACTACTGCGCGGGGCCTTCTTGCTACTAGCCTAGGTTGGGGTCACGCCGCTTTGTTTGGGGAGACAAGCGCTAGGGATAACCGGCTCATTAGGTTCGCAAAAAAGCCGAACAACTGCGTCATTCCTACGTTCTTACTCAAGCGTAGCCGCTGTTGGCTCGTCGGGTGGCGGCACGAGCGCCACGTGGCACTTATCCTCTCCCACCCATGAAAATATTGCTCACCGGTGCCACCGGTTACATTGGCCAGCGCCTGCTGCCCGTACTGGCCGAGGCTGGCCACGAACTCGTGTGCTTGGTGCGCGATGCCCGGCGCTTTGCCTTGCCCGACTCGATGCCCACCGCCTTGCACTCGCAGGTGCGCGTGGTGCAGGGCGATTTGCTCAAGCCTGATTCGCTGGCTGACCTGCCGCTGGACATCGACGTGGCCTACTACTTAGTGCACTCGATGAGTGGCGGCGGCAAAAACTTCTTTGAGCTGGAGCAGCAGTCGGCGCACAACTTCACCCAGTACCTCGACCGCACAGCAGCCCGACAGGTCATTTACCTCTCAGGCATCGCCAACGATGCGGGCCTGAGCGTGCACCTGCGCTCGCGCAGTGCCGTGGAGCACGTGCTGGCCAAGGCGCAACACGCGCAGCTAACGGTGCTGCGAGCCAGTATTATTATCGGGTCGGGCTCGGCGTCGTTCGAGATTATCCGCGACATCGTGGAGAAGCTGCCCGTGATGGTGACGCCGCGCTGGCTCAATTCGCGCTGCCAGCCCCTAGGTATCCGCGACGTGGTGTTTTACCTGCAAGCCGTGCTCGACAACCCGGCATGCCTGGGCGAGAGCTTCGACCTAGGCGGACCTGATATACTGACTTACAAGGAAATGCTGATGGGCCTGGCCGCCGAGCGCGGCTACCGGCGCTGGATAGTGACGGTGCCCGTGCTCACGCCGCGGCTGTCGTCGTGGTGGCTGTATCTGGTCACGAGCACGTCGTTTTCGCTGGCGCAAAGCCTGGTCGAAAGCCTCAAGAACGATACCGTGGCCGACCCGGCGCGTAGCATCGAGCGCGTCATTCCGCACGAGTGCATGAGCTACCGCGACGCCCTGGCGCTGGCTTTCCAGCGCATCGAGCAAAACGAGGTGGTGAGCAGCTGGAGCGACGCCATGAGCAGCGGCACCCTGCGCCAGAACTACATGGATGCCATCCAAATCCCGCGCCACGGCATGTTCTTCGACCGTCAGAAGCGCAAGTTTACCCGCCCGGTGGCCGAGGTGCTCGACAATATCTGGCGCATCGGCGGCGACCGCGGCTGGTACAAAACCGACTGGCTCTGGCGCATCCGCGGCCTCATGGATAAGCTGGTGGGCGGCGTGGGGTTGCGCCGTGGCCGCCGCTCGCCCAGTCGCCTGCGCGCCGGCGACCCGCTCGACTTCTGGCGCGTGCTAGTGGCCGACCGCACCGCCAAACGCCTGCTCCTCTATGCCGAAATGAAACTGCCCGGCGAGGCCTGGCTGCAATTTCGCATCGTGGACCACGCCGATGGCTCGCATACGCTGGAGCAACTCGCTGCCTACCGGCCGCAAGGCCTCCTAGGTCGGCTGTATTGGTACTCGGTGCTGCCATTCCACGGCATCATTTTCAAAGGGATGGTGGAAAACTTGATTAGCTACCACGAATAATTCGCAGCCTTTCCACTCTGCCAGCGCCTCATTTTCTTGCTTCTTCTATCGAGAAGGGCAGGAAATGAGGCGTTGCTGTTTACTAGCGTCTATGCCAGACTCAGGCGAGCGCGACAATTTCTTAAGACGGTTTAGGGTGGGGTCCCACGAGTAGCGAGCGTGCATCACTCACAGCCCTCTATAAGGAGGTTCTTGAGTCCAAGCTTACAAGGTCAGCCAAAACTTTCGCCGCTTAGACAACCCTTCGCCACTCAGCCGCATCTAGCTACCACCCCCTAGATAAAAGAAGAAATTTTCTTTAGGCTACTCGTAACGTTTGGCCTTTGCCCCGGTACTCGTAGTTGAAAAAGGCTAAAAGTTCCCGCCGAGAGAGCCAATTAAAAAAAAGTTTCAGGTTAAAAACTGCCTTTCCAGCTCACCAAAGCAGGTTTTGATAAATAATTTGAAACAGTACTATGCTAAACAAAGTACCTGTTGTAAGTTTGTTCTATCAAAAGCCTAGTACTACTCTTCAACCTACAACCTGGCGCCGCCTGGTTGTGCTTAGGAGGCCACCCTAGCAGCCGCCAACCGGGCGGCAGCCCCCTGCCAAAAGCCTTAGTCGCTGCTGGCCCCTGCTAGCCCCCCTGCCTATGGCAGGCCGGCTCCCCCTCTCTCTCGTGCTTTTTCAGGCACCGACGCTTCACCCCCCGGAACCGCGGCCGGCTGGGAACGGAATCGCCATGCCCTTTCAGAACGCCTTTTTCACGTCTCTCATCATGGACTACTCGCTGAAAATCAACTCGCTCGCTCTTGCTGCCGGTTTCAGCACCTGGCTTGTACTGCCCCAGGCAGCCCAGGCCCAATCGAAGGAAAGCGTTAGCCAAACCGCGCCGGCCTCCAAAACCGCCACCCTCAGCGGCACCGCTGTAGAGAGCAGTGCCAAGGCCGAACCCCTCGCCTTCGCCACGGTGCTGCTGCGCCGCGCTGAGGCCGCCGACACTAGCTTGGTAGCCAGCACCCAAACTTCGCTGACCGGTGCTTTCGAGCTAAGCAAGGTGCCGGCTGGGGCCTACCGCCTGCGCATTCAGGCCCTCGGGTACCAGGGGCTGGTGCAGGCCGTGCGGGTGGCCCCCGGCCAAACTACCCTGGCCCTAGGTACCCTGAAGCTGCACGCTGGCACCCAGCAGCTGGCCGAAGTAAAAGTGACCGGCGAAAAAGCTGTGGTGCAGCAAGAGCTGGGCAAAACGGTGATTAACGTAGAAAAAGACCTGAGCAGCGTGGGCGGCACCGCCGTGAACGTGCTCGAAAACGTGCCCTCTGTGGCCGTAGACGCCAGCGGCACGGTAAGCCTGCGCGGCTCTTCTAACCTGACCATCCTCATCGACGGAAAGCCCGCTGGTACTAGCAACGGCGGCCCCGGCCCGCGCCTCGACCAGATTCCGGCCTCCCAGATTGCGCAGGTGGAGGTCATGACGAACCCCTCGGCCAAGTATGACGCCAGTGGCACCGGCGTCATCAACATCATCACGAAGAAGAACAAGAAAGAAGGCTGGAACGGCCAAGCCGCGCTGGTGGTGGGCACCCGCGACAAGTACTCGCCGAGCCTCAGCCTGAGCCGCCACCACGGCAAAGCGACCTGGAACCTAGGCTACGATGGCCAAGACCAAATTTATCGCAGCACCAACCGCAACGCGCAAACGGCGCTGCTGCCCGATGGTGGTAGCCTTTACACCACCCAGGAAGGCCTGGGCAACCAGCACAACCGCAACCACAGCCTGAACCTAGGGCTCAACTACGAGCTGACCAAGGAGCAGACCCTGAGCCTGAGCGTACAGCCTCACTGGGAGCGCCACACCGAAATCATCAACCAAACCCTGACGCAGCAACCGGTGGGCTCGCCTACTGTCACTACGCAGGTGGGCCAGGAGATAAATAACGTGAAGGTGAGCGTAATAGAAAGCTCAGCTGACTACCGCCGCACCTGGGAGGCCCACAAGGGCCGCGAGCTGACCGCCAACGCCGGCATGGTGAACATCAACGCCAACATTCCGGTGAGCCAGCTACTGACGGGCGGCACCGCGCCGGCCGGCTTCCGGCAGCAGCAGCAGGTAAAAGCCCAGATTTACTTTGGGCAGGTAGACTACACGCTGCCCAGCGCCGACAACAAAGGCAAGCTCGAAACCGGTGTGCGAATGCAGGCCCTGCGCAACACGGGCTCCACGGCGCTGTTTGCGCCCACTGCCAACCCGGAAGATGAGTTTGTGCGCGACCAGAATCGCTCGTTCGACTACAGCTTTACGCAAGTGATGCCCGCCGCCTACGCCACCTACCAGCGCACGCTGGCCCATGGCTGGAGCGCCCAAGGTGGCTTGCGCAGCGAGGCTACCTTCCTAAACGGCGGCGTGGCCGACGGCCGGGCCGATGTGAATCGCAGCTACATCAGCCTGTTTCCGAGCGCCACGGTGGCCCGCGAGCTGGGCAAAGAGCCGGGCCAGAACCGCTTGCAGTTCAGCTACGCTCGCCGCCTCAACCGGCCCGACTTCATGCAGCAGCTGCCCATTCAGCTCTACCAAGACCCGCGCAACTACCGCCAGGGCAACCCCAACCTGCTGCCCGAGTTCAGCCACAACGTGGAGCTTGGCCACCAGCTCAACCTAGCCAACGGCGCCAACATCACGACCACTGTGTTTGCCCGCTTCACGCAGAGCGCCATCCAGCGCATCCGCACCATCGACACCCTGGCCACCCGCGTCAGCAACGTAGGGGTGGTAACGCAGGAGACCTTCCAGAACCTAGGCAACACGACCAACCTAGGGCTCGAAATGACCTGGGCCCAGCCCTTGGCTAAGTGGTGGCGCGTGTCGGCCAGCGGCTCGCTCTTCCGCTCCGAGATTGCCGCCAATGCCCTGAACACCGCCAACCGCGCCGCCCTGGCCGGCTCGGCCCGCCTCAGCAACAACTTCACGCCCCGCAAAGGCCTCGATGTGCAACTCACCGGCGCCATCCGCTCGACGGTGCTCACGGCCCAGGGCCGGCAGCTGCCTAGCGGCGGCATCGACCTAGCGCTGCGCCAGCGCCTGTTCGGCGACCGCGCCGCCCTCACCCTCCGCGTTTCTGACCTACTTAACACGCAGGTGCGCCGCGTGCAGCTGGCCACTCCCGAGCTCCAAACCAGCCTCTACAGCAAGTACGAGACCCGCGTGGGCTGGCTGGGCTTTACCTGGTACATCGGCGCCACCAAGGCCAAGGCCGGCCGCATCGAGGCGGCCCCCAGCGGCGGGGGCGGATTCGGGGGCTAGGCTTACCTCCTCAGATAGGGCATGCCGGGCCTGCACAGGCGGCTCGGGTGAATTACCCAATTCATGGCGCGAACGAGTGGCGCCAACGGGCTCGGCATGACCTATCTGAACGGGCTAACCCTCCCCAATCTGGTCACACAAACACTTTTAAATCAACACACTAAGTTAATCACTCGCGGCTGGCGGTGGCGTTGTTTTGCACCGCGTTCGCAGCACCTCCTTTTCTCCTCTCCTCCTCACTTTTTCTTTCTTTTTGTCATGAAAACCACTGCCATCCTCTTCGCCACTACCATGCTATTTTCTGCCCTAGGTGCCACCGCCCAAGACCTGGCCCTGGTGCCCGACGCCCAAGCGCTGACCGGCGTGTACGCCACTGCGCCAGCTGCCAAATCGGCCGCTCCTACTTCCGGCATCACCTACTTCGGCGTAGTAAACTCCCAGGATGCCCGCCACGAGCAGTATGCCCAGCTGCGCCGGCTGTTCGACACTTACAAGCCCACGCTGGTGGTGGTTGAGAAACCCGACCTAGGCACCGCCGACACTGAGGAGGCCACTATCAAAGCCAAAGGTGCCCCCGGCTACGCCCGCCTATTGGCCCAGCAGTACCAAGTAGCTACCGAGCGCCTCGACGACCCAGTGGCCGAGTACAACTACCTGCTGACCAAGGTCGATGCCGAGCAGCTTAAGCTTTACTATCTGCTGCGCGAAGCCCGGCGCTTTCAGCAGCGCACGGGTGCCTCTAAGGCCTTGGTTACAAAGGCCATGCAGCAGCTCATTACCCAAAGCAAGTACTACGTACCCGGCACCGAGCACGTTATCCGGAACGTAGGCGAGCTTACCGCCGCCTTTGACAAGTATTGCCCCGATGGCGGCCAATGGTGGAATGCCCCCGCTGCCTACTTCTGCCCCCAGGCGGCCACGGCGCTTTACCCCAGCGGCTCATTTTGCCACACCCTAGGCAGCGCCATCAGCGAGTACCGCGAGCAGTACGTGTACAGCAAGCTGGCGGCCCGCGCCCAGGCCGGCGAGCGCATCCTAGTGGTCACGAGCTGCGACCAGCTGCCCAGCGCCCAGTCGGCCGGCACGGTCGCTGTGAAGTAGCCGCCTAGCGCCAGCAAGGCGCGAGGACCCCACCCCCACTCCCTCCCCTCCGGGAGAGGGGAGCCTGACGACTCTAGCGTTAGAGAACGAAGGGCTCCCCTCTCCCGGAGGGGAGGGGCTGGGGGTGGGGTCTCGGCGTTAGGGCGTTCTTTCACATTTAACCAGCCCTAGGTATGTAATGCAACTCATTGGGCGGCGATTACCTCTCTACATTGTCTCCCCGCCCTGCCTCCTTATGAATGCACGCTTCCTCTTGCTCACGGGCCTGCTCGGGGCCGCCACCCTAGGCACCCACGCCCAGCAGCTCAACACCGCCAAGCTCGATAGCCTGCTCACCAGCCTGGCTACCAATAACAAAATGATGGGCAGCCTAGCCGTGTCGCGCAATGGACAGGTGGTGTACAGCCACGCCTTTGGCTTGGCGCAACTGGTGCCCCCGGTGCCGGCTACCCCCGCCACGCGCTACCGCATGGGCTCCATCACGAAGATGTTCACGGCGGTGATGATTTTTCAACTCATGGAGGAGAAAAAGCTGACCCTAGGTACGCCGCTGGCCACATTTTTCCCGCAGCTGCCCAATGCCAAAACTATTACCATCGAGCAGCTGCTGAGCCACCGCAGCGGCCTACACAACCTCACCGCCGATGCGGCCTACCTAGGCTACATGACCCAGCCTAAAGTGCAGGCCGAACTGCTGGCCATTATGAGCAAATACTCGCCAGATTTCGAGCCGGGGGCGAAATTCGACTACAGCAACTCCAACTATATCGTGCTGGGCTACATCGTAGAAAAGCTCGGCAAGCAGCCCTACGCCCAGGCCCTGCAAAAGCGCATAGTGGCCAAAGCCGAACTTAAGAACACCTACTACGGCGGCAAAATCGACCTTAAAAAGCAGGAAGCTTTTTCCTACAAAGCCGGCCCTAGCGGCACCTGGCAGCCCGATACAGAAACCAACATGAGCACCCCCGGCGGCGCAGGCGCGGTTGTATCGACCCCGGCCGACATCGACCGCTTTCTGGAAGCGCTGTTTGCGGGTAAGCTGGTATCGGCCGCTAGCCTGGGCGAGATAAAAACCATCCGCGATGGCTTCGGGCGTGGCATCATGTTAATGCCGTTTCACGGTAAGCCCGGCTATGGGCACGGCGGCATCATCGACGGCTTTCAGTCGCTAGCCAGCTACTTCCCCGACGATAAGCTAGCCGTGACCTTGAGCACCAACGCCCACAGCTATGCCCTCGGCGACGCGATGGGTGGCGTGCTCAGCATCTGCTTCAATCAGCCCTACAAAATTCCTGACTTCGCGGCTTCGGCCTTCGTGCCGGCTGCGGCCGACCTCGACCGCTACGCCGGCACCTACGCCAGCCAGCAGATTCCGCTCAAGGTTACGCTGACCAAAGAGAGCGGCTCGCTCTTGGCCCAGGCCACGGGCCAGTCGGCCTTTCCGCTTGAGCCCGTGAGCCAGGGCGTCTTCAAGTTCGACCACGCCAGCATCCGCATGGAGTTCGACGCGGCCAGGCCAGCCTTTACGCTCAAGCAGGGGGCCAATATTTATACATTTACGAAGGAATAAATTGCCTTATTGGGCCACTGACTTTTATTCCGACCTCCTTCTTTTTCTATTTTCTCTTCTATGTCCAAACCTCTCTACCTGGCTGCTGCGCTGCTGCTGGCCGGGGCTGCCGTGGCCCAGCCTACGGTGCCCGCCACCCCGGCCGGTACCACCAAAGTCAAAACCAAGCACAAGCGCGGCCAAGCCGACGCAGCCACTACCACCACCCCGGCGGCCGCAGCCACTAGCGCCACCGACTACTCGGTGCCCTACGCCGCCACCATTACGCCCGAGGCGCTAAAGCAAGACCTCTCGGTGCTGGCCTCCGATGAGTACGAGGGCCGCGAAACCGGCCAGAAGGGCCAGAAAATGGCCGCCGACTACATCGCCAAAGCCTTTGCAAGGTATGGGCTGGCGGGGCCGGTGCAGGGCTCAGACAATCCTTACTTGCAGCACTTCACCATGAACCGCGTGAGCATCGACCCGGCTTCGGCCATTCAGGTGGGTGGCAAATCCTATACGCTGGGCAAGGATTTTTACGTGCTGCTGCCGGGCCGCCTCCTAGGGGCTACGGCTCCTATAAAGCCCGCCTTCGCAGGCTACGGCATTAAGGAAGCCAGCTATTCCGATGTCTCTCCCGCGCCGGGTAGCGACCTGGTGATACTGCTAGGCCAGCCTCTCAACAAGGCTGGGCAGCCACTACTAGGCAAGGCCAGCGCGTATGGTGCCAGCGGCCTACCAGCCCTATCGGCCCGCACCAGCGCCCTGCGCGCCGCTAGGCCAAAATCGGTCTTTTTGGTGGCGCCCACGGCTGCCGCGTTTGCGCAGACCCCCAAGGACTATGCCCAGCTGCTTGGCAACGAGCAGCTGGAGTTTCCTGACCAGCCGGCCCCGGCTGGGGCCGGCATCGTGGTAGTATCGCCGGCCCTAGGAGCCGCCCTGCTGGGCACCACTCCGAGCGGCCTCACCAAGTACGAAAAGGGCGTGGCTACCGCCGGCAAGCCCATCACCGATGGGTTCAAGCCTGCTTCCGCCAGCGTGCAGCTTAAGCAGAAGAAAGAGCCCTTCACCACCGAAAACGTGCTCGGCTACCTCGAAGGCACCGACAAAAAAGACGAGGTCGTGGTGCTGTCGGCCCACTATGACCACCTAGGTATCAAAGACGGCGTGGTGTTTAACGGCGCCGACGACGATGGCTCGGGCACGGTGAGCGTGCTAGCCATGGCCCGCGCCTTTATGCAGGCTAAGAAGGATGGCCACGGCCCGCGCCGCAGTATGCTGTTCTTGGCTAATGTGGGCGAAGAAGAGGGCCTACTGGGCTCACAGTATTACACCGACCACCCCATCTTCCCGCTGGCCAATACCGTCACCGACCTCAACATCGACATGGTGGGCCGGGTGGATAGCCTGCACCAAGGCAAGGGCGACTACCTCTACCTAGTGGGCTCGGACCGCCTCTCGCAGGAGCTGCACACGCTGAGCGAGGCCACCAACCAGCAGTACCAGCTGATAGCACTCGACTATAAGTACAACGCCCCCGACGACCCCGAGCACATCTACGAGCGCTCGGACCACTACAACTTCGCCAAGCACAATGTGCCGATTATCTTCTACACCAGCGGCTTGCACCCCCAGTACCACAAAGCCACCGACGACGTGGCCCTGATTGACTTCCCGGCCATGGCCCGGCGCGACCACCTCATCTTTCACACCGCCTGGGCCGTGGCCAATCGCGACCAGCGCATTATGGTCGATGAGAAATTCCGCGCTACCGGCTTCGTGCCCGCGGCCGCCGACCTCGACCGCTACGTGGGCACCTACGCCAGCCCCGGCATTCCGCTCAAAATCAACTTCACCAAAGAAGGCACCACGCTGAAGGCGCAGGCCACCGGCCAGCCGGCTTTCCAGCTAGAGCCCGTGAGCCAGGGCATTTTCAAGTTCGACCAAGCCCAAATTCGAGTTGAGTTTGCTCCCGATAAGCCCGGCTTCACGCTCAACCAAGGCGGCCAGAAAATCGAGTTTACCAAAGAGTAGCGCCCCGGCTTACCCCTAGGACTACTTTCAACTTTTTAACGGACCTTCACTGGCTGCCAGCTCACCAATGGGCTGGCAGCTTTTCGTTTAGCCCTTTCGTTTCCGATGCGTCATTTTTGCTACCTAGGAGCCCTACTGCTAGCGGCGAGTGCCAGCGTGGCGCAGCCCACCCAGCCGGCCCCCAAACCCAAGCGCCCGCTCGCCATCCCCGACTGGTCGGTGCCCTACGCCGCCCGCATCACGCCCCAGGAGCTGCGGCAAGACCTGATGGTGCTAGCCTCCGATGCCTACGAAGGCCGCGGCACCGGCCAAAAAGGCCAGAAACTGGCCGCCACCTACCTCGCCAAGGCCTTTGCGGCTGCCGGCCTGGCAGGCCCGGTGCCGAAATCGGATAACCCCTATTTGCAGCATTTCAAGCTGCACCGTGTGGGCCTAGATTCGACTTCGTCGATAAAGATTGGGACCCGGACGTTCGTCTTGAACAAGGATTTTTACGTCATCCTGCGTGACCCCGCGGCGGCCGCGGCTACTATCCAGCCCACGTTTGTGGGCTACGGCATCAGTACTCCGGCCTACGCCGATTTTGCGGCCAATGCTCCCGACTTGCAGCACAAAGACCTCGTGCTATTGCTGGGCGAACCCCAAACCAAAGCCGGCCAGCCCTTGCTGAGTCAAAACGGCCAGCCTAGCCCCTACGGCACCACGGGCATCGCCGAAATGGGGGAGCGCAGCCCGGCGCTCCGGTCGCTGGCGCCACGCGCTACGTTTCGCATCATGCCCAGCGCGGCGGCCTTCGCCCGCGTGCCGCACGACTATCCTTTCCTGTTTGGGCAAGGGCCCGACGACCAGATGACTTTTCCTGGCGAGCAGAAGCCCGCCCCAGCAGGCACGGGCAGCAATGTCTTTTTCCTGTCGCCCGAAATGGGGGCCGCGCTGCTCGGCACCACCCCCGCCGGCCTCGTGCAGTACCAGCAAGCCGTAGCCGCCGCTGGCAAGCCCGTGCCATCGGCCTTCCAGCCGGGGCCAGTCGAGCTGCGGATAGCAAACCGGGCGGGCGACTTCACCACCGAAAACGTGCTGGGCTACCTCGAAGGCACCGATAAGAAAAACGAAGTACTAGTGCTGTCGGCGCACTACGACCACATCGGCCGCAAAAACGGCGTGGTCTACAACGGGGCCGATGACGACGGCTCGGGCACAGTGAGCGTGCTAGCCATGGCGCGGGCTTTTGCCCAGGCCAAGAAGGCCGGCCACGGCCCACGGCGCAGCATCCTGTTTCTGGCCAACGTGGGCGAGGAAGCAGACCTGCTGGGCTCGCGCTACTACACCGACCATCCCATTTTCCCGTTGGCCAGCACCGTGGCCAACCTGCACCTCGACATGGTGGGCCGCATGGACAGCCTGCACCAGGGCCAGGGCGACTACCTCTACCTAATAGGCGACAACTGGCTTTCCGGCGAGCTGCGCGCACTAAGCGAGGCTACCAACCAGCGCTACCAGCACCTAGGGCTCGATTATACCTACAATTCCATTGTCGAGCCCAGCCACCTCTACCACCGCTCCGACCACTACAACTTCGCCAAGCACCGGGTGCCGGTCATTTTCTACGCCAGCGGCTTCCACCCCGACTACCACCAGCCCACCGACGATATAGAGAAAATTGATTTTGCGGCCCTCACGCGCCGCACCCAGCTCATTTTTCACACGGCCTGGGTTGTGGCCAACCGGGCTACCCGCCCCGCCATCGATGCCCAGCACCGCAGCACGGGCTACCTCGCCGCGGCGGCCGACCTCGACCGCTACGTGGGGCAGTACGCCAGCGCTCAGGTACCCATCAAAATCGCGGTTAGCAAGCGCGGTTCCGCGCTGCTGGCTCAGGATGGCTACCAGCCGCCCCTACCCCTCGAAGCCGTAAGCCAAGGCGTTTTCAAGGCCGACCAAGCTGGCGTGCGGATAGCTTTCGACCCAGTAGCGGCTGCCTTCACGCTACAGCAGGGTGGCGGCAGCTTTTTATTCAAGAAGGAATAACCAGCCCACTAAATTGTCTTTGCCCTCTTACCAGCTTTAGAAGCTGATAAGAGGGCCTTTTTTTAGATAATATGATTAAATAATAGCTATTTTCTCAGTTCAAAATCTCTACATTTGACACTGGTTTTTAAGTAGTAATCACTACACTTTCACTCTTCTTTCTTCTATGAAGACAACCTTTACCTTCTACGCCCTGGCAGCGGGCCTGCTGACCCTAGGGGCCATTGCGCCTTCCCTGGCCCAAACCAAAGTCAAAACCAAGAGCAGCACCGGCAAGCAAACGGCGGTAGTAGCCTCGCCCCAGAGTGGCACGGGCCCTTCGCGAGCCAACCTCGATACGTCGGTGCAGCCCTGCGACAATTTTTACCAGTACGCCAATGGCGGCTGGCTAAAGAACAACCCCATTCCGGCGGCCGAAACGTCCTGGAGCGCTACTTCCGAGTTGGCGCAGCGCAACCGCACGCTGGTGCACCACCTGCTGGATAAGGCGGCGGCCAACCGCTCGGCCCAGCCGGGCTCGAATAGCCAGAAGGTGGGCGACTTCTATGGCGCAGCCATGGACACGGCGGCTATTGAGGCGGCTGGCCTCACCTACTTGCAGCCGCACCTGGCCCGCATCGCGGCCGCACAGGACCCAGCCGGTATGCAACGCCTGCTGGCCGACCCCAAAACCCGCATGGGCAACGCGTGGTACAAATTAGAGGTACGGTCTGACTACAAACAGAGTGACGTGTATGCCGTGTATGCCAGTCAGGACGGCCTGACCCTGCCCGACCGCGACTACTACCTCCAAGAGGATGCGCGCTCGAAAGCCATTCGGACGGCGTACCAGTCGTATCTGGTCAATACGTTTAACCTGCTGGGCGACAGCCCGGCCACCGCCCAACAAAATGCCGCTACGGTACTACGCCTCGAAACCCGGCTGGCGAAAGCTAGCCGCACCAAGGTAGCCCTACGCGATATTCCGGCCCTCTACAATAAGCGGAGCGTGGCGCAGCTCACGCAAGACTATCCCAACCTGAACTTACTCCTAGCGCTGCAACAAAAAGGCCTAGGCAGCGCCCAGGAAGTGGTAGTAGCCGAGCCCGAGTTTTTTGCAGAGCTGAATACGATGCTCGGCAGCGAGCCGCTACCCGACCAAAAAACCTACCTGCGCTGGCACCTCCTGACGGCCGCTACGCCGGCCCTGCCCCGCGCCTACGGCGACGAAGCGTTTCGCTTTGCACAAGCCCTGACGGGGGCCAAGCAACAGCAGCCGCGCTGGCGCCGTGCGCTGGCCACCACTGATGGCGCGCTGGGCGAAGCTTTTGGGCAGCTCTACGTCGACGAGGCGTTTTCGCCCGCGGCCAAGGCCCGCGTCAAGGCCATGGTTGAAAACCTGCGGACTGCCTATGCCGAGCGCATCTTGGCTACTGACTGGATGAGCGCCGAAACCAAGGCCCAGGCCATCATAAAGCTGAACGCTTTCGCAGTAAAAATCGGCTACCCCGACCAGTGGAAAAATTACTCGGCGCTGCCCGTGAGCCGCGCGAGCTACCTCCAGAATATGTTCGCGGCCAATGAGTTTGCTACCCGTAACAACCTAAGCAGATTCGGCAAGCCGATTGACCGCGGCGAGTGGTACATGACGCCGCCCACGGTGAATGCCTATTACAACGAAGAAGTGAACGAGATTGTGTTTCCGGCCGGTATTTTGCAGGTGCCCTTCTTCGACCCCCAGGCCGACGATGCGGTGAACTATGGCGGTATCGGCACCGTAATCGGCCACGCAATGAGCCACGGCTTCGACGACCAGGGCCGGCAGTACGACGCCCGAGGCAACCTGCGCGACTGGTGGACCAAAGAAGACGCTGAGAAGTTCAAGGCCAAAGCGGCCGTGGTAGGCAAGCAGTATGACGCCTTCACGCCCCTCGATTCGGTTCACATCAGTGGCAAGCTGACCATGGGCGAGAACCTAGCCGACCTCGGTGGGCTAACCATTGCCTATCAGGCCTTTCAGAAAACGCAGCAGGCCAAAGAAGGCAAAGCGATTGACGGCTTCACGCCCAACCAGCGCTTCTTTCTGAGCAACGCCCAAATCTTTCGCAGCAGCTACCGCCCTGCCGCCCTGCGCCGGCTACTCCTAACCAACCCGCACTCGCCCGCGCAGTACCGCGTACTGGGCCCGCTCATGAACATGGCCGAGTTCTACCAGGCCTTTGGCTGCAAAGACGGCAGCAAGATGGTGCGCGCCGCCGCTGACCGCTCGCGCATCTGGTAGGTTCCTACCTTCTTCGAGCCACTAAAAAGCCCGCTTCCTTGCCGGAAGCGGGCTTTTTAGTGGCTCGAAGAGTTAGTGCCGAAAGCTGATACCTAGGAAATACTCCCTATCGACGGAGTGCGTAAGAGGCATATGCGCGCCGCTCACGAATTTAATAAGCGCTAAACAAGCTCCTACTGCTTGTAAGCCGGCCCCACAAGCAGCTCGCTCGCCCACGGCTAAGCTACCTAGTGGCTTGCCGCCAAGCATCCTGCGGGCAATTTCCGCGTATAAGCGGCAGCTTCATTAAATATTCATGCGCCGCGTACCGCTTTCATTATCTCGCCTGCTCTTGCTGGGTTTATTACCAACCTTACTCACAGCAGCTTGTGGGCGCAAGGCCGACGGTACGCCCTACGGCGTAGACCCCGCTAGGCTGCCCGAAGGCCGTAAAAAAGCCGCACGTGCCTCCCTCTACAAGCAGAGTATCCCCAAAGGAGCCGAGCTAAACGCCGTTACCAACGCGGCCCGCACGGGCCAGCCTGCCAGCGCGGCGCCGCAGCCCGTGCAGCCGCGCTAACCCACCCTAGGGCAGCAGGTAGTCGGCCCCAAAACCTACCTTTGCGCCGTAATGGAAAAACCCAGCATCCCGCAAGGCACCCGCGATTTTGGCCCGGCCCAAGTGGCGCGCCGCCAATATATTTTCAATGTTATCCGGCGCACGTTCGAGACGTTTGGTTACGCGCCACTCGAAACGCCGACCCTAGAGAACCTCTCGGTGCTCACCGGCAAGTACGGCGACGAGGGCGACCAGCTGCTGTTTAAAGTCCTGAACTCGGGCAACTTCCTGGTGAAGGAGCGCCGCGGCGAAATCACGCCGCTCGTGACGGCCGAGGACCTCGACGCCGGCCACAAAGCCGTGCTGCCCAAGATTGCCGAGAAGGGCCTGCGCTACGACCTGACCGTGCCCTTTGCCCGCTACGTGGCCATGAACCGCGGCACGCTCACCTTCCCCTTCCGCCGCTACCAGATGCAGCCCGTGTGGCGCGCCGACCGCCCGCAGCGCGGGCGCTACCGCGAGTTCTGGCAGTGCGATGCCGACGTGGTAGGCACCGACTCGCTGCTCTGCGAGGCCGAAATCGTGCTGATGATGGCACAGGTATTCAACGGCCTGGGACTAACCGATTTTACCATTAAAATCAACCACCGCGGGGTGCTGCGTAACATTTACCAGGCCCTAGGTGGCGAAGGCAACGAAACCGACCTCTTCGTGGCCATCGACAAGCTCGACAAAATCGGGCGCGATGGCGTGAGCAAGGAGCTACTCGAAAAAGGCTTCTCGGCGCCGACCATCGACACGCTGTTTGAGCTGTTGAGCGTGGCCGGCAGCTACCCCGAAAAGCTCTCGCGCCTGCTGGCCGGCTTCGTAACGGCGGGTGTAGAGCCCGATGGCCTGCGCCCCGCTGCCGACAGCGAAGATGAGGAAACGGCCTTTTATAAAGGGCTCAACGAGCTGGCCGAGGTGCGCGATATCCTACAGGCCTCGGGCTTCACGCAGTTCGACCGCTTGGAGTTTGACCCCACGCTGGCCCGCGGGCTCAGCTACTATACGGGCTGCATTTTTGAGGTCAAAATCAACAACGTGCAGATGGGCAGCGTGAGCGGCGGCGGCCGCTACGACAACCTCACCGGCTCGTTTGGCCTGCCGGGCGTGTCGGGCGTGGGCTTCTCGTTTGGCGTCGACCGCCTCTACGACTGCCTCGAAAGCCTCGACCTCTTTACCGAAACCGGCGAAACGCCTACCCGCGTGCTGCTCACGCACTTCGACGCGGCCAGCGGCCGGGCGGCCCTGCCACTGCTGGCCGAGCTGCGCGCCGCGGGCATCCCCGCCGAGCTGTACCCCGACGCCAGCAAGCTGCAAAAGCAGTTTAAGTATGCCGATGCCAAGGGCATTCCACTGGTTGTCATCCTAGGTCCCGAAGAGCTGGCGGCGGGCGTAGCCAAAGTTAAAATCCTGAAAACCGGCGAAGAACGCACGCTGCCACTCGGCGAAGTAGTAGGGGCGCTCACATTATAGGGCTAGAATTTCGCAGCTAGTAGCGCGGACTTTTAGTCCGCGAGTACGGGTACTTGCTACCCACTCGCGGACTGAAAGTCCGCGCTACTTTGCCTTACTAGCAACTCAATTCTCGCCGCCAGCCCTCTTTTTCTATGCCTTATCTCCATCCCAACGAGCCGCTTACGCTGGCTACCCTGGCCACCCTGTTGCGCAGCACGGAAGCCGTGCGTCTCCAGCCCGAAGCCGAGCAGTCCCACGCCGCTAGTCCACCGCCCGCAGTGGAGTTTGCTCCCGAAAATCCGGCGCAATGGGCGGCTAGCTTGCTGACGGCCCTGGCCGCGGGCACCGGCCCCGAGCTGCCCACCGCGCTGGTGCGCCGCATGCTGCTGCTGGCAGCGCACCGCCTAGGTCGGGCCGATGCGGCCGCGGGGCCGGTAGTGCGGCGCTTGCTCGACTTCTACAGCCGCGAGGTGTGGCCGGTGGTGTATGAACAGGGCTCGCTGGGTGCGGGCCACGACCAGGTACCACTGGCGCACCTAGGGCTGCCGCTGCTGGGCCTAGGCGAGGTCAATTACCAAGGCTACCGCCTGGCCGCGGCCGACGTGCTGGGGCTATTTGGCTGGGAGCCGCCACAGCTGTCGCCCACCCTGGCCTTAAGCCTACTGAGCGGCAGCGACTTTACCCTAGCCTACGCCACCGAAGCGCTGGAGCGAGCCGAGCACCTGCTCCGCGCCGCCGCGGTGGTGGGGGCGTTGGCAACCACCTCCGCCAACCTTGACCTTCTAGGTGATACTCGGCAGGCCATTGAGGCCGCCTGCAACGCCGACACGCCGGCCATTACCTCCCCTACGGAGCTACTGACAACCAACGCCCCGGCCAGCGACCTCGACCGCGCCCTGGCGCAGCTCGCGCGGGTAGCGGCGCAGGCGGGCGCCCAAGCTGCTCGGCGCACGGCAGCACTAGTGGCGCAGCCGGGGCACCTAGCCCCCGAGCCAGAAACACAGTTTGGCCTGCTGGCCCTACCTACGGTCGCGGCCAGCCTGGTGCAGCAGTGTGGCGCCTGGGCTGAGGCTGGCGACGCCCCCCGCCCCCCGCACGGTGCCGCCGCGGCCCAGGAAGCCCGCCGCGTAGTAGAGCTGGCCGAGCAGTTGGTGGGCCTTGAGTTACTGGCTGCCGCGCAGGCGCTTGACCTGCGCGGGGCCGCCGCACCCGACCTAGGGCCCGCGTTTAGCCCCGCCTTAGCGCAGGCGGTGGCGGCCTTCCGCGAACACATTACCTTCGTGGCGCACGACCGGGTGCTGGCTCCCGACTTGCACTGGGCCGCGCGCTTTGTGCGCGAATATGCTTGGGCACAAGAATAGAAGCTGCCCCAGCGTTGTGCTGCTGGTTATGAAAAAATTCTCCGCTTCTTTGGGGCTGCCGCGCCTGGGCCTGTTGCTACTCTTGTGGCTGGCAGCCTTAGGCGCACGCAGCCAAAACGCCTGCCCTACCCCGCCCCCAGCCAACTGCCCCGAGCCCTTTCGGGTGGTCGATGCTGGCACCGGCCAGGAGGTGCGCACCCTCACGGTGGGCTGCCCGGTGCGCTTTGTGCAGTCGGACTGCCGAGGGGCGGCTACCCGGCCCGACCTGCTTTACTACCAGGTGGTGAAGGGCACTAATGCCATTCCGCCCAATTGCCTACCTACTACCACGGCAGGCGTCACGACGTATGTGCCCACCGCCGCCGATGTAGGTCCGGTGACGGTTTTTGAGCTATCGAACCCCGACCCCAGTTCGGGCACGGGCGGAGCGGGCGTGGCTTATATCCGCAACTACCAAGTAGTGTCGCCCACGCCGCCCGGCTTTACGGTGGCAGCTTGCGCGAACAATACCGCCCTCATCACGCTGCTCAACTCGGGCTACGACCAATACACGGTGCGCATAAATGGCGGCGCCCCGCAGCCGCTTACCAACCAGCCGGTAGCCATCAGCCCCGGGGTAGCCAACACGTTTGCCGTGACGGGCAGCGTCGCGGGTAGCTCGTGCACCCAAAGTACCACGCTCACCCTAACCCTGCCGGTGGCCCAGACGCCAGTGCTAGAGCGTATTACGCGCATCGGCTCGGCAGCCAGTAGTGGGCCGGCTCAGTTCAATTTTGTGCAAGTGCCGGATGGCTTTACGTATGTGCTGCAAGCCCAAACTACCGGCCAGCCCTACCAAACCGTGCCGGGCACGCCCGTGAGCATCGGCACTGCCATCGCGGTGCTTACCCCCGGCCAAGTGCCGCCCGCCCGCTACCGCCTGCTGCGCACTGATGCCTGCGGCAACGCGGCAGCTTCTAACGAGGTACCAACCCTGGGCCTGAGTGGCACGGCCACTAACGGCCGCAACGTTCTGAGCTTCGACGTGTACGGCGGGGCGGCAGTGGCCACCTACTCGTTGGCGCGCAGCGATGGCGCGGTGATTACCCTGCCCGGCACTGCTACTACGTACGTCGATGCCAATTTGCAGTGCGGCCGGGCCTACGATTATCGCCTCACCGCTACCCTGCTGGGGGGCGGGCTCAGCATTTCAAATACCGTGAGCCTCACCGCGCAATCTTCGACCCCGCCGCCGGCACCGCTGGTGGTGGCGTCGTTCGACCTGCGCAACCGAGTGCTAGTGACGGCCACGCCCGGCGCGAGCGCGGCAGCCTTTGGCGCGGGCGGGCAAGTAAGCATCAGCCGGGCGGCGGGCGGCGGAGCGCCGGTGGCGTATGCCCCGCTGCGTACTGGCCGCGTGGGCACGGCCCGCCTCAGCGTGCGCGACTCCACCGCCCTAGGTACGCTACTGGCCGCGCCGCCTTGCTACACGGCTACGTTGCGCGATACCTGCGGTAATACGTCAGCCGCTAGCCCATCCTCCTGCCCCGCGCTGCTGACGGTAGAGGCCGCCGACCCCGAGGGGCAATCGGCCCGGCTGCGCTGGACGGCGTTTCAGGGGCCGGGCGGCCCGGCCGTGGGGGCTACCTACCAGGTGCTGACGCTGGCCGCCGATGGCACGGTGCTGGCCACCAGCGCGCCGCTTACCAGCCTTACCTACCTCGACTCGGCCCCGCCCCTCGACCGCCAGATTTTGCGCTACCGCGTAGTAGCTAGCGGCGCGGGCTTGCCAGTGGGCACCCTCAGCTACTCCAACGTGGGCACCCTCACACGTCGCCCGCGGCTGGTGATGCCCACGGCCTTCACGCCCAACGGCGACGGCCTCAACGATGTGCTTGAGCTAAAAGGTAGATATTTGCAAAACTTCACTTTCATCGTCGTCGACCGCAACGGGCAGGAAGTATTCCGCTCTACCGACCGCGCCAAAACCTGGGATGGCTCCATCAATGGCCACACCCCAGTAAACGCGGCCTACGTATGGCGCTTCGACCTGCTTGGCGAAGACGGCCAGCCTTTACGCCAAACCGGCACCATCACCATCCTTAAATAACCTCTTTTCTCTCCCATGTCCGACCAAGACACTTCTAAAGCAGCCCGCTTTCAGGAAATTGCCGCCACGCTCGCCGAGCAGGGCTTTACCGTGGCCCAGCAGGACCAAACGCGCCCCTGGGGCGGCTTCTTCGTGATTGACGAAAGCCAGGCTCAGGCCTTTGCTGATAAGTACTTCGACGGCCGTTCGGTCGATGAGCTGCGCATTTCGGGCAAGCTGAGCCCCAAGGTGCTGCTCGTGGCCCCTAATCAGCGCCTGAGCTGGCAGTACCACTTCCGCCGCGCCGAGATTTGGAAAGTAGTGCAGGGCCCCGTGGGCGTGGCCACTAGCCCCACCGACGAAGAAGGCGAAGTAAAATCGTATCAGCCAGGCGCGCTCATCGTGCTCAAGCAAGGTGAGCGCCACCGCCTAGTGGGCCTCGATGGCTGGGGCGTGATTGCCGAAATCTGGCAGCACACCGACGCCAACCAGCCTTCGGACGAAGACGATATCGTGCGCGTGCAAGACGATTTTGGCCGCTAGGCGCTAGTTGACGTAGACTAGCACCATGAGAAAACGAGTGTTTTGCTTCCTTTAGGCCAGCAGAACACTCGTTTTCTTTGTTCTTAGAAAATCCAAGTTCTTACCGAGTACCAAACACTTTCTCTCATGTCATCCCCGAGCATTTCCCCGGCCACCTACCACCTAGGCCAGTATCAGGAAGCCATCACGGCCGAAATCAACGACCTGAACGCTAAGAATTTCACCGCCGGCTTCTGGCAGAAAGAAGCTACCCTGTGGACCGATAGTGCCGAAGGCCAGGAAAGCATCCGCAGCTTTATGGGCTGGACGCGCGTGGCGGAGACCATGCAGCAAGCTGTGCCCGAAATCGAGGCGTTTGTAAAAGAGGTAAAGGAGGCTGGCTTTGAGCACGTAGTGGTGATGGGCATGGGCGGCAGCACCATGGCCCCGATTGTATTCGAGAAGTCGTTTCCGGCTGGCCAGGGCCTACCCGTTTCGGTGCTTGATACCACCGACCCCGGCACCGTGCAGCAGATTGAGCAGTCGGTACCGCTCGCCAAGACCTTGTTTATCGTGGCCAGCAAGTCGGGCACCACGGCCGAGCCGCTGGCATTCGGCGATTATTTCTACGCCAAGCTCAAGGAAATCAAGGGTGAAAAGGCCGGCGAAAACTTCGTGGCCATCACCGACCCCGGCTCCAAGTTTGTGACCAACGCCACCAACGAGGGCTACCGCAAAATCTTCCTAAACTTCGCTGAGGTAGGCGGCCGCTTCTCGGCCCTCACCTATTTCGGCCTGGTGCCGGCTGCGCTCTACGGCATCAACATCGCCGAGTTGCTCGACCGCGCTGTGGCCATGATGCGCGCCTGCGGCAGCGAAGGCGACGTGCAGGACAACCCCGGCCTGCAACTGGGCGCCACCATGGGCGTGCTTTCGAAAGAAGGCCGCGACAAGCTGACGCTGGTAGTACCCGAGAAACTACACGACCTAGGCCTGTGGCTGGAGCAGCTGCTGGCCGAAAGCACTGGCAAAGAAGGCAAGGGCGTACTGCCCGTAGCCGGCGAGCCCCTGGGCACGCCCGAGGTTTACGGCCACGACCGTCTATTCGTGTACGTGGGCTACGAAGACACCCCCGACACTGAAAACCGCAACAAACTGAAGACGCTGGAAGAAGCTGGCCACCCCGTGGTTACCATCCTGATGAAGGAGCCGCTTGACCTAGGCGCCGAGTTTTTCCGCTGGGAAGTGGGCACGGCCGTATCCGGCGCCGTGCTGCGCATCAACCCCTTCGACCAGCCCAACGTGCAGGAAAGCAAAACCGCTACCGACCGCGTCATGAAGGTGGTGCAGGAGCAGGGCCACCTGCCCGCCGGCCCCGCCGCTGCTGCCGAGGCCGATGGCGTGAGCTACTTCACCGATGCCAAAGGCGACGGCGCTGTGGGCACGCTGAAAGCCTTCTTCGACCAGGCCAAAGCTGGCGACTTCGTGAACCTGCAAGCCTACCTCACTGAGTCGGACGCCATCAGCGCCGAGCTGCAGGAGTTCCGCAAGCTGGTGCAGGAAAACCTGCACATTGCCACTACCTCAGGCTACGGGCCGCGCTTCCTGCACTCGACCGGCCAGTACCACAAGGGCGGTCCCAACACGGGCTTGTTCGTGCAGTTCACGCACAAAAGCCCGGTCGAGCTACCGCTGCCCGGCCGCTCCTACTCGTTCGGCACCTTCGAGAATGCCCAGGCCCAGGGCGACCTCGAAACCCTGCAGCAGTACAAGCGCCGCACCCTGCACATCGACCTAGGTGGCAACGCCGAGCAAACGCTGCCCAAAGTGGTAGCCGCGCTGCAAGAAGCCTTGGCTAAGTAAGCCTATAAAGCTTTAGAAAAAATGTCGCTGTGGCCCCTGGTACTATCGGGTGGCCACAGCGACATTTTTATGTCTGGCCCTAGGTACACTGGCGCGAGCTACGCTGCGCTACACTCGCACCAGTGTACCTAGAGTACTAAGTCAGTTCTACTTTGTGGCGACAATAAATTATCTGATAAAAAGATAGAAGTATGAGGAAAATAGCCCGCGTCGCCCTAGCCTTAGCTGCTGCAAGCGCCCTATCCTCACTCCTTGTCCTGTGCGTAGGGGCTATACGGTACGTAGGCACTGGCGAATCATTACCAAACTTATGGGTGGCCTTTTTCTATAACTTTCTTATGATAGCCATGTATGGGTGGCTTCTCTATTTACCTTTTGCCGCACTGCATGCCTACTTACTAAGTCGCTCTTCCGAAAAGACTCGGCTTACTTCAACCATCATCGGTGGCCTACTTTCCGGTTTGATTGTCGTACTGCTCACCAGCAGCTTTACACCGTCTCAAATCGAATTAGGTCAAATAATCGATTCACAGCTCGCTACCATCCTAGTTTATAGTGGCGGAGGCAGCCTATATGGGCTACTTTATTACCGTTGGGTAGCCGCTAAGGCACAATAGGCCTGCTCGCTTTTTTGACAAAAGCGTAATCTCAAGCTAATCAACGCGTCATAGACTAGGCAGAATTTTGAGCTAGTGCTACCGCGCATCCTTTCCGGGGCAGCACTGGCAGCTATGCGTATTCTCGCGGCTTGGCAGAGGGGGGCAACGTACGCCGCTCTCTACATGGTTCTCTGGCTGGCCTGGTGGTTGGCCCAGGGCAGTTCGGTCCTAGGTAGCCTGCGCTCGGTCTTTCGGGGCAGTGCGCGGTGCGCGGCCCGGGCGGCGGTGCGGCCCCGCCGGGTGCGGCCATTTCTTGCCACCCGCACCGTGCTATGAAGGCCACGCCCGTACTGGCTGCGCGGCGGCCCAAGCAGCGCCGCGTGCAAGTGGCCGTGGTGAGCGATGTGCACCTAGGCACCTACGGCTGCCACGCCCACGAGCTGTTGCGCTACCTCAAGAGCATTAGGCCCGAGGTGCTGGTGCTCAATGGCGACATCGTGGACATCTGGCAGTTTTCGAAAAACTACTGGCCGCCGGCTCACATGCGCGTGGTGCTCCACTTGGCCGCCCGCGCCGCTAAGGGCACCAAAATCTACTACCTCACCGGCAACCACGACGAGCTGCTGCGCAAGTTTGCGGGCCTGAAGCTGGGCAATTTCCACTTGGACAATAAGCTGGTGCTCGACTTACCCCACGGCCGTACCTGGCTGTTTCACGGCGATGTCTTCGACGTGACTATGCGCCATGCGCGCTGGCTGGCCAAGCTCGGCGGCAAGGGCTACGACTTGCTCATTCTGCTCAACCGCTTCGCTAACTTTCTCTTAGCCAAGATAGGCCGCCCTAGGGTAGCCTTGTCGAAGCTGGTGAAGGAACGCGTGAAAACGGCCGTGGCCGCCATCACCAACTTCGAGCAGACTGCCGCCGACATTGCCGCCGACGAAGGCTACCAGTACGTGGCTTGCGGCCACATTCACCAGCCCGAAATCAAGACGCTCACCACCGAAAAAGGCCCCGTCACCTACCTCAATTCCGGCGATTGGGTCGAGAACTTAACGGCCCTCGAATACACTGCCGAGGCTGGCTGGCAGCTCTACCACTACCACCAAGACCCCGCCCAGCACCACGCCGCCGAGGCTCTCCCCGACCCCACCGACCTCGCCGCCGATGCCGACGCGGCTACGCTGCTGGAAGGGCTACTGGCCGAGTTTAAGCTGAAATAGTAGTTAATCAAGTCTAAAAGCAGTTGTCATGCTGAGTACAGCTTCACTGCCAATTAAATAGTACACGTTGCGAATACTTTATGCCATCCAAGGCACCGGCAACGGCCACCTCAGCCGGGCCCTCGACATAGTGCCGCTGCTGCAAGACCGCTGCGACCAGCTCGATGTGCTGGTGAGCGGGCCGCCCGCCGACCTCGCGCTACCCTTCGAGGTGCGCTACCAGGCGCGGGGCATGGGCTTTCTATTTGGCAAAAAGGGTGGTATCAATTTTGTCAAGACCGTGCAGCAGTTCAACTCGGCGCGCTTTGTGCACGAGATACGGCACCTGCCTGTGCGCGATTACGACTTGGTCATCAGCGATTTTGAGCCCGTATCGAGCTGGGCGTGCCGGCTGCGTGGGGTGCCTTGCGTAGCCCTCAGCCACCAGAGCGCCGTACTGCACCCGGCTGCCCCCCGCCCCAAGGCCGAAGACCCCGCCGGCCGTGCTGTGCTGCGCCACTACGCGCCCAGCACAGCCCAGTACGGCTTTCATTTTCAGGCTTATGCGCCGGGCATTGCCACGCCCGTTATCCGGCAGCAAGTGCGTGCCCTCTCCCCCTCCAACGACGGCCACTACACCGTGTACCTGCCCGCTTTTGAAGAGGCAACCCTGGTGGCCCGCCTGCGCTACCTGAGCCGCCGCACGCGCTGGGAAGTCTTCAGTAAGCACAGCCACGCGCCCGCCACCCACGGCAACGTGCGCGTGTGGCCCGTGAGCGGCCCGGCCTTTCTCGACAGCCTGGCGCGTGCCGAGGGTGTGCTCTGCGGGGCTGGCTTTGAAACCCCCGCCGAAGCGCTGTTCCTGGGTAAAAAGCTGCTGGTGATGCCCATGAAGCAGCAGTACGAGCAGCAGTGCAACGCCGCTGCGCTGGCCCACCTAGGTGTGCCTGTCATCAAAAACTTTAAGCACAAAAGCCTGGCAATGGTCGATGACTGGCTGTGGCAAGGCCAGCCGGTGCCCGTGCACTACCCCGACCAAACCGCCGCTGTTCTGGACGAGTTGTTGCACGAGCAGCGGCCAGCCATTGTTTCTTCCCAAGCTGCCCCCGCGTAGCTTGCCGTGCCCATGCCTACTTCCTCTGTCGTTGCCCCATTGCCCGCTGGCTCGCTGCCGGCGGCTTTTTTTCCGCCCACCACCCCGGCCGACTTCACGCGGGCCGATTTTGGCCCTAGGTTCTACTGGGGTGCCTCTACCGCTGCGTACCAGGTCGAGGGCGCCTGGCAGCACCAGGGTAAGGAACCCAGTATTTGGGATGATTTTACGCGCCGCAAGGGCACTATTCGGCGAGGAGAGCACGGGCGGGTAGCTACTGATTTTTATCACCGCTACGAACAAGACCTGGACCTGGCCCAGGCCATGGGGCTTACCGATTTTCGCTTCTCAGTGTCGTGGCCTAGGGTACTGCCCAAGGGCGTGGGCGCCACCAACCGCCGCGGGCTCGATTTCTACGACCGGCTGGTCGATGCCTGCCTCGAGCGCGAGCTGCGCCCCTGGCTCACGCTCTACCACTGGGACCTGCCCAGCGCCCTGCAAGTCCGCGGCGGCTGGGCCAACCGCAGCATCGTGGGCTGGCTCGCTGATTATGCGGCCACCATGGCCCACCACCTCGGCGACCGCGTGGCCCACTGGCTGGTGCTGAATGAGCCCATGGCTTTTGTGGGGGCCGGGCACCTGCTGGGCGTGCACGCACCGGGGCGGCGGCACCTAGGGGCCTTTTTGGCGGCGGCCCACCATGCCACACTGGCCCAGGCCGAGGGCGGCCGGGCGTTGCGGGCGGCCCTGCCCGCCTCGGCCCAGATTGGCACCACCTTTTCGTGCTCGTACCTCACCCCGCACCGGCCCGACTCGGCCCGCGATATAGCCGCTACCCGCCGTGCCGATGCGGTGCTCAACCGCTTTTTTGTGGAGCCCACTCTGGGCCTAGGTTACCCCACCGAGGAGCTGCCGGCCCTGCGCTGGCTACTGGCCCGCTACCAGCAGCCCGGCGATGAGGCGCGCCTGCAGTTCGACTTCGACTTTTGGGGCGTGCAGAACTACACCCGCGAGGTGGTACGCTTTTCGCCCTGGCTGCCGCCCCAGTGGGCCAGCCTGGTGCCGGCCCGCCAGCGCGGCGTGGCCTGCACCGACATGGACTGGGAGGTATATCCCGAGTCAGTCTACCACATGCTCAAGCAGTTCGCGGCCTACGAAAATGCCCCGCCCCTGGTCGTTACTGAAAGTGGCGCCGCCTTTCCCGACACCTGCGAGGGGGGCCGCGTGGCCGACCACGCCCGCCGCGCCTACCTGCAGGCGGCTATTGGCCAAACGCTGCGGGCCCAGCGCGAGGGCGTGCCAGTAGAAGGCTTTTTCGCGTGGTCGCTCACCGACAATTTTGAGTGGGCCGCTGGCTATGGGCCACGCTTTGGGCTGGTACACGTCGATTACGAAACCCAGCAGCGCACCCTCAAAGACTCAGGCTACTGGTACCGGCAGTTTTTGACCTCCCCGCGCTTGGTGCGGCGCAACTAGCAGACCCAAGGCTACGTTTCAGGCGCAGTTCACCTTTTACTGCTATCCCTGTGAAAGCCAACGAAATCGTTTTCCGCCAAAACCGTATTGTGTACACGCTCATGATACTGCTGGCCGGCATGGGCCTGGTCTGGGGCTTCTGGCAGCACCAGCATAACACGGCCGGGCCAGTGGCAGCGCCCAGCAGGCCGGTTGGCCATACGGCTGCCCAAACCGCCAGCTTCTCGCGGTGAACTTCCTAGGGCATCGTGTCCGTTTTCCGGGTGGCTACATTGGGGCTCGCCATCGGGCGCCAGTCCTACCTTTGCCCTAGGCGGCTAGGAAACTGCCGCTGATTTTTCTTAATTTTTTACAAGCGTCTCAGAACTGTAGCCCGCTACTAGCTCCTATTGGCGCATTAGTACTATTGCGTATGGCATTCGACATGATGGGCATGATGGGCAAAGTGAAAGAGCTGCAAGACAAGATGCAGCAGGCCCAATCTCAGCTTCAGCACCTTACCGCCACTGGCGAAGCAGGGGGCGGCCTAGTAAAAGCCACCGCCAACGGTCAACGTCAACTCGTTAAGCTCGACATCGACCCTTCGCTGCTAACGCCAGAAGACCGCGAGATGCTGCCCGACCTTGTAGTGGCAGCTGCCAACAAGGCTCTGGACGCCGCCGCCGAAATGGCGCGCCAAGAGATGCAGCGCCAAACAAGTGGCCTGCTACCTAACATCCCTGGCCTCGACCTAAGCAACTTTGGCGGCTAATTCCTTAGAACAGTCAACCGGCGAAGGGGCAGCCGCCGCAGCACTTGCTACGGCGGCTGCCCCTTCGCCGGTTGGAGGCCTGGCGCAGGTAGCCATTGTTATTCTGAATTATAACGGGGCGCATTTCCTGCGTCGGTTCTTGCCCGGCGTGCTGCGGCAGGCGGGCGAAGCGCGTGTGATAGTGGCCGACAATGCCTCGACAGATGAGTCCCTAGGTCTGCTGCGCGCTGATTTTCCGACCGTAGAGGTGCTGGCCTTTACCGAGAACCTGGGGTTTTGCGAAGGCTACAACCAGGCGCTGGCCCGGCTCGATAGCCCCTACTTCGTGCTGCTCAACTCCGATGTGGAGGTGCAGCCCGGCTGGCTGCAGCCGCTCTACGAGTTGGTACACACCAGCCCACGCATCGCGGCCGTGCAGCCCAAAATCCTGGCCCACGATAACCCCACACTGTTTGAGCACGCTGGGGCTGGCGGCGGCTACCTCGACGAGCTAGGGTACCCGTTTTGCCGAGGCCGCCTCTTCGACACCCTCGAAACCGACCACGGCCAGTACGACGACCCGCGCCCCGTGGCCTGGGCCAGCGGCGCCTGCTGCCTGGTGCGCGCCACCACCTGGCGGGCCCTAGGTGGCTTCGAACCCGCCTTTTTTGCCCACATGGAAGAGATAGACTTTTGTTGGCGGGCGCAGAATGCGGGCTACGAAGTCTGGTACCACGGGGGCGGCACGGTACACCATGTGGGCGGCGGCACCCTGCCCAAGTCGAACCCGCGCAAAACGTACCTCAACTTTCGCAACGGCCTAGCACTGCTCTTCAAAAACGCCGCGCCGGGCGAGCTAGCCAGCTTTTTCATTCTGCGCGTGCTGCTCGACTGGGTGGCCGGGCTACGCTTCTTGGCGGCCGGCAACTGGCCAGAGGCACAAGCAGTAGGCCGGGCGCACCTACATTTTTTTATGCGGCTGGGCTATTGGTGGCGGCGGCGTAAGCTGGCCAAGCCGCGGCTACTAGCCCGCCAGCGGCCGGGCACCTACCGGGGCAGTATTGTATGGGCCTATTTTGCTCAGGGCAAAAAGCGCTTCGCCCAATTATGACTTAAAAAGTATGCGTTATGCATTGCTGAATGTCACTCAGCAATGCATAACGCATACTTTTTAAGTCATAATTCTATTAAAGGTCCCACACCGTGCTGCGCTGCTGGCGCATAGCATGGCGAATATTCATCCAGAATACGCCGGCGAAATACAGCACGACAGGCGAGCCAAACGTAAAAAACGAAGCGTACACGAACGACAGCCGGACGCTGCGCGTACTAAAACCCCAGCGCTGCCCCAGCGCCGAGCACAGCCCGAAGGACTGCGTTTCGATAAAGTCGGTGACGCGTTTCATAGGTGAGTTTCGGGAGGGGTGGTGCAACTTTGCTAGGCCAAGATACAATGCCCGGCGGCTGCCTGCAATTTGTATCGCACTTATTATCGGCAGATTACCTCGCTAATGTAGTGGCTGGCATACCTGCCTAGGTCGGTTTCTACGTTTAAACCGCCGTAAAAGACGAGTCCGTTGCAACAAAACAATCATTTATTTTTCACTTGCCGCTTTGCTAGCAAGTTGAGCCGCTGGTTTTTAGTGTTGGCCCTGCCCACCGCCTGCTCCCCCCTACCCGCCATGCTCAAGCGGGCAGAGGCCAGCCGGCGGGTGCAGATAGCACCGGCGCCCCTCACTGCCGTGGGCGACGCCGTGCCCTTCGAGGCCACTGCGAAGGCTAATGCGAACCACCTACGCAAAGGCGCCGTGTACGAAGTGGTGCTCACCTACCGCTACGACCACGACCTGCGCCTCGACACCGTGGGCCGGCTCTCCTTCGCCCACGGCGAGTACACCTACGACGACTCCATTAAGGGCCGCCTCGTGAGCCGCAGTCGCTTCACCATTGGCAACACGCCCCGGCGCTCGCCGGGCCAGCTCATGGCCCGCGGCCAGGTGCGCGAAACCAAGCCCCACGGCAAAGTGCTGCGCGCCAGCACCGAAACGCTGGTGGCCCGTGGCATTTCGGACCCTGGCCGCCGCGTGGTGGTCGAAGACTCGGCCCTAGCGCTGCTGCCCGAGCACGCCAGCAACGTGATGAGCGGTACGCGCCTGCTACCGCTGTACTTCGACCAGGGCAAGTGGTTTATTCGCTCGCACCTAGGTACCAATATTGCCGCGCTCGAAGACCTGATTGACGCCAACCAGCACACCCAGCGCGTGCTTATTGCGGCTGGCCACTCGCCCGACTCTACTGATGCGCACCAGCCCGCCCTGGCCAGCAAGCGCGTGAAGATGCTGCTCTACTACTACAAGCAGCGAGTGAAGGGCTTCTCCTATCTCAATAAGGTGGAGAATATTAAGTTCGACACTATTGCCTACCGCCGCAGCTGGGAGCTGTTTCTAAACCAGGTCCAAAACTCGGTGCTCAAGCCTGCGCAGCAAGATTCGGTTATCTCCATCATCAACGACACACGGGGCACGTTTGCCCAGAAGGAAAAGGCGCTGCACAAGCTCAGCTACTTCGATTACCTCGAAGAATATATCTATCCGGTGTTGCGCTGGGGCACGGTGGCCGTCACGTATACTGCCCCGCCCCGCTACGACTCGGAAGTGTACCTCTTGAGCAAGAAGATGGTAGAGAAGCAGGCCGACATTGAGGCTCTCACCCCTGAAGAGCTGCGCTACTCGGCCACGCTCACGCCGCTGCTCGCCGAAAAGCAGCGCATCTACGAGTTGTCGGCGGCCAGCACCGCCAACTGGGAGGCGTTCTATAACCTGGCCACAGTGCTGGCCATGCGGGCCGCTAAAGAACCCACCGAACGTGTGCAGAAGGCTTACTACCACCGGGCGGCTGTCAACTTTACCCTAGCTGCCCATCGCCACCCTACAGCCGAGCTATTTTACCGCGCCGCCACGGCCCATCGCCAGGCTCAGGAAACGCTAGAGGCCTTGCAGGACTACGATTATGCCATTAAGCTGGGTGGCTCGCGGCCCATGCTGCGCAAAATCTTCTCCGACCGGGCCGCGCTCGAAATCCAGATTGGCCAGCCCGAGCAGGCCCTAGCTAGCCTGCGTCTCGCCGGCCCCAGTTACCAGAACTACATGAACCAGGCGCTGCTGCTCATCCAGCGCGGGGGCTACGATGCGGCGGCAGCCCAGTACACCCTGGCCCTCGACATGCGCCCGCAGGCCGCCGCGCCGCATTATGGGCTAGCCGTGGCCGCCGCCCGCCGCCACGACGAAAACACCATGGGCCAGGAGTTGCGCCGCGCTGTGCAGCTCGACCGCAACCTTTCGACCCAAGCCGTGGAGGACCTGGAGTTTCAGGAGTATGCGCAGCGCCCCGCGTTTCGGGAAGCATTGAAGTGATTTCTTTATGCACTTGCGTAATTTTCAGGTTGGTAGCGATGGCATTTCGCTAATCTGGCAAGGTCAGTACCTGGACTTGCACAATTGCTTCGATTTTCAGAGCTTCCACCATGATGTTCAATTCCGTCGAGTAGAGCTGTGCTGGCTGCGTTCGCCCAAAGAATGGGCGAAGGATGTTGCCTTATCGGGCTTAAAGCTGATTTTTAGCGAAGTTTTCTTCTTGCGCGCTAAGGAGCGGGACACGGACTATCCATTCGAAGAAGATAACTGCCTGATGAGCCTCTCATTCCATCCGATAGAGTCGCGGGATGAGTTTGACAGTATTTCACTCAGCAGTTCACCGACAGATGATTTAACATTTTACTTCCAAAGTGAATGGGGCTTCAAAATCAACGCGGCAGCAGTAGAGTTGCAGCCGTCAGCTCATATAGATACCTAGCAGCGTTTGCATCTCCTTTGCCTAACGCTCACTTGGTCGTAGCTTTGCATACCGGCCGTGTGCCGGCTTTTTGCCAGTAATTTGATGCGTACTATTCAATTCCGCGAGGCCCTGCGCGAGGCCATGAGCGAAGAAATGCGCCGCGACCCGTCCATCTTCCTGATGGGCGAGGAAGTAGCCGA
>Ga0265798_10001723_pt1 | contig 33358 bp, 33 predicted proteins | sample P3T30metagenome_FD_192430 | JGI IMG/M metagenome (GOLD analysis project Ga0265798, IMG submission 192430) | Plant litter microbial communities from East Loma Ridge, Irvine, California - P3 T30 | ecosystem: Environmental > Terrestrial > Plant litter > Unclassified | place: USA: California... | reverse complement strand
GTCTTCCAGCAGATCGATCCCCCCGCTCGTCTGTTGATGGGCCCCGGCCCGATCAACGCCGACCCGCGCGTGCTGCGCGCCATGTCCGCGCAGCTCGTCGGTCAGTACGACCCGGCGATGACCGCCTACATGGACGAGACCCAGGCCCTCTACCGCGAGGTCTTCCAGACGGCCAACGAGCAGACGGTCCTCGTCGACGGCACGTCGCGCGCCGGCATCGAGGCCGCGCTGGTGTCGCTGATCGAGCCGGGCGACCGCGTGCTGGTGCCGGTCTTCGGGCGCTTCGGGCACCTCCTGCGCGAGATCGCCGAGCGGTGCGGAGCCGAGGTGCACACGATCGAGGCGCCGTGGGGCCAGGTCTTCACGCTCGAGCAGATCACCGCCGCGATCGAGCGGGTCAGGCCCTCGCTGCTCGCCGTCGTGCACGGCGACACCTCGACCACCGTCGCCCAGCCGCTCGAGGGTCTCGGCGAGGTCTGCGCCGAGCACGGCGTGCTGTTCTACACCGACGTCACCGCGTCGATCACCGGCAACGCGTTCGCCACCGACGAGCTCGGCCTCGACGCCGTCACCGCCGGGCTGCAGAAGTGCCTCGGCGGCCCCTCCGGGTCGGCCCCCGCCACGTTCTCGCCGCGAGCGGTCGAGGCGATCCGCGCCCGGACGTCGGTCGAGGCCGGCATCCGCGGCGAGGGCGACGTCACGAGCAGCCGTCGCATCGCCTCGAACTACTTCGACCTCGCGATGATCTTCGACTACTGGGGCCCGCAGCGACTGAACCACCACACCGAGGCGACGACCATGCTCTACGGCGCCCGGGAGTGCGCCCGACTGGTGGTCGACGAGGGTCTCGACCGCACGATCGCCCGGCACGCGCTGCACGGCTCGGCCATGCTCGCCGGGGTGCAGGGCCTCGGGCTCGAGGTCTTCGGCGACCTCGCGCACAAGATGAACAACGTCGTCGCCGTCGTGATCCCCGACGGGGTCGACGGCGACGCCGTGCGCGGCGCGATGCTGACCGACTTCGGCATCGAGATCGGCACCTCGTTCGGTCCGCTGCACGGCAAGGTGTGGCGCATCGGCACGATGGGCTACAACGCCCGCCGCGACACCGTGCTCACGACGCTGTCCGCCCTCGAGGCCGTGCTGCGGCGCGCCGGCGCCCCCGTCACGACGGGCGGCGGGGTGGGCGCCGCCTACGACGTCTACATCGACGCCGACCGCGCGGCGGCCGCGACGACAGGCGGCGCAGGAGGCGCGGCGTGAGCCCCGACGCGCTGACCGTGCTCGAGCGCTGCGACGTGCTCGCCGCCGTCTCGTCGAGCGGCACCGGCCTCACCCGCGTCTACCTCAGCCCCGAGCACGCCCGGGTCAACGAGCTCGCCGCGGGCTGGATGCAGCAGGCCGGCATGACGACGTGGCTCGACGCCGCCGGCAACCAGCGGGGCCGCTACGAGGGCGCGGAGCCCGGGGCGCCCGCGCTGCTCCTCGGCTCGCACCTCGACACGGTGCCCGACGCGGGCCGCTACGACGGCATGCTCGGCGTGCTGCTGGCGATCGCGGTCGTCGAGCGTCTGAACGTCGAGGGGGTGCGCCTGCCGTTCGCCGTCGAGGTCATCGCGTTCGGCGACGAGGAGGGCACGCGCTTCGGCACGGCCCTGCTCGGATCCCGGGCGGTCGCCGGCACGTGGGACGCCGACTGGTGGGGCCTGCTCGACGCGGAGGGCGTGAGTCTGCGCGACGCGTTCGTCGCCTTCGGGCTCGACCCCGAGGCCGTGGGCGACGCCGCGCCTCCTCGGGACTCCGTCATCGGGTACCTCGAGACGCACATCGAGCAGGGGCCCTACCTCGAGGAGGCCGACCGGGCGCTCGCCGTCGTGTCGTCGATCGCGGGGGCGCGCCGCTTCGAGCTGACGATGGAGGGCGTCGCCGGTCACGCCGGAGGGGTGCCGTTCCACCGACGGCACGACGCGCTCGCCGGCGCCGCCGAGGTGGTGCTCGCCGTCGAGCGGATCGCCCGCGAGGCCGGGTGCATCGCCACCGTCGGGCGTCTCGAGGCGTTCCCCGGCGGGGTCAACGTGATCCCCGGGCTGGTCGAGTTCAGCCTCGACCTGCGGGCCGAGCACGACGACCGGCGCGACGAGGTCTGGGCCGCCATCGAAGCCGCCGCGGCCACGACCTGCGCCGAGCGGGGGCTCGTCTTCACCGCTCACGAGACCCACTCGGCGCCCGCCGTCGTGGCCTCCCCCCGGCTCGCCGAGGCCGTCCGCGGGGGCATCGTCTCGACGGGTGACGTCGAACCGCTCACCCTCTTCTCGAAGGCGGGGCACGACGCCATGGCGATCGACGCCCTGACCGACTGGGCCATGCTCTTCGTCCGCTGCGGCAACGGCGGCATCAGCCACCACCCCGACGAGATCGTCGATGCGGCCGACGTCGCCGTCGCGCTCGACGCGTTCGAGGCGACCGTCCGCGAGCTGGCCGGGCCCGCACCGTCCTCCGTCGGCGCCGCGTGAGCGACGACGGAGGCGCGGGTCGCGTCGACCCCGCCGCGCCCGCTCCCGAGGGCATCCGCGACCGCATCGACTCCGGCTACGGCGCTCTCAGTCCGCGCGAGCAGCGGGCGGCGGACTTCATCCTCGATCACCTCGACGATCTCGCGGTCTACACCGCGACCGAGATCGCCGAGCACAGCGGGGTGTCGAAGGCGACCGTCTCGCGGCTGTTCCGGCGCCTCGGGTTCACCGACGCGCAGGAGGTCCGCGACCAGGCGAGGGCGTCGCGGAGCCGCGGCGTCCCCGTCGGGCCGGCCGGCGCCTCCTCGGATCTCGTCCGCCACGCGGCCGCCGAGCACCGCAACCTGCAGCGCATGCTCGACGGACTCGCCGACGGCCGACTCGAGCAGGCCGCGAGCCTGATCGCCGGTGCGCGGCGCGTCGTCGTCGCGGGGTTCCGCAACAGCTATCCGGTCGCGTCGCACCTGCGGCAGCAGCTCGTGCAGGCGCGCGACGACGTGCGACTGGCGCCGCAGCCCGGGCAGTCCGTCGGCGAAGAGCTCGCCGGGCTGAGCGAGCGCGACGTGGTGGTGCTCGTCGGATTCCGCCGCCGCCCGGCGGGGTTCGCGGGCCTGCTCGGCGCGCTGGTCGAGCAGGGCGTCCCCGTCGTGCTGATCGGCGACGTGACGGCCCGGGCGACCGGGGTGCTGCGGCTCGAGTGCCCCGTCGACAGCGAGTCGCCGTTCGACAGCTACGCCGCGGCGATGAGTCTCGCGGCGCTGCTGGCCTCGGCCGTCCTCGCCGAGCACCCGCGCGCCGGGCGCACCCGCATCGGCGAGATCACGTCGCTCTACGCCGCCCTCGACGAGCTCGAGTAGACGGACGGACGTGCCGGTGCGAGTGGGCTGCCTCGCCCGGTCGTTTCCCCTAGGGTCGGAGGCATGGTGAGCAACGACGACGCCCCGGGCACCCGGCCGCCCAAGGCCGAAGTCCGCGAACGGCTGCTCGTCGCCGCCGCACGGCTGTTCTCCACCGGCGGAGTGCACACCACCACGCTCGACCAGGTGGCCCGCGAGGCCGGCTTCAGCAAGGGCGCCGTCTACTCGAACTTCTCGTCGAAGGGCGACCTCGTCGTCGAGCTGCTGCGCCGCGAGACCGAGGGGGCGCTCCGGGCCCTCGACGACATGATGCTGCCCGGCACCGAGCTGACCTCGCTGCCCGACGCGGTCCGCCGCGCGTTCGAGCCGTACGGCCCGGGCACCGCCGAGGACTTCGCCCTCATGTCGGAGTTCCGATCGCAGGCGCTCGCCGACGAGCGCGTCATGGCGGTCTTCGTCGAGCAGCGCCGCGCGGTGCTCGAGAAGCTGCGCGGGCTGATCGACCAGGTCTTCGCCGGAGGCACGGTGCCGGTGACGGGGCTGTCGTCGGACACCCTCGCGCGCCTCCTGATCGATGTCGCCCTCGGCTCCGCGTTCGACTCGCCCGCGACCGGCGAGGTCTCGCCGGGCCAGGTCATGGGCGAGGTGATCGCGGCGCTGACGCGGAACGCGGCGGGCCCGTCGGCCTGACCTGCCGAAGCGCCTCCCGGTCTCAGTGGTCCGTGGCGGGCGGTCCCTTCCGGGGATGCCGGATCGTCGCGACCGTTCCGATGACGCAGACCACACCCAGGGCCGCCGTGGCGGCCAGCAGCAGACCGCCGCCGACGGATGCGCCTCCGCCCTGCACGATCCCGACGAGATCCTGGACCGCGAACGAGAGCCAGAACACCGCGGCTATGCCCCAGCCGACCGACGACCCCCGGAACGTCGGGCGGTGCAGCCGCAGCCGACCCTTCTGCTGGTCCGCGTTCTCGTCCATGATCGCTCCCTCGCTGTCATCGGCCCTTTCACCGTACGTCGAGCATCACTCGGGTTCAACCCCGGGCTCGAGGGCGCATCAGCGCATCCCGGGCCCGTCGCCCGGCCGGTCACGAGTCCTTGACGCAGGCGCTGGTCGTCGCCATCATGCAGAAGCGATCGACGGCGACCGGCCGCCGGCACCCTCCGAGAGGCGGCCCCGATGCCCACCACGATCTTCGTCAACCTGGCCGTCGCCGACCTGCCCCGGTCGCGGGCCTTCTTCGAGGCGCTCGGCTACTCGATCAACGAGGGGTTCAGCGACGAGAACGCCGTGAGCGTCGTCATCAGCGACACGATCACCGCGATGCTGCTCACCCGCGGGTTCTTCGCGGAGTTCACGAGCAAGGCCATCATCGACGCCACCACGTCGACGGAGGTCCAGCTCGCCCTCAGCGCCGAGAGCAAGGAGGAGGTCGACGCGATCCACGACAAGGCCCTCGCGGCCGGCGCCACCCCCGCCGGCGAGCAGGACCACGGCTTCATGTACTCGAAGAGCTTCGACGACCTCGACGGCCACCACTGGGACTTCGTCTGGATGGACCCGGAGGCGGCGGCCGGCGGGGCGCCGGAGATGTCCCTCGACGAGATGCGGGCGAACACGACGCACAGCTGACGCCCGTACGGACCGCGTCAGCGCCCGTCGATCGTCCCGATCTCGGCATCCGATCCCGCGCCGGGCGTCAGCGCAGGGCGCGGACGAGCTTCGCGGCGAGGCGCACGGCGACGACGCTCGTGACGACCCACGGGCCGGCCACGAGCAGCGGGTCCATCCAGCGGTGGTGACGGTCGACGCGGGTGCGGTCGCGCGACGCGGCCCGCACCTCCTTCCTCGCCTCGGCCGTGATGCCGGTCTCGGTCAGCAGGTCGTCGGGCCGCCCGGTGACGAACGACCGCAGGTGCGCCCCCGTCGAGTCGACGCGGTCGCCGGCGACGAGCAGCAGCCAGTGCGCCAGGCGGCCTTCGCTGTAGCGGTCGTAGGCGAAGCGGCGGATGACGCCCGACAGGCCGTGCAGCGGCTGGGCCGTGCCGAAGACGGGCGTCACGAAGGCGTGCTCGATCGACCGCTCGCGCCCCTGACTGCCGGGCTGGCGTTCGGGGAACTCCCAGTGTGCCCCGGAGGCGCCGGGCGCGTACTGCAGCTTCGGGTGCGCCGGGCGGTCGGCCGGGTCGAGATCGGCGCCCCAGCCGGGGATCCGGGCTCGCAGCTCCTCGGCCGTGGGGACGTCGCGGGGCTTGGAGGGGAGGTAGGCGAGGGGGATGTCGTCGTGGTCGCTCATGGGCTTCCTCTGCTGCTCGGGGGTGCTGCTGGTGTCGTGACTGCTGGTGTCGGGGCGGTCGCCGGCGCGGGCGGGGTCAGGACCCCGGAACCACGAGGGTCTTGATGTTCCCGTCGAGCTTCGCCGAGAAGAGGTGGTAGCCCTCGGCGATGTGCTCGAGCGGCACGCGGTGGGTGACGATGTCGCTCGGCGTGAAGTGGCCGGCGCGGATGTGCTCGAACAGGCGCGGCCACTGGCGCTTGACCGGGGCCTGGTTCATGCGGAGGGTCAGGCCCTTGTTCATGGCGTCGCCGAACTTGACGGCGCTGAAGATCGGGCCGTAGGCGCCCATCACCGAGACGGTGCCGCCCTTGCGGACGCCGTCGATGGCCCAGTTGAGGGCGATCGGCGAGCCGCCCTGGAGCTTGAGCTTCGCGCTCGTGACGTGCTGGACGAGGTCGCCGTCGGCCTCCGCACCCACCGCGTCGATGACGACGTCCGCACCGAGATGGTCGGTCTGCTTCTTCAGCTCGACCACGATGTCGTCGTGCTCGGCGAAGTTCAGCGTCTCGGCGTGCGCGAAGGTGCGGGCCTTCTCGAGGCGGTACTCGAGGTGATCGACGACGATGACGCGGGCGGCGCCCATGAACCACGCCGACCGTGCGGCGAACAGGCCGACGGGGCCGGCTCCGAGCACGACGACCGTGTCGCCCTGGGCGATCTCGCCGAGCTGCGCGCCGAAGTAGCCGGTGCTGAGCGCGTCGGTCATCAGCAGGGCGTCCTCGTCGGCGATGTCGTCGGGGATGATGCTCGGGCCGACGTCCGCGAACGGCACGCGGACGTACTCGGCCTGGCCGCCGTCGTAGCCGCCCGTGGTGTGCGAGTAGCCGTAGATGCCGCCGACCGCGGTGGCGTTCGGGTTGACGTTGTGGCAGTTCGAGTACAGGCCGCGGGCGCAGAACCAGCACGAGCCGCAGTAGATGTTGAAGGGCACCATGACGCGGTCGCCCTTCTTCAGGGTCTCCACCGACGAGCCGACCTCCTCCACGACGCCGATGAACTCATGGCCGAACGTGTGACCGATCCGGGTGTCGGGCATGAGGCCGTGGTAGAGGTGCAGGTCGGAGCCGCAGATCGCCGCGAGCGTCACCCGGACGATCGCGTCGTTCGGATGCTCGATGCGCGGCACGTCCTTCTCCTCGACGCGCACCTTGTACGGGCCCCGGTAGGTCATGGCTCTCATCCGTCGTCTCCCTGTCTCGCGGGCCGACCCCGCGGGGTCGGGCGGCGCCGCACTCGCGCCATCCGTCCAGTCAACGTCGCCCTCCCTCGGGTGGGGCGGAGGCGCCGAGGGGACTTGCCGGGGGCCGCCGGGGCCGCTACCATCCGAGCCCGCTCGGGTCGGGGCCGGAGGCGCGGGTGAGGTCGCCGGTGGCCGTCCTCCGGGACGGCGACGGCGACGCGGGCCGGTGTCCGACGAGGGCGGCGAAGGCCCAGTAGTCCCTGGTGGTGTCGTAGTGGTGACGACAGTGCCGGCACGTCCACCGGACCGAGGGCGTCGCGCTCCCGGGCGTCCTGCCCGCGATCATCGACCCGGTGCACTGGCAGCGTGGGCAGCTGCGCGTGGGAATCGTCATCGATGTCTCCTCATGCCGCGGTGTCGGTCGTGAGGTCGTTCTACTCCGTCGACGCCGGGGGACGCCACCCCTTGACACGGTGCTCCGACGGGCCCGGAGGATGGCGACGCGGAGTCCGTTCGTGGACTCCCCGACTGAGCGGGGTGGGGACGTGTCGAGAGGTCCGATCGTGAGGGCGATGGTCGTCTGCGGGCTGTCCGTGCTCCTCACAGCCGGTTGCGGGGCGACGATCCCCACCGATCCGGACGGCACGCTCGACAGGGCGAGAGGAGGCACGTTGAGGGTGGGTGCCACGGCGAACGGCTCGTGGGTCGATCTCCGCGAGGGGGAGGATCCCGCCGGCCGGGAGCCGGATCTCGTGAGATCGTTCGCGTCGACCCTCGATGCGGACGTGGCCTGGTCCTCCGGAAGCGAGGAGGCGCTGGTCGCCGGGCTGGAGGACGGCGACCTCGATCTCGTCATCGGCGGGCTCTCGGAGGACACCCCGTGGTCCGAGGAAGCGGGGATGACCCGTCCGTACACCGAGAGCATCGACGGACGAGGCGGGACGGTGAAGCACGTGATGCTGGTCCCGCTGGGGGAGAACGCCCTGCTGTTCGAGCTCGACTCCTTCCTGCTCGGTTCGGGCGACCCGCGATGAGGGACGCGACCCGGACGGCGGAGTTCGGCCATCCGCAGCTGCCCGACGAGCAACGGGACGCGTTGAGACGAGCCGTCAGGCTGGAGTGGGTCACGATCGGGGTGCTCACCGTGACCGCGACGCTGATGTTCCTGGTGCTCGGCAGCTCGCAGGCGATGCGGGTGGCCTGGATCGAGGACCTGCTCTCGTTCCTGCCGCCGATCGCGTTCCTGGTGGCCACTCGGGTGATCCGGCGTCCGCCCACACGCGATCATCCCTACGGCCTTCATCGAGCCACGGGGATCGCCCATCTCGTCGCGGCGGTCGCACTGCTGGTGATGGGCGCCTACCTGATCGTCGATTCGGGATTCAAGCTCGTCATCGCGGAGCATCCGACCATCGGCGGGATCGAGGTGCTCGGACGGACGGTGTGGCTCGGCTGGCTGATGATCGCGACGCTCGCGGTGACCTCCGTCGCCCCGGTGATCCTGGGCCGCGCCAAGCTGACGCTGTCCGAGACGCTGCACGACAAGGTGCTGTACGCCGACGCCGACATGAACAAGGCCGACTGGATGACCGGAGCCGCCGCGATCGCGGGGATCGTCGGGATCGGCGTGGGGTGGTGGTGGGCGGACTCCGTCGCGGCGCTGCTGATCTCGGTGAGCATCCTGCACGACGGCCTGCGGAACCTGAGGGGCGCCGTCGCGGGTCTGATGGACCGACGGGCGAGGACCTACGACGACGAGGCCCCCCACCCTCTGTCCGATCGCATCGACGAGCATCTGACCGCGCTGCCCTGGGTCGAGGAGGCGAGGTCCCGGGTGCGCGACCTCGGGCACGTGTTCCATGTCGAGTCGTTCGTCGTCCCGCGAGAGGGCATGACGCCGTCCCTCGAGGATCTGGAGGCGGCCCGCTCCGAGTGCGTCGACATGGACTGGAAGGTGCAGGACATGGTGATCGTGCCGACAGCCGGGCTCCCCTCCGGGTTCCTGCCGGGTCTCAGCACCTCCGGCCAGGACCACTGAGGCCCCACGCCATCGACCGGGCCGCCGCCTGCGCGTGCGACCTCGGCGGCGATCGCCGTGTTGGCTGGGGCGATGCAGACGTTCCTGCCGTACTCCGACTTCCGCCTCAGCGCCGAGGTGCTCGACGACCGCCGCCTCGGCAAGCAGCGGGTCGAGACGCTGCAGGTCATGCGCGCCCTGACGGTTCCGGGCTACGGCTGGCAGCGGCATCCCGTGACGGCCATGTGGCGCGGCCATCGGCCCGCCCTCATGGCGTATCAGGCGGAGACCTGCGCGGTGTGGGTCGCGCGCGGCTTCGCGGACACCTGCCTGGAGAAGACGCTGCTCGCCCTCGACGCGGTGCCCGAGGATGCCGACGCCTACCGCCGCGGCGACATCGTGCCGCCGTCGTGGCTCGGCCGCGAGGACGTGCACCGGTCGCACCGCTCCAAGCTCCTCGCCAAGGCGCCCGAGTTCTACGCCGAGGTCTTCGGAGGCGACCCAGCCGATCTCGAGTACGTCTGGCCCGTGCCGACCGCGGGCGGCGTCTGAGGCGTCGGCGACGAGCCGGACGACGGCCGCGCCTCCTGCCCGGCTCAGACCCCGTCGACCGGCACCTGCAGCGAGCTGCCCCGCACGATCAGGCGGGGTGGCAGCACGACCGTCTCGTGGCGGTGGGTCTCCGGGTTCTCCAGCTCGTCGCGCAGCAGGCGCATCGCCTGGCCGCCCATCTCGACGCCCGGTTGCCCCACCGTCGTCAGGGGCAGGGTCGTGCCCTGCGCGAAGTGGTTGTCGTCGTAGCCGGTGATCGACAGGTCGTCGGGGATGCCGACACCGCCGAGCAGCAGCGACTGGACGATGCCCGAGGCGAGGGCGTCGGAGGCGGCGACGATGCCGTCGGGTCGCGCCGAGGGCTCGTGCGCGACCAGGTCGCGCCCGACGGCCAGCCCGGCCCGGACGGTGAGCGCCGCGGTGGTGATCAGCTCCAGCGGCGCCCCGGCCTCTCGGGTCGCCGCGGAGGCGCCTTCGAACCGGTGACGGACGGCTGTCAGATCCAGAGGACCTCCGACGAAGACGATCCGTCGGCGTCCCTGGTCGAGGAGGTGCTGCGCGGCCAGGCGACCGCCGAGCACCTCGTCGACGACCACGCCGCAGCTCTCGTCGGGCTCACCCGGCCAGTTGACGTGCACCACACGCAGACCGCGCCGGCGCAGACGTCGTGCCTCGTCGAGCGGACCGTCGAACGGGGCGAGGACGATGCCGGCCGCCTGCGCCTGCTCGAACAGCTTCAGATAGCCGGTCTGCTTGTCGAGATCGACGTCGGAGTTGCCGAGCAGCACCGACTGCCGGCTGAGGTCGGCCTCGCGCTCGACGCCGCGAGCGATGTCCAGGAAGTACGAGTTCCCGAGGTCGACCGCGACGAAACCGACGAGGGTGCCGCGACCCGCGGCGAGCGTCCGGGCCGAGGTGTTCGGCGTGAAGCCGAGCGAGGCGATGGCGTCCTCGACCCGGAGCCTCGTCGCCGGCTTCACCCTCGCCGGGGTGTTGACGACGTTCGAGACCGTCCCCAGCGAGACGCCCGCGAGCCGTGCCACGTCGGCCATGACGGGCGGTCGTCGAGGTGAGGAGGGCGTCGAGGTGGTCATCGTGGCGCCGAGCTTAGCTCGCGACCGGTCTCGATCGGGTATTGACAAGCCCCATCCGGTGAGTTGATTATGAAGCGCTTCAACTTTTCTGAGGCACCACCATTCAAGGAGGAATGATGCCCCGCACCGCTCGCCGTGTCGCCGCTCTCACCGTCGCCGGCCTTTCGATCGCCGCCCTCACCGCGTGCTCCGGTGGGGGAGCGGGTCAGGCCGCCACCGAGTTCACCGTCCTCGGCAACGTCGAGAACGAGGTCGTCCCTGCAACGCTTCAGACCCTGGCCGACGGCGCCTGCGCGACCGAGGACGAGGCCATGCCGCTGAAGATCGAGACCGTTCCCCAGACCAACCTCAACCAGCAGGTCCAGCTCCTCGCCGGTCAGGGCGGTCTGCCCGTCATGTACGCCGTCGACACGAACGAGCTCGTGCAGCAGCTCGACGACGCCGGCTTCGTCGCGCACTTCGACGAGCTCTTCGACGAGCTGGGGGTGGCCGACTCGATCGAGCCCGCCGCCCGGTCGACCGTCGAGTCGCTCTACGACGGCGAGTTCCTCGTGCTGCCGACCGAATACAACATCGAGGGCATCTGGTACAACAAGGACCAGTTCGCCGAGAACGACGTCGAGGTGCCCGAGAGCTGGGACGACGTGGTCGCCGCGGCCGCCACCTTCCAGGACGCCGGGCTCACGCCGTTCGCCGCCAGCGGCGAGCAGGGCTGGCCTCTGACGCGCCTCGTCGGCAATCTCATCGAGCGCGAGCTCGGCCCCGACGCCCTGCAGGCCGTCGCCGACGGCGACGCCTCGCTGACCGATCCCGAGTACGTGGCCGCGGCCCAGCAGATCGCCGACCTCGGCGCCGAGGGCTACTTCGGCGAGGGCGTCGGCTCGATCGACTACGACACCTCGATCAACGAGTTCCTCAACGGCAGCTCGCCCATGCTCTACATGGGCAGCTGGGTGCTGAGCAACTTCGCCGACGACACGGCCAACCAGATCGGCGAGGACGCCATCGGCTATCTGCCGTTCCCCGACGTCGAGGGCGGCCAGGGCGACAGCAGCGAGCTCGTCGCGAACGTCGGACTGCCCTTCACGATCAACCCGAGTGCGCTGAACGACGACAGCAAGGCGTGGGTCGCCTGCATCGCCGAGAACTACGGACAGGTCGCCCTCGAAGACAGCAGCCGCATCTCGGGCTTCACGGTGTCGGGCGACGCGGCGGGGAACGCCCTGACGACGGAGGTGCGTGACCGCATCTCCGAGACCGACACGACCATCCCGTGGTTCGAGGCGTACTTCAGCACGCAGGCGACGACCACCTCGCAGCAGAACGCCGCGCAGCTCGTCACCGGCGCCATCACGGCGGAGGAGTTCATGACGCTCGTCCAGGGCGATCTGGGCTAGAGCCTCCCGCGAGGGGGCGGGGCGGCGACGAACGCGACCCCGCCCCTCCGCCCCGCCCCCGCGCCATCCGCCCCTCGCGACCCGTACTCGCGACCCCCTCGCCCCGACCGTCCGTTCGCACCGAAGGCCCCTCATGAACCCCCTGCTCGGCGACCGGCGCGCGACCCTGATCCTCATCGGGCCCGCGCTGCTCATCTACTCCGTCGTGATGCTCGTCCCGATCATCGTGTCGTTCGGCTACACCCTCACCAGCGGCAACGCGATCACCGGGTTCACCTTCTCCGGGCTCGAGAACTACCAGCGCCTCGTGACCGACACCCGGGTGCGCGACGCGCTGCTGCTCACCGTCCGCTACGCCGTCCTCATGACCGTCCTGCAGGTCGGCTTCGGCTACCTGCTGTCGCTCCTCTACGTCTTCGTGCTCCGCAGGTGGTCGAGCGCCGTCCGCACCCTGGTCTTCTTCCCGGTCGTGCTGCCGACCGTCGCGGTGGCGCTGCTGTTCCAGCAGATGTTCGCCATCGCGCCCCAGAACGGCCTCGTCAACACCGCCCTCGAGGCGATCGGCCTGTCGTCCGTCGACTGGTTCGGCGACGGAGGCACGGCGTTCCTCGTGATCATCGTGATGGACGTCTGGCGGTCGATGGGCTTCTACGGCGTCCTCCTCTACGCGGGCCTGCTCGACATCCCCGAAGAGGTCTTCGAGTCGGCCCGCATCGACGGCGCGTCGGGCTTCGGCCTGGTCCGACGGATCGTCCTGCCCCTGTCGCTGCCCGTGCTGATCTCCTCGCTGATCTTCTCGGTCAACGGCACGCTGAAGGTCTTCGACAGCATCCTCGCCCTCACCAACGGCGGCCCGGGGACGTCGACGAGTCCGCTGACGATCTACATGTTCGACACGTCGTTCCGCTTCGGGCAGTACGGCTACGGCAGCACGGTCGCGTTCCTCCTCACGATCGTGTCCCTGCTCGTGACCGTCTTCATCTTCCGCGCGAACCGCCGCGACCTCACGAAGGACTGACCGATGACCTCCGTCGACACCACCGTCCCCGTCCCGTCCGCCGTCGCCTCCGCTCCGAGACCGCGTCGCCGTCTCGCGCCCCGGCGCCGCCTCGGGCAGATCGTCAGCGGCGTGCTCGTCGCGCTCCTCCTGGTCATCGTGGTCGGACCGCTCGTCTGGATGGTGCTCGGTTCGTTCAAGACGCAGACCGAGTTCCTCGAGCAGCCCGTCTGGGCGCTGCCGCAGCAGTGGAACCTCGACAACTACGTCTTCGCCTGGACGCAGGGGAACTTCGCCCAGTACGCGTCGAACTCGGTGCTGACGGTCTTCCCGTCGCTGCTGCTCGTGCTGCTGTTCGGCTCGATGGCGGGCTTCGCGCTCGAGGTGCTGGTCTGGAAGGGTCGGGGCGCGATCCTCATCACGTTCCTGGCCGGCATCATGGTGCCGACGCAGATGATCCTGCTGCCGCTGTTCGCCGCCTACTTCCGACTCGGCCTGACGGGCACGCTCTGGCCCCTGCTCATCACCTACACGGCGACGAGCCTGCCGTTGGCGGTCTTCCTCATGGCGACGTTCTTCCGGGCCGTCCCGCGCGAGATCTTCGAGGCAGCCACCCTCGACGGCGCCGGACTCATCCGCTCGTTCTTCCTCGTCGGGCTCCCGATGGTGCGCAACGCGCTCTTCACGGTCGGTCTCGTGCAGTTCTTCATGCTCTGGAACGACCTGCTCATCGCCCTCACCTTCACGAACTCCGGCTCGCTCCGCACGCTGCAGGTCGGACTGCTGAACTTCACCGGACAGTTCGGCTCGGTGCAGTACGGGCCGCTCTTCGCCGCCATCTGCCTCAACGTCGTGGCGATCCTCGTCATCTACCTGTTCCTCAACAAGCAGGTCCAGAAGGGCCTGACGGCCGGCGCGGTGAAGGGCTGATGATGAGCGCGACGGTCATCGACCTCCGGATCGAGCACGGCGGGCCGGCCCTCGGCCTCGGCACGCCGCGGCCCCGCCTCTCGTGGCGTCTCGACGGGCCCTCGGGCTGGCGGCAGTCCTCGGTCGAGATCGCCCTCGAGACCCGCTCGGGCGCGACCCGGACGTCCGTCCTCGAGACCGACGAGCAGGTGCTGGTCGCCTGGCCCTTCGCCGACCTCGGCTCGCGCGAGCGCGTCCTGGTGCGGGTGCGGGTCACCGGCGTCGACGGCTCCGTCTCGCCCTGGAGCGACCCGACGCCCGTCGAGACGGGGCTGCTGCTGCCGACCGACTGGCAGGCCCGTCCCGTGGGCGGCGCCTGGGGCGAGGCGCCCGGCACCGATCGCCGTCCGTCCCGTGTGCGCCGAGGGTTCCGGCTCGACGCCCCCGTCGCCGCCGCCCGCCTCTACGCGTCGGCCCACGGCGTCTTCGAGGCCGAGATCAACGGCGCACGGGTCGGCGATGACGAGCTCTCGCCGGGCTGGACCTCGTACGGGTCCCGACTCCGCTACCGCACCCACGACGTCACCGAACTGCTCGTCGAGGGCGACAACGTCATCGGCGCCTGGCTCGGCGACGGCTGGTACCGCGGTCGCCTCGGCTTCAACGGCGGCTACCACGACCTCTACGGCACCGATCTCTCGTTCATCGCGCAGCTCGAGGTCGACCTCGTCGACGGGAGGCGCGTGGTCGTCGCCACGGACGACCGGTGGGAGGCGCGGGTCAGCCCGATCTCGTTCAGCGGGCTCTACGACGGCGAGCGTCATGACCTCCGGCTCGACGACGACGCCTGGTCGACCGCGGGCGCCGACCTCGACGGCTGGACGCCGGTCGCGGTGGCCGGACGCGACCCCGCCACGCTCGTCGCGCCCGAGCAGCCGCCGGTGCGGTGCACCGAGGAGGTCCGGCCGGTCGAGCACTGGACGACCCCGCGCGGCACCGTCGTGCTCGACTTCGGGCAGAACCTCGTCGGGCGCCTCCGCATCACGGTCGACGGCGAGGCCGGACGCGAGATCACCCTGCATCACGCCGAGGTGGTCCAGGACGGCGAGCTCTACCGACGCACCCTGCGCCTGGCCGCGGCGGAGGACGTCGTGACCCTCCGCGGCGACGGCCCGGTCACGTGGGAGCCGCGGTTCACCGTGCACGGCTTCCGCTACGCCGAGATCACCGGCTGGCCGGGCGACTTCGACCCCGCGGCCGTCGTCGCCCGTGTGCTCCACACCGACATGGAGCGGACCGGCTGGTTCGAGAGCTCCGACACGGGCGTGAACCGCCTCCACGAGAACGTCCTCTGGAGCACCCGAGGCAACTTCGTCGACATCCCCACGGACTGCCCGCAGCGCGACGAGCGTCTGGGCTGGACGGGTGACATCCAGGTGTTCGCGCCCACCGCCTCCTTCCTGTTCGACTGCTCGGGGATGCTCGGCTCGTGGCTGCAGGACCTCGCCATCGACCAGCTGCCCGACGGCACCGTGCCGTGGTTCGTGCCGCGGATCCCCGGCGGTCCGTCGTGGGAGCCGATCGAGCCGGGAGCGGTCTGGGGCGACGCCGCCGTGCTGACGCCGTGGACGCTGTACGAGCGGTTCGGCGACGCGGGCGTGCTGGCCCGGCAGTGGGACTCGGCGAAGGCCTGGGTCGACCTGATCCTCGAGCGGGCGGGGGAGGACCGCGTCTGGGACGAGGGCTTCCAGCTGGGCGACTGGCTCGATCCGGCGGCCCCGCCCGACGATCCGGCCGACGCGCTCACCGATCGTCACCTCGTCGCCACGGCCTACCTCCACTGGTCGACCCGGCACCTGGCGTTGACCGCGGAGGTGCTCGGGCGCGACGACGACGCCACCCGGTACGGCGCGATCGCCGACGAGGTGCGCGCGGCCTTCGTGGGCCGGTACACCGACGGCCGGGGCCGGACGACGAGCGACGCCCAGACGGCCTACGGTCTCGCCGTGGAGTTCGGTCTGATCGAGGGCGAGGAGGCGCGGGCCGGCGGAGACCGTCTCGCCCAGCTGGTGGCCGAGGCCGGCAACCGCATCGCCACGGGCTTCGCGGGAACGCCCGTCGTGGCACCCGCGCTCACCCGCACCGGACACGTCGACCGCGCTTACGACCTGGTGCTCGAGCGGTCGTGCCCGTCGTGGCTGTACACCGTCGACATGGGCGGCACGACGATCTGGGAGCGCTGGGACAGCATGCTGCCCGACGGCACCGTCAACCCCGGCGAGATGACGAGCTTCAACCACTACGCCCTCGGCGCCGTGGCCGACTGGCTGCACTCGACGGTCGCCGGACTCGCGCCGGCGGCGCCGGGATGGCGCCGGGTGCGGTTCGCGCCGCGTCCCGGCGGCGGTCTCACGCACGCGTCGGGCCGGCACCTGTCGCCGTACGGGGAGATCTCGTCCGAGTGGCGGATCGACCGGGGAGCGTTCCTCCTGACGGTCGCGCTCCCGGTCGGTACCAGCGGATCGGTCTCGCTGCCCGACGGCACGACCGTCGAGGTCCGGCACGGCCGGCACGAGTTCCGCTGCGAGCTGCCGACGGCGGCGGGGGAGGCGGCGGGCTAGCCGCCCTCCCCGCCCTCGAGGTCAGCCCCGGCTGAGCAGACGGGCGGGAGGCGCGTCCGAGTCCACCCGGACGCCCGCCACCCAGGTCCCGGCGACGGCGCCCATCAGGGTCGCGCCGTCGAACGCCGAGACCGGGTTGCGGTGCCGGAGCGCCGTCGCGTCGACCGTGAACGGCGTCTCGGGCGCGAAGGCGACGAGGTCCGCCGCGCCGCCCACCGTGATCGACCCCTTCGGCGGTCGTCCGGCGGTCGAGCCGGCCCCGAGGTCGACGAGCCCCGCCGTGCCCGACGACATCCAGCCCACGACCCTCTCGAGGGGGATTCCGCGAGCACGCGCCCCCGTCCACACCGCGCGGAAGCTCACCTCGAGCCCGGCGATGCCGCCCCAGGCGAGGTCGAACGAGCCGTCGCCGGCGAACTTCAGCGCCGCGGTCGACGGCGAGTGGTCGGAGGCCACGATGTCGATCGTGCCGTCGACGAGAGCCTCCCAGAGCAGCTCGCGGTTGTGCTCGTCGCGGATCGGCGGGCAGCACTTGTACTGCGTCTCGCCGTCGCCGATCGACTCGGCGTCGAAGGTCAGGTAGTGCGGGCAGGTCTCGACCGTCAGTCGCAGGCCCTCGGCCTTGGCCGCCCGGATCGCCGCCAGCGCCGACGCCGACGACAGATGCAGCACGTGCGCCCGCCCGCCGGTCTCGCGCAGCGCGTCGATCACGTGCTCGATCGCGGTCTGCTCGACCGCCTCGGGGCGCGACCGCACGAAGTCGTCGTACACCGCGCCTCCTGCCGTGACCTCGAGCGAGGCCGCGGCGGCGTCGAGCTGGTCCGGGTCCTCGGCGTGGACGATCAGCAGGCCGTCGAAGGCGGTCAGCTCGCGGAGGGCCGCGAACAGCTGCTCGGTCGACAGGTGCGGGAACTCGTCGACGCCCGAGGGCGAGAGGAACGCCTTGAAGCCGAAGACGCCGGCGTCGTGCAGCGCTCGCAGGTCGCCCGTGCCGAGGTTCGACGGGATCACCCCGCCCCAGAAGCCGACGTCGACGACGGACTGCGCCGCGGCGGCGGCCCGTTTCAGGTCGAGCGCCTCGACCGTCACCGTCGGGGGGATGCTGTTCAGCGGCATGTCGACGATCGTCGTCACGCCGCCGGCGGCCGCGGCGCGGGTGGCCGAGGCGAAGCCCTCCCACTCGGTGCGACCCGGCTCGTTCACGTGCACGTGGGTGTCGACGATGCCGGGCAGCAGCACCTGGTCGGGCGGCAGCAGACGGTCGTCGTCGACGCCGACCGTCGTGAACGGCGCGTCGACGGGTCCGATCTCAGCGACGACGCCGTCGCGCACGGCCACGGCGGCCGCCCGCCACTCGCCGTCGACGAGCACCCGCTCGGCGCGCAGCACGAGGTCGACGGGGATGGAGACGACCGGCTCAGGCACGGGTGCCCTCCGGGGTCGACGCGACCCGCGCCTCCTCGGCGGCGGCTGCCTCGGCCGCCTCCGCCTCGAGCTCCTTTCGGCGCTTCCGCAGCAGGTGACCCGCGAGGGCGACGAGCAGCGTCAGCCCGCCCGCGGTCCCCATGCCGATGCCGATGTGCACCTGCAGCAGCAGCGCGCCGACCCCGGCGCCGACCAGGATCATCAGCACCGCGAGCACCCGTCGCGGGAAGTTCTTGCCCGTGCCGCCGGCGAGCTTCGACTCGGAGGCGAGCCCCACGATCGTCGAGGTGACGACGACGGTGGTCACGTCGGCCACCGCGAGCTTCCGCGCCGCGGCGGCCTGCAGACCCATGGCCGCGCCGAGCAGCCCGGTGATGGTGAACGCCCACGGCGACCCCTCGACCGGCAGCACGACGAAGCACGACACCCCGAGGCCGAGCAGCACCGTGCCGGTGACCGAGAACGCGATCGTGCTGCGACCCGACCAGCCCGCGCGAGCCGAGCGGAGCAGGGCCCCGCCGAGCGCGGCGCCGATCATGAACGCGACCAGCGCGACGATCGGGCCCACGATGGGCAGCCCGTCGGCCTGCGCGATCGCCATGCCGAGGATCACCACGTTGCCCGTCATGTTCGCCGTGAACACGCGGTCGAGGCCGAGGTAGCCGACGGCGTCGATGATGCCGGTCGTGAAGGTCAGGGCGAGCATCATGATCAGGTGCATGCGCGCCTGGTCGGCACGGAACTTCTTCACGGGGGTCCTTTCGTCACGGCACGGTGGTCCGATTCTTCCAGCCGAGGAGGCTCGGGTCGGCACGGTCCGCCCGTCGCGTGGATCGGACGCCGGGCTCGAGCCCTGTGCGGGGATCAGCCCGCGCGGTACGAGTGCGTCCAGCCGTCCGGCCCGAGCGACCACTCCCGGCGGCGGCTCGCGGTGTCGGGCGCGCTGGTCCAGAAGGTGAGGCGGGTGGGCCGGACGACGAAGCCGGTCCAGCCCGCCGGTTGCTCGAAGCCGTGGGCGTGCTCGCGTTCGAAGGCGGCCCAGCGGGAACGGCGCTCCTCGAGCGGCAGCCCGGCGAAGTCGTGCGAGTTGAGCCAGGCGAGCTGCTGCAGGTACGGCGATCGTGCGCGGTAGGCCCGGGCGATCGCGGGGGCGTCGGCACGCGACGCGACGCCCCGCACGACGATCTGCCGGGTGAACCCCGGCCAGAGCACCGTGATCGCCGCCTGCGGGCGCGCCTCGAGCTGCGCGACCTTGCGGCTGGCGGCGTCGGTGTGGAACACGAAGCCGTCGCGGTCGAACGAGCTCAGCAGCACGGTGCGGGCGTCGGGCCCGCCGTCGGCGTCGACCGTCGAGAGGGTGATCTGCGGTCGGTCGGGGTCGTCGTCCCCGGGCAGCCAGTCGGCGAGCAGGGCCCAGGCGTCGTCCGGCACGCGCACCGGACCCGCACCCACGGAGTTCGCGCCCCGGGGGCTCGCCCCCTCCGGGCCGGCACCCGCGGAGCTCGCGCCCGCGGAGCCCACGTCGACGGTGCTCACGCCCCGAACCCCACCGGCCCCGGCGCCGGACGGTGCCGGAACCGTGCGATCTCGGCCAGCGACTCGACGCCCCGGCGCAGCGCCGTCTCGTAGAGCGTCGCGCCCCACTCGGCGTTCGCCCCGCTCGCGTCGCCCACGACGCCCGCCGGGCCGAAGTCGTCGCTCAGCCAGCCGAAGTGCACGGGTCCGCCGTTGAACCGGACGTACTCGAGATCGATCATGTGATCGGGGATCCACCGGTCGGCCTGCGTCATGTCGACGAGGTCGGGGCGCAGGTGCAGGATCATCGACGTCTCGCTGTGCCCGCCGTGCACGCCGAAGCCGTGCTCGTCGGGTCCGTTCACGCCGTCGCCGGGCGCCATCCCGCTGCCCATCAGGAAGGTGCGCAGACCGAACCGTCGGCGGAGCTCGCGCAGGGCGACCTGCAGCAGGGCGATGTTGCCGCCGTGCCCGTTGTAGAACACCAGCGTGCGGGCCGGGGTCGCCGCGACCGAGCGTCCGATGTCGACGACGGTCTGCAGCAGCGTCTCGGCCGTCAGCCACATCGTGCCGGGCGCCCAGTGGTGCTCGTCCGACTTGGTGTAGGCGAGCGACGGCAGCAGCCAGACGTCCTGCCCGGCCGCAGCCGCCTCCTCGACGACGGCCCGGCCGATCAGATCGGCCATCAGCCAGTCGGTCGCGAGCGGCAGATGGGGCCCGTGGTGCTCGATGGCGCCCGTCGGCAGCACGAGGATGCTGTCCTCGGTCAGGGCCGAGGCCGCGGCGGGTCCGCTCAGCTCGACGAGGTCGCGCGAGCGGCGGCCGGGCGGGCGACCCGAGGAGGCGCGGGTCGACCCGTCGACGCCGCTCACGAGACCTTCACCCCGGTGTCGACGCCGATGCGTCCGGTGGGCACGGGATGCCCGCCCTTGACCCCGGTGTCGGGGCCGCCGACCGTCAGCGGGTCGACGAGCTTGCCGGGGTTCAGCAGCCCGTCGGGGTCGGTCGTCTCCGCCAGCGCCCGCGTGCGCGCGGGCTCGAAGTCCACGTACCACTGGTGCGGGTTGTGGTAGCCGACGCCCAGGCCCTTGAGCTTCTCGAAGCCCGCGTAGACGTCGGCGGCGCTCGTGTAGACGCCGGCGAGCATGCCGATCGGCCGACCGTGCTGCGACTCGATGTGCAGCATGCCGCCGGGGTAGACGGCGTGCACCTCGTCGATGCGGTCGACGAGGGCGTCGCCCGAGACCTCAACATGGAAGTACGTGTCGGGGTAGGCCTTCTGCAGCCACTCGATCGGGTGGTTGTACGACATCATGCTGATCTTCATCGACGTCTGCGCGCCCTCGCGGACGTCCTCGACACGGCCTCCCGCCTCCTCGACCATCCGGCTCGCCTCGGCGACGGTCGCGACGTCGAGGATGGCCCGGAGGCTCACCCGGCCGGCGGGGATGCCGGGGTCGGCCGGCAGCGCGTCGGCCAGGGTCGGCAGATCGGCGCTGACGAGCCGCGGCGTCGGCTCGAGGTCGGCGAACGGCCTGATGAGGCCGAGGGCCTGCTCGAACGTGTCGAAGCTGGCGAAGAAGCCGCGCCAGTCCTGCAGGGGCTCGAGCTGCACGGTCGCCCGGGCGATGACGCCGGCCGTGCCGTAGTTGTGCACGTACGGCTGCGCGTCGTCGCCCTCGACGTGCACGAGGGTGGCGTCGGGCGCGGCGTGCACGACGTCGAGCGCCGTGACGAAGCCCGAGCTGTTCGACCCGTGCTTGATCGATCCGGTGCCGCCCGAGCCGCCCGACAGGAACCCGCCGAGCGACGACTGGGCCGTCGACGGGTACATGAGGATCTGCTGCCCCGCCTTGTTCGCGGCCTGCTCGAGCGCGACCATCGTCGCGCCGGCCTCGGCGGTGATGAAGCCGTCGCCGACCTCGACGATCGCCTTGGCGCGCGTCATGTCGAGCACCAGCCCGCCCGACATCGGGATCGCCTGGCCGTAGTTGCCGGTGCCCTTGCCGCGCGGGGTGACCGGCACGCCGTGGCGGACCGCCGCGGCGACGACCTCGGCGATCTGCTCGGCGCTCGCCGGGTAGGCCACCAGGTCGGCGAGACCGAGGGGCAGCTGCTCGCTGATCACGGGCGAGAGCCGCGAGCCGTCGACCGACGCCTTCTCGCGGGCGGCGAGCTCGACCGAGACGCCGCGCTCGCCGAGCAGGGTGCGGAGCTCGCCCTCGAGGGCGGCCAGCGCCTCCGGGGCTGCGGGGGGACGGATGTCGTTCATGGTGCGTCCTGTCTGGAGAGGAGGGAGGGGGCCCGGCTCGCACCGGGCCCCCGGGTGATCAGAAGCCGAGGCTGATCGTGTCGTCGAGGAACTCGTTCGTGTACAGGTCGGACGGCGCGAGGCCCTCCTTCAGCGTCGAGCCCTGCTTCTCGAAGATCTCCGTGTCGAGGTCGATGATCGTCTGCATGCGCTCCTCGTCCATGTCGCCGACGTAGCCGTTGTCGCCGTCGGTCGCGATCTTCAGCTCCTTCATCTTGTCGACGGCGTACGCGGCGACGTCCTCGTCGTAGACCCAGCCGGTGTCGTACTGGTCGACGAGGTCGACGATCTTCTCGTTGGTGGCCTCGGGCGAGGCGAAGTAGTCGACGTCGGCCTGCTGCAGCACGGGCACGAGCTTCTCGAGGCAGGGGCTGAGCTCCTCGAGGTCGCCGGTGCGGACCGACATGGCCTCGGGGTAGATCGGGTAGCCGGTGTCGTTGATCAGCTGGTAGTCGAGCGGCTCGCCCCAGGCCGAGACCTGGTTCTCGTAGACGAACGGCTCGGCGGTGGCGAAGCCCTGCTGCGCGTCCTTGCCCTGGGCGACGACGAACTTCGCGGGGGTGCCGTCGTAGCTGCCGTCGGTGACCGACTCGGGCACGATCCCGTTGCCGACGAGGTAGTCCATGTAGGCGGCGCCGCCGAAGTAGCGGACGACCCCGCCCTCGGCCTCGAGCTCGGCGCCCAGCTCCTCGATGGTCGACACGTCGGGGTAGGTCGCCGGGTCCCACATGATCATCTGCGGCGAGATGTCGTTCTCGGCGAAGACGGCCGTGGTGGGCAGGTCGGCCGAGTTCTGCACGGCCACGTCGGTGGTGACGTAGCCCATCGTGATCTCGTCGTCCTGGTACATCTGCGAGGGGACGGTGTTGAAGCCGATGGCGGGTCCGCCGGCGCGGATCTCGACCTTCACCCCGGTGGGCTCGCCGCCGATGACGAGGTCGCTCGAGACCGACTTCTGGTCGGCGTCGACGGTGTAGTCGTCGCCGAGCAGCTGATAGGCGTGCCCGTGCTCGGCCTCGGGGTTCCAGTCGGTCTGGATCACCACGGTGGCGGGGCAGACGCCCGAGAGGTCGACGGCCGACCCGCTCGCGGCGGCCTGCGGGGCGGCGTCGTCGCTCGATCCGCCCGAGCAGGCCGAGAGGGCGGCGGCCGTGACGACGACGAGTCCGAGGGCGGTGAGGGTGCGGGAGGCGCGGGAGGTGCGGGGCATGGGGTCTCCTGTCGGGGGTGGAGCAGGGGATGGTGCGGGGCGGGGTGCCGTGGAGCGTGTGCTGTGGATGGTGCGGGGAGGTGCTGTCGGGAGGTGCGGAGGGGTGGTCGAGGAGGCGCGGGTCGACTGGGCGATGCGCGCTGCGGGGGAGGGGCGGCTCAGTTCGCGCTGTACCAGCGGCCGATCGCGAGGCGGCGGAGCCAGCCGAACGCGACGAAGACGACGACGCCGAGCACGCTGGCGACGACGATGGCGGCGAACATCTCGGCGCCGTTGAGGCGCTGGTTCATCACCGAGATCAGGACGCCCAGTCCGCCGTCGCCGCGCTGGAAGAACTGGTCGGCGACGATGGCGCCGATGACCGAGAGGCCGGCCGAGTTGCGGAGGCCGATGAAGATCGAGGGCAGCGCCGCGGGGAACCGCAGCTTCGTCAGCAGGGTGAGGCGCGAGGCGCCCTGCAGCTGGAAGAGCTCGCGCTGGCCCTTGTCGACGGACTGGAGGCCGAACAGCGTGTTCGAGACCATCGGGAACAGCGCGAACATGACCGTCACGATGATGCGCGACGGCATCTCGTACCCGAACAGCGAGCCGATCAGCGGCACGAGCGCGAGGATCGGGATGCACTGCAGCACCACGGCGTAGGGGAACAGCGCGCTCTCGATCCAGCTGGCCTGCACCATGAGCACGGCCCAGGCCATGCCGATGACGATGGCGATCGCGAGGCCGATCACGGCGATCAGGGTCGTGTTGCCGAGGGCCTCGAGCAGGTCGGGGCGGAAGTCGCCGTCGAAGAGCAGGGCCTGGACGACGAGGTGCGGGTACGGCACCAGGAACGGCAGGCCGCGCACCTGGTCGTAGTAGGCGGCGATGGCGTAGCCGACGCCGATCAGCACGAAGAAGACGGCGATCGGCAGCACGATGTTCCTGATGCGGGTGGCCCGCGGAGAGGCCGTCCGCCGGGGCGGCTTCGGCCCCGAGAGGCGGGTGGCCGTCGTGGCGGCGGGCTCGGTGCGCGAGACGCGGGTGTCGACGGCCATCAGTTGTGCCCTTCTCGGAGTGCGTGGCTGACCTCGCCGACGAGTTCGGCGAACTCGGCGGTGAAGCGGATCTCGGGGTCGCGGGGCATGTCGAACGGCACGTCGAACTCGCCGACGATGCGCCCGGGGCGACCGGACATGACGACCACGCGGGTCGAGAGGTAGACGGCCTCCGACACGGAGTGGGTGATGAACAGTCCGGCGAAGCGCTTCTCGACGAACAGGCGCAGCAGCTCGTCGTTCAGTCGTTCGCGGGTGATCTCGTCGAGTGCGCCGAACGGCTCGTCGAAGAGGAACAGCTCGGGGTCGAGGGTGAGGGAGCGGGCGAGGGAGGCGCGCATCCGCATGCCGCCCGACAGCTCCTTCGGCAGGTTCGACTCGAAGCCCGACAGGCCGACCAGATCGATCGACTCCTGCGCCGCGGCACGGCGGGCGGTCTTCGGCGCCCCGTTCAGCTCGGCGAGCAGCTCGACGTTGTCGCGCACGGTGCGCCAGGGCAGCAGCGTGGCGTCCTGGAAGACGTAGCCGATGCGGTCGGTGTCGACCTCGGCGCTGCCGTGCGACGCGTTCTCGAGCCCCGATGCGATGCGCAGCAGCGTGGACTTGCCGCAGCCGGACGGGCCGACGACGGTGACGAACTCGCCCCGGTCGACGGTGAGGTCGACGTCCTGCAGGGCGACGGTGCCGTTGGCGAACCGCATGGCGACGTCGCGGAAGTCGAGCAGGGTGTCGACCCGCGTCGAGGCCGGCGGGGCGACGGGAGGGCTGGCGATGGTCATGATCGGGTCACCGGGTCTCTGCGAGGGTCGGGCGGGGGGAGGAGGGCGTCGCCGTGGAGGGCGACTCCGCGAGGGACTCCGCGGGATCGGCGATCGAGCGGGTGACCCGGCTCTCGGCGACGAGTCGGCCGGCGTGGACGACGAAGCGGTCGGCCGACGCGTCGGCGACGACGTCGGCCAGCGAGCCGGCCCGGACGGCCAGCAGCTCGGCACGGGCCCCGGCGGCGACGCCCGCGACGGGCAGCCCCATGACCGATCGCGCCGAGTCGCTGACCGCGGCGTAGGCCTCGTCGATCGTGAGATGTCCGGCGGTGACGAGCAGCATGGCGGTCTCGAGCGCGTCGCTGCGGCCGAGGGGGTTGAAGGGGTCGCGGACGTTGTCGGCGCCGGCGGCGAGACGCACGCCCGCGTCGAGCAGCGGCCGCAGTGCGGTGAGGCCGCGCGGCGTCGAGACCGGGTGGCCCCAGCCCTGCAGGTACAGGTTCGTGATGGGGTTCGCGATGACGCCCATGTCGGCGGCGAGCACGGCCGCGACGATGTCGTCGCGACGCTCGGCGGGCATCGAGCCGAGCCGCGTGCAGTGCCCGGCCGAGACGGTCGTCGTCCAGTCGGCGACACGGCGGGCGTACTCGTCGAGGGTCACGGCCCCGTCGAGGCTCTCGTCGGTGTGCAGGTCGACGCCGACGCCGCGGCGCTCGGCGAGGTCGAGGAGGCGGTGCAGATCGCCGTGCGGATCCCTCGACAGGTGGGGTGCGCCTCCCACGAGGTCGACCCCCAGGTCGAGGACGGCCTCGATGTCGGAGTCGGGGCTGTCCTGCGAGGCGAGGGCGACGATCTCGACGTCGATCAGCCCGCGCAGCTCGTCGCGCACCCGCACCAGGGCCTCGGCGCCGCGGGTCGGCCGGTCGCCGAGCAGCACGTCGACGTGGGTGCGGACGGCGGTCGTGCCCTGGGCGAGCATGGCCAGCAGCTGACGCCGGGCGCGGTCCGCGATGTCGTCGACCGTCATCGTGGCGGCGTAGACGCGCCACGAGGCGATCGCGAGCTCCAGGTCGCCCATCGGCGGGCGGATGGCGTCCCACGAGAGGGCCTTGTCGAGGTGCGCGTGCGGCTCGGCGGGTGCCGTGAGGAGCACGTGCCCGGCCAGGTCGAGGGTCTCGATCCCGGGGGCCGCGGGTGCCGTGCCCGCCGGGAGCACCGCCTCCACGACGTCGCCCGCGATGCGCACGTCGACCACCTCGCCGCTCGGCAGGGTGGCGTTCCGCAGCAGGGAGAGCTGTCGGGGCAGTCGGGTCACGGGGGCCTCTCGGGTCGGGCTGGCGTACGGGCCGTCGGTCGGTCAGAATGTTGATGGCGTCAACATGTGTCAATCTAAGGAGTGCTCGTTTCCGACAGATGACGCGACCGTTTCGCCGTGTTAATTGCTCGCCGAGCACACCGGACCCCGTGGTAGACCTCGTCTGACCACCCGACCGAGGAGGCCCCCCGTCACGTCCCTCGACGCCCCCGTCGACCCGCAGGCCCTGGCCGTCGGCGGTCGGATCCGCGCTCTGCGTCGCGCTCGCGGGCTCACCCTCGTCCAGCTCGCCGCCGAGGCGCAGCTGTCGCATCCGTTCCTCAGCCAGCTCGAGCGCGGACTCGCCCGACCGAGCATGGTGTCGCTCGAGCGGATCGCCCGGGCCCTCGGGTCGAGTCAGGTCGAGATCCTCGCGGTGGTCGACGATCAGCGCACGGCCGACGGGCCGGTCGTCGGCTTCGTCGGGGTCGCCGACGGATCGACCGGACGCTACGGGCAGGCCGCCGCGCGCCTCCTCACCCCGCCCGACCGGCCGTTCCGCGTCATGGAGATGTCGGGCGCGAACCTCGACCCCGGCGACTTCTTCGTGCACGCCGAAGACGAGTTCGTGCACGTCGTGTCCGGCCGGCTGCGCGTCGACCTCGACGACGAGGGCGCCCGCGTTCTGGCCGCGGGCGACTCCCTGTACTACGGCGGCGGCACCCGTCACCGCTGGAGCGCCGTCGGTGACGACGGCTACCGCCTGTTCGTCGTCAAGCAGAGACCGGAGCCCGTGTGACCGCCCCGACCCGCCTCCCCGAGACCGCCCTCGACGCCGTCGTCACCGCCCGCACGCGTGCGGCCGAGGCCGTCGACCTCTTCGAGCTCGCCGCCGCCGACGGATCGCCGCTGCCGCGCTGGCAGCCCGGCGCCCACGTCGACGTCGCCCTGCCCACCGGCGAGGTGCGGCAGTACTCGCTCTGCGGCGACCCGGCCGCCGACGGGTGGCGCATCGGCGTGCTGCGCGAGACCGACGGACGAGGAGGCTCGGCCTGGCTGCACGAGAACCTGGCCGTCGGCGACACGGTCCGGCTCGCCGGCCCCCGCAACCACTTCGAGTTCGAGCCGCGGCGCGGCACGTCGTACGTCTTCGTCGCCGGCGGCGTCGGCATCACCCCGATCTCGGCCATGGCCCGCGCGGCCGCCGCGGCGGGCCTCGACTACGTGCTGCACTACGCCGGCCGGTCGCGCTCGACCATGGCGCTCATCGACGAGCTCGCCGCCCTGCACGGCGAGAGACTCGTGCTGCACGTCGCCGACGAGGGCGGACGCCTCGACGTCGAGGCGCTCTTCGCGGCCCTGGCCCCCTTCACGACGACGTACTGCTGCGGACCCGAGCGACTGGTCGCGGCGGTCGAGGCCGCCGGCGCCGGGCGTCAGGTCGTCGTCGAGCGCTTCGAGGCGAAGGCCGTCGGCGAGCCCGTGCGGCACGAGTCGTTCGAGGTCGAGCTGGCCGGGTCGGGCCTGACGGTCACGGTGCCGCCCGACCGCTCGGTGCTCGACGTGGTCGAGGAGGCCGGCGTGCTCGTGCTCTCGAGCTGCCGCGAGGGCACCTGCGGCACCTGCGAGACGACCGTGCTCGAGGGCGAGGTCGATCACCGCGACTCGATCCTGACCCCCGACGAGCAGGCGGCGGGCGACCGGATGTTCCTCTGCGTCTCGCGGGCGGCCTGCCCTCGCCTCGTGCTCGACCTGTAGGCCCGCGCCTCAGCGGGCGAGGCGGGCGGTGAGCGCGTCGACCAGGTCGTGCTCGTCCGCCCCGACCAGGCGTCCGCCGTCGACGACGCGCCTCCCCGCCACGTAGACGTCCCGCGGTCGTCGCCCGGGCGACGCCCACAGCAGCCCGGCGACCGGGTCGGCGACGCCCGCGTCCGCCACGCCCGAGACGTCCCAGAGGCAGAGGTCGGCGGCGGCTCCCGGGCGCAGGTGCCCGAGCTCGGGTCGTCCGAGCCCCGCGGCCGAGCCGGCCGTCGCCATGCCCAGCATCGTCCGCGCGGGGACGGGAGGCCCCACGAGGGGTGCGACCTGCAGAGCCAGCCGGGCGTCCGCGAGCAGATGCCCGGCGTCGTTGCTCCCGCCGCCGCTCGTGCCGAGTCCGACGGGCACGCCGGCGGCCAGGAGCGCCGCGACGGGGGCGATGCCCCAGCCCATCGGCAGGTCGCAGCCGGGGGCGTGCGTCGCCGTCACCCCGGCGGCCGCGAGGCGGGCGATCTCGTCGGGCTCGACGGCGCAGAGGTGCGCGATCGTGACGTCGGGGGCGAGCCAGCCCCACTCGTCGAGCAGATCGAGCGGTCGCCGCCCGTAGCGCTCGAGGGCGATGACGACGTCGACCTGCTCGTTCGCCTGGGTGCGCCTCCGGAGTCCGTGTCGGGCGGCGACCTCGCCCAGCAGCTCGAAGGTCTCGCGGCCGTCGCTGTGCACGCCGGCCGGGCCGACGGCGATCTGCAGCATGCCGTCGTCGGACACGCCGCCGGGCGGGAGGGCCCCGGAGGCGCGGGTCAGCAGACCCCGCACGATCGCGTCCGCGGAGGCCGCCGCCGTCTGCGGATCGTCGCGCGCCGAGCCGCGCACGAACACGAGTCGCCCTCCGAGCAGGGCTGCGGCGTCGGCGACGGCGCGCGCGATCGCCGCGGTGTCGGCCGCCGACACGGCGGGCACCGGCCAGTTGAGGTGGTGGTCGGCGACGGTCGTCACTCCGCTCAGCAGCCCCTCGGCCACGCCGACCGCTGCCGTCGCGGCGACGAGCGACGGGTCGATGCCCGCCGCGCCGTAGGCCCCCGCCATCGTCGGCAGCCAGTCGGCCATGGGGACCCCGCGGGTGCCGGGCAGCGTGCGGAACCCGCTCTGCAGCAGGTGGTGATGCGCGTTGACGAGACCGGGGGTGATGACGCAGCCGCCGGCGTCGAGGGTCTCGGTGACCTCGCCCGACGACCCGTCGACGATCACCCCGCCCTCGACGAAGAGGCTGCCGGTGGTCTCGGTCGCCTCGTCGACGACGATGCGGGTGGCGCCGGTGATCTCGAGCATGGGGCGTGTCTAGCAGCGACGTGTGTCGCGGACGTTACCGGCGCCTCCTCGGCTCGTCACGGAGGTCGTCGGCTGCGGACGGGGATCCCAGCCGGCCCTCGGAACCGAGGTTTACACTCGCGGACATGTCTGACAGCGCTCCCGACCGCATCCTCATGTTCGGCGCCGAATGGTGCCGGGACTGCCGTCGGTCGAAGGCGCTGCTCGACTCCCGCGGGGTCGAGTACGACTACGTCGACCTCGAGGCCGTCGCCGACGGCGCCGACCGCGCCTACGCGGTCAGCGGTCGCACGAACATCCCCGTCGTCGTGTTCCCCGACGGCACGCATCTCGTCGAGCCGACCGATCCGGAGCTCGCGGCGCGGCTCTGACCGGTCCTCCCGAGGCCGCGCGACCTCGTGCGGCGCCCCCATCTCCGTCTGACGGCGGTGGTCCCGGTCCGCGCCGTCCGCCAGGCTGATCGCGTGAGCACGAATCCTCCTCCACCGCCCGTCTCCGGTGCCGCGAGCCCGGCCGGTCTCCCGCCCCTCCCCGTCGCGCCGCACCCGACCGAGGCGGCCCCGACGCCCACCGCCTACAGCGGCCCGATCGCGGCGTCCGAGCGCTTCATCGCCCCCGACCTGCTGCGGGGCGTCGCTCTGCTCGGCATCGCCCTGGCCAACGCGGTCTACTACATCGGCGGTCGGGTGATCGGGCCCCTGGGTCGCCCGGTCGACGGCTCGACCGGCGACCACGTGGCCGACGTCATCGTCGGCACCTTCGTCGACAACCGGGCCTTCCCGCTCTTCACGCTGCTCTTCGCCTACGGCTTCACCGTGCTCGTCCGGCGTCAGGCCGAACGCGGCGTCGATCGCCGTCGGGCCCGCTCGCTCCTGCTGCGACGCAGCCTCTGGCTGCTCGTCTTCGGCGCGCTCCACGTCGTGCTGCTCTTCGAGGGCGACATCCTGTTCAGCTACGGGGCCCTCGGTCTCGTGCTCGCGGCGATGTTCGCGGCGAGCGACAGGGTGTTCCGGGTCGTCGGCTGGTCGACGCTCGCGATCTTCGCGCTCGCCTCGGGCGCCGACGGCGTCGGCGGGGGAGCGGGCGACCTCTCGTGGCTCCCCTTCGATCAGACGACGCTGCTCGGCGACCTCCTCTGGCGGGTGCTGGCGCTCGTCGCCCTCGTCTTCAGCGCGCCGCTGACGGTCGCCATGCTGCTGCCGATCGCCGCGCTCGGCACGCTCCTCGGGCGTCGCCGGGTGCTCGAGCACCCCGAGCAGCACGTCGTCCTGCTCCGCCGCCTCGCCCTCATCGGGTTCCCGATCAGCATCCTCGGCGCGCTGCCCCTCGTGCTCGCCTCGATCGGCGTCGGGGAGCCCGGCCCGGTCGCCCTCTACGCCCTCGGCGTCCTGCACGGGACGACCGGCGTCGCGGGGGCCCTGGCGCTCGTCGGCCTCGTCGGCTGGTGGGCCGCCGGCCGGGCCGAGCGCGTCTCGGCGGGCGCCCGGCCCGGTGCCGTGCTGTCGGCGCTCCTGGCGGTCGGCCGCCGGTCGCTGACCTGCTACCTGCTGCAGTCGGTGCTCTTCGTCGTGCTCCTGAAGCCGTGGGCGCTGGGTCTCGGCGTCGGGGCGGGCACGCTGCGGGTGGCGCTGATCGCCGTCGGCGTGTGGCTGGTCACGGTGCTCGTCGCGGTCGTCCTCGAGCGCACGGCGACGCCGGGGCCGGCCGAGCGCCTCCTCCGCCGCCTGAGCTACGGCCGCTGAGCGCCGGGTGGCCGAGGGCCGGGTGGGCCATGCTGGGGTCGTGACCGACTCCTCCTCACCCTCCGCCGCGCCTCCTGCGCCTCCGATCGACGCGGACGCCCGCGCCCATCACTACGGGGTCTTCTACTCCCTGGCCGAGGGGCCGTCCGACGACGTCGCGATCGTCGTCGGCAACTGCCAGGCCGAGAGCCTGCGGCAGATGCTCGAGGGGCCGGGGCTCGCGACGGTGCGCATCCCCGCGGTGCACGAGCTGACCGCCGCCGACCTCCCGTACCTGCAGCACTGGGTGTCCCGGGCGTCGGTCCTCGTGTCGCAGCCCGTGCGCGACGACTACCACGGTCTGCCCCTCGGCACGGCTCAGCTCGCGGCGGTGCTGCCGGCCGGGGCCCGACTGCTGCGGGTGCCCGTGGTGCGCGTCGCCGGGCTGTATCCGACGCATGCGATCGTGCGTCCGCCGAGCGACACCTCGCTCGTGCCGCCTCTCGTCGAGTACCACGACCTGCGCGTGCTGGTCGAGGCCGCCATCCGTCGCGAAGGAGGCGCGGTGCCCGTCACCGGCGTCGCCGGCCGACTCGACGCCCTCGCCGTCCGCACCGTCGCCTCCGAGTCGCTGGCTCAGCTGCGCGCCCGCGAGGCCGCGAACGCGACCATCGTGCTGTCCGACCTCTTCGAGCAGCCGTCGTTCGAGCAGATGCGGACGCTGAACCACCCCGGCAACCCCGTCTGGAGCACCGCCGCGTCACGGGTGCGCGAGGCGCTGGGCCTGCCCGATCACGTCGTGGACCCGGGTCGTCCGCTGCTCGACCGGGTGCACGCGCCCCGGCTGGCTGCCGTCATCGAGACCTTCGGCCTCGCCGACGAGCCGACCGAGCACTGGATCGTCGACGGAGCCGTCGTGCCGACCGACGAGGTGCGCGCCGCCCACCTGGCCTGGTACGCCGAGCACCCCGACGCCGTCGACGCCGGGCTCGCCCGTCACAGCCCGGCGCTCGCCGCCCTCGACCTCCGCTGACCCCGCCCGCCCCGCCCGGGGGTGAGGGCGATCAGGCGCGGCGGCGACCCTCCGCGACGATCGTGCCGACCGCCTCCTCGATGTGGGGATGCTCGAAGGCGTAGCCGCCGTCGACCAGGCGCCGCGGTTCGATCCAGCGGCTCTTGAGCACGAGCTCGCTCTCGGTGCGGAAGACCGCCATGCCGATCTCGAGCATCCAGCGGAACGCGGGCAGACCGAACGGCATGCCGACCGCGCGTCGTGCGACGCCCATCATCGTCCGGTTGTCGACGGGGTTCGGCGACGCGATGTTGACGACGCCCTCGACCTCGTCGTGGTCGCGCAGCCACATCAGCGAGCCGATCATGTCGTCGATGTGGATCCAGCTGAACTTCTGGCGGCCGCCGGGGGTGGCGCGGCGGTGGTAGGTGCCCGCCCACAGGCGCGCGCGGGTGGCGGGCCACCGCCCGTCGAGCTGGGGGCCGCCGAGGCCGGCGCGGGCGAGGTTGAGCAGCGGCGCGAGGGCGCCGGCGTCGCCGAGCACGATCGCGATGCGCAGGGCGACCCGGCGCGTGTGCGGCAGGTCGGGGGCGAACAGCGCGTCCTCCCAGGCGGTGGCGACGTCGACGGAGAAGCCCGAGCCGATCTCGCCGTCGGCCTCCGACTGGGGTCGGTCGTCGGCGTGACGGTAGATCGTCGAGGTCGACGAGTTGAGCCAGAGCCGAGGAGGCGCGGCGCAGGCGGCGATGGCCTCGCCCAGTTCGCGCGTGGTCGCCACCCGCGACCGCACGATCTCGGCGCGGTTCGCCGGCGAGTACCGGCAGTTGACGCTCTTGCCGGCGAGGTTCACCACCAGGTCGGCGCCGTCGAGCAGAGCGGTGATCGCGGCGGTGTCGCCCCAGCGGGCGTCGGGGCCGTGGCGTCCGATCAGGCTGACCCGGGCGCCCTCGGCGCGGAAGGCGTCGGCGAGATGGCGACCGATGAACCCCGAGGCGCCGGCGAGGACGACGTGCTGAGTCACCGGACGCCTAGTCGGCGTGGGTCGGAGCGGGCGACGTCGTGCGGTCGTCGACGATGGCGTCGGTCGCGAGTTCGCGGAGGGAGTCGATGCCGTTCATCGCCGCCCCCTTCTGGCCGTAGGCCTCGGACGTCGCGACGACCTCGCCGGCGGCCGTGGTCAACGCGAAACGGAACATGCCGTCGGCGTCGTGCGTGACGATGAATCTTCCAGCCATGGGAGCTCCTGAATGAGAGTGCGCGACGCGCTGTCGGTGGTCACACCCTACGACGCGCTCCTCGGCTGCGACCGGGCCCGTCGCGCCGCCTTGACATCTGGCATGTCACATTGCAGACTGGACCGGCCGCGATGCGGCCATCGGCTCCGATCCCCCCGTCGAGCCGGTGGCCGCGTCGTCGGTTCCGGGGGCGTCTCGGGGTTCGACCCGCGCCTCCTGCTCCCCCCCCCGGTCAGTCGACCAGGACGACGGCCATGGCGGACTTCAGGGCCTC
>Ga0265798_10001722_pt1 | contig 33402 bp, 38 predicted proteins | sample P3T30metagenome_FD_192430 | JGI IMG/M metagenome (GOLD analysis project Ga0265798, IMG submission 192430) | Plant litter microbial communities from East Loma Ridge, Irvine, California - P3 T30 | ecosystem: Environmental > Terrestrial > Plant litter > Unclassified | place: USA: California... | reverse complement strand
TGGAGCTTACAGAAGGCGATAAGACTACGAAGAGACCTGTCTTGGATCTATGTCTTCGCCTGGTGGCTCATTCGACCCACACAGATGATGATGGTGAGCTCATTCGGGCCGTGGAAGCGATCAATGATATCGAACAAGGACATATGCAGTTGCAATACGATAACGTTTTGGAACGGTCCAAGGAAACTTCGTCAATGTCTTCGATACCTCATGCAGTCGCTCCACCAGACTCACCACCGCCTCGTCACATCTGTCTTCCAGCAGAGCCAGCGTCGTCGCCACCACCGGTTGAGACATCCCCACCCAAGGATCCGAGTCGGCTGCGTGTAAAGTTCCAAGAGAATTTGGCATTGCTCAGTTCAGGTAAGCGATATGCAATCCAGCCCTTCAAACCAGCATACTAACTCCGTGATACCAGGTAAATGGAGAATGCCAGGAAAGAGCCAATCAAAACCCTCGCCTAATTCACGCAAGCCACTGAGTAGTCAGTCTTTACGAGGTAGAAGTCACCACAGAGCCACCGACATATGCCATTTGACACATCCCATCGTCATGATGGCCCTCGAACCGCCGCCTGTAGCTTCGAGGCCCGCCGACCTCAATCCCTCTCCTCACACCATAATCCGCCCTGCGGCTTCAAGACCGACGCCTATCAGGCCGGAAGTGACGCTCTCACCGGAGTCTTCGCTCGCAAATACTGGCAAGAAGCGTCGGGCAAGCCAGGAACTGGCTGCTACAAGCGATTGCGAAACAAACCCGACCAAACGACCCAACAGGAATGAGCGTGATGGAAACACCCACTCCGCGCAAGTCGAAAGTCGCGATGCCAATGTCGAAATAGGTGTGTCTATGTTTCACAAGTCTTCTCCAGTACGCCATCCTGCTAATCAATTCAACAGGCAACACAGCGCGACCGACGTGTCCTACTCCGAGCCCCCAGATGCAAGCAGCGCTTGCAGAGGCATGCAGGAAGAGGGATGAGCGACAGTCGAACGTAAGGAAACATCTGAGTGACAAGCGCGGTGAGTCATTACGGGAGAAACGGTGGAGGAGATCTGAGAATTCAGACAATGAAGAATAGACGAAACACTTTGGAAGCTGGGCGGGACTGTTATTTTGGGTAGGATCAGGTATGGTGCTGGCAGTGAGGTCGTGGTATTGCGCATTGTAAGGTCGTGAAAGGACGGCGAGCATCGGTATCATTATTACCACCATCAAGCTCAGAAAGCTGCTTTACTCCATCAACGCTCTTGATGCTGCGTAACTGTGGTTTTACGTGTGCTGCGTCTCTTCCCTCGTTCCCACACATGTGTTCTCTGTTGTTGAGATCTATACACCTTATTCAAGGAAAACACTGAACATCCTAGAGTCTACATTGACGTTGAGTTGCCGTCTTCGCAGGCTTTCATGTTGATGTAAGCTCCAGAGTGATCACCGTTTCCCGTCTATGTCGTGTATGAGCTGTAAAAGACGCAGTAGAAGTAGCGTATCTTCACATAACGTAACAACCGCGTCGAACCGGTTTATATACTCACAAGCCGTACATACGTTCCCTTCCGCAGGCCGTCCAGATCAGTGCCCAGTCCACGTGCATTCCTCCCATTCGCTCCCATCCTCTCTTCATTCAAGGTCCACGATCCATCGTGCACCCGCCTCTCCTGTGTACTCCACCGCCACAACTCCCAAGCCGCGCCTCCTATACCACGCATAAAGACACCCATCGCGCCATCCCCACACGTGTCTTATCTCTCCCACCTGATTGACAGCCCTCCGCCACGCCTAGCGGATGTCGCCGCTCCAATCTCCCCAACCACGCGCTTTCGGACCAATCACCGTCCCACCTTCCCAAAGAAGCTACAGCCTCGGCCCGCGCCAAACCAGGGTCCAGCGCTGCACTCCGACCAACCAAACCACGCGCGTCGCTGCACGCGTCGAAAACATGCACAAGAAGTCAAGAGAATCAGTGGTATTGCCAAGGGCTATCGGCGCTCGCGCATGGCCGGTGGCATGTTGCTTCCTGGCTGTGATAGGCAAGTCGCGAAGATGAGTTAGTCGAATGTGAGGTGGGGAGGTGTTTAGTAACGGATGGGTCGGACGGCCAGCGGCGATAACTGTCAGGAACAGGTCAAGTGGAGTGTAGCGCGATCGTCATTGATAGACAGCAGCGGGACCGGGTTCTTGGAACGCGCTTTTTGACTTGGTAGCATGGTGGCATGCGAATTATAAGAAGATAGGGCCGGAGCCTCAATTCTGGAATACGCTATTCCGGTTCATACCTTCGTTTTTACTCTTCGTCATGGCGCCTTTGACGCGACTTCTCGCCCTTTCGGCTTCGGTGGCGGTTTCTACTGCGCTGACGATTGCGGAGATTAATGGGAATAAGTTTCTCTCGCCGTACAGAGATCAGACCGTTTCGAATGTTACTGGTGTTGTTACGGCGAAGGGACCCGATGGTCTTTGGTTGCGATCGACACAGCCTGACCGCGACGAGCGGACATCCGAGTCTGTATACGTTTTTGGTCGCACGTTTGGTGCGAACTTGACGGTTGGTGACACTATTGTTGTGGGAGGAAAGGTGGTCGAGTACCGCTCGAACAAGGACTACATCTACCTGACTCAGCTTTCAACACCAGTATTGCAGGGGCGACTCAGCTCGGGTGCTGCCGTGAAGCCGCTGGTCATCGGAAAGGACACACGCGACCCTCCGAACGAGCAATACAGCAGTCTGGATGGCGGAGATGTTTTCGCCGTGCCGAACAACGTCTCGCAGATCAGCGTTGCGAACCCGGAGCTGCAGCCCAAGAAATTCGGGCTTGATTTCTGGGAGAGCTTGACCGGTGAATTGGTCACTGTCAAGAAGCCTACTGCGCTTACCAAGCCCAACCAGTACGGCGACACCTGGGTAGCTGGAGACTGGAAGGTTTCTGGTCGCAATGACCGTGGTGGATTGACCTTGACCGACAAAGACGCCAACCCAGAGGCCATCGTTATCGGAACTCCTCTCGACGGAACCAAGAACCCCACTGGCACCAAGATGGGCGATTCAGTCGAGGAGATTACTGGTATCGTCAGCTACGCTTTTGGCTTCTACCGCATCCTCCCAACTACCGCTATCAAGGTCACTAAGAGCCAGACGCCTGTTCTTCCTCCGGCGACCAAGCTTGTATCGAGCGGCAAGTGCGATGGCATTACCTTTGGCGACTACAATGTCGAGAACCTTGCCCCTACATCTGACCACCACCCTGATCTTGCCAACCACATCGTGAACTACATGAAGAGCCCAGATATTCTCTTCATCCAGGAGGTACAGGACGACAACGGTCCCACCAACGACGCAGGTAAGTGCTACAGAAACCTTTCACAGCGTTGCCGTTTTCCTTGACCGAATGTCGTACCCGGGGACGGGGCGCATACGAGCCGCACTCCTCTCCCGCGTCGCACGCATTGAACAGAATCGTCTGACATGTCTAGTCGTATCCGCAAACCTTACCCTCAGCACACTCACAGCTGCCATCTCAGCAGCCGGTGGCCCAAACTACACATTCACCGATATTGTGCCTGTTGACGATCAAGACGGTGGCCAGCCCGGTGGTAACATCCGCGTCGCCTACCTGTACAAGCCGAACCTGATTCGCCTCTACAAGCCCAACCCGGGCGGTCCGCTCGATGCCAACGAAGTGCTTGCTGGCCCGACATTGAAGTACAACCCTGGACGTATCGAACCGGCAAATGACGCCTGGACAGCGAGCCGAAAGCCGTTGGCTGCACAGTGGGAGGTCATCGGAAAGGCCGGCGCGAAGAAGCCGAATGTGTTCTTCACGGTCAATGTGCACTTTGGCTCAAAGGGAGGATCAAGCAGTTTGCATGGAGATGCTCGACCACCAGTCAATGGTGGCGTAGGTGAGTTCATCAATCTGAGTAGATTCGTGCAACAGTCGTTAACGATATGCTTCTAGATGATCGTCTCGAACAGGCGCGTCTCACCGCGAATTTCGTCAAGGTACGTTGATAAGTCGGTTGCGGCTCTATGCGGCAAGGCGGCGCGGAGAGGGGTGGCTGCAGCACGCTTCTCGTACCTCCGTCCCTCGGTGGTACCAAGGACGCCACGCTCGCACGAAGGGAATGCCTTTTCTTGCCCCTGAAGCTATGAAGTTGGAGTGTAGATGAGAGCACGGCTGACGTTGAATTGCAGGACATCCTTTCCAAGGACAAGAACGCCCGCGTCGTGACTGCAGGGGACTTTAACGAGTTTGCCTTCGTGCAACCCCTCGAAGAGTACACCAAGATCTCAGGGCTCAAGGATCTAGACGAGGTAGTCCGCGAGGACGAGCTCGAGCGCTACACCTATCTCTTCGACATGAACGCTCAGGAACTGGACCACATGTTCGTCTCGCCGTCCTTGGCCAAGAAGAGCAGGGCAGACTTTGAGCACATTCATGTTAATACATGGCCTGAGTATGATGCGCAAGTCAGCGACCACGACCCATCGGTAGCGAGACTGGACGTCTGCGCTTAGACGATGCGTTTCGATAGTTTGCTAGACGCGCATAGCCGATGTCCGCGTCTGATAATGCAGATATGTAAATACCAAGCGACAACCAGACCCTGATTCTAGATGCTCTCGCGTAATTGAAGATGAAAAAAGCAATCACTGTGTGTTGGAACTTACCTTTCGTATACTGCCAGAAGGCATATTGCATGTGTTGAGATGTCAGTACGCAGTATTGATACCATGTTTCATTGCGGCGTGGTTGGCCAATCTCTCTTCTACCATGTTTACGAAGAGACGAGAGAGCACGTTCCCGATGCTGACGGCTGCTTACAACAAGCTAGGGAGCCCTGTCGCAGGTGGGCGTATTTTGGCATGCATTCGACCTGTGCCGCAGCAACGCAACTAGATGATCGCGCAGCACGCAATTAGGAGCTGCGGAACGTTGAGATGGGTGGAAGCAGGCAAGGGGCTCAGTCAACGCTCGCTGATCTTTTGGATCCCATCCGGCGGACGGCCACGCGACAACCACATGGACGATCGGCTTGGTGCGCTGTTTGGCGTTTCTAGGCATGACATCGTGTGCGCCATCCAGGTGTTTGGATTCGTAGGCTATTCGCCGGGGCAGCGCAACGATTACAAACTGCCTGCGGTATCGCCGTGGGCCACGTGCGGGTAGTCCAGAAGTCAATGCAAATGCCGTGCCCAGATGTCGCTTGTTAACGGTAGCCCGGGTTCAGAGACCGTCGCAAGTAGCCTCAGACCAGTGCTGTCGCTATCCATGGTGCAGGGTGGTGCAGGGTGCTTGACGCTGCCATACAAGAACCAGCAGCTTCCATTGTTCCGCTCGCGCCGTGGGCGTTGGACGGCACTGGCGAATTGCAGGAGGCCAGTGCTCCATTTATCCGATGCAGCCATCTGGGCTCTCGTCAGCTTTATCCCAGTAGTGGACAGCGGGATTTCCAGAGAGCACCAGAGTGCGCGATGCCTGGCGAGCGGGGCGGCCTATGTGAGTCCGGCCGACTCTAGCGCTGCCAAGCCACCCCACAAAACCCCCGGATGATGGGCATGGCGGGGAAGAGTCCGCTGTTTGATGCGCGCTGTGTTGAAAACTCAACACCAGACCGTGGGAATCGTGTGAGATTTGGGCGCTGCGACACGACGTGACTATAATTACTGAGCGAAGCTCAGCGAAAAGCTTCGTCCTGCCGGCTGAAGAGAAACACCCTGTCGCCCAATCCTTATCCGCGGCTCCATGCGTGAGGGCGTTGTGCCAAGGTCTTGGTGGGCGTTTTTACGAGGCTTCGAATGGCCTCGTCGGCGGTGCCCAGAGATGCCATTTAACGCAAGTCCCGGTCGTTCTGGAACGCAGCAAGTTCCCAATACATGCGCTTGGTCCGGAGCGAGGAGGAGCTCTGCCTAAAGAACGATATGGTGGAATAATTGCTTTCGTAGGGGCCGCAGTGGCATCGGTCCGCACTCCTAGGATAGGGATTGCAGTTGGGAGGCTGAAACCCAATCTACGGATACGCGCTTCGTTTGGATCCGCTGAGTAGACGTGCAAGGTGATCGGTGAAGCGCGAGAGAGGGTGGACTTCCGCAGCGAGTCGGTTGGTGACAGATTTGACAAGCCAGAGGCAACGTGGTACTGCAGCCGATAGCGCCAAGCGAAGGCGCGTCAAGATATCGCGTCTTCGCCCTCTTCGGCGCTCTTACCACCGCCACGCTCGGACGCAGCAGCAGACGGGCTAAGTCAGATCCACAATCTTGTCCCATCCAACCGCCCCATGGGGTCCCGGGTTGCGCTAGGTTAGCTGGTCATATCAACCCTAGCAGGGTCCGTCTCGTTTCGAGCGACACACCCACGGCGTTCGCGAGCCTGAGTACATATAGAGACACTTGGCTGCCCCTCCTGCGAACGTTTCCTCAGACTCTTGTACTCCAGTCCACCCTCAGGTACCAATCATCATGGCAGCCGTACAGCAACACTCCAGCCTCGAGGTCCACGAGGCCAACGAGAAGGGCCAGCACATCTACGCCAACGACATTGACAGCTCTCGGATCAGCACACCTGGAGATGTCGATGACCTGCCCGACCCAGACGCAGGCAAATCTGATGCCGAACGCGCCGCGCTTGTACGACACGCTCTTATTTCTTCGTCCCGTAATTCGCTGACTTCTGGTAGGACAAAGCATTGGTCTGGAAGATGGACAAGTGGCTGATCCCGTGGCTGTCGCTGTTGTATCTGCTCTCCTTCTTGGACCGGACCAACATCGGTAATGCTCGTGTCGCGAAGATGGAACCGGCGATCGGCATGGACGGTCGCGACTACAACGACGCCTTGACCATCTTCTTCGTCTCCTACGCCGGTTTCGAGCCGCTTACCAACATCGCAATCAAAAAATGGTCTCCTCGTGTTTTTTTCACGGCCATCATTCTTGCTTGGGGTGTTTGCATGACACTCATGGGTCTTGTCCAGAATAAAGGTGGCCTCCTCGCATGCCGTTGGTTTCTGGGTATTGCCGAGGCTGGTCTATTCCCCGGTGTCAACTACTACCTTTCGTAAGATGTTCCTTGCCAACAAAGCTCGTATCGTTCACTGACAGTTGCATAGTTGCTGGTACAAGCGTCAGGAACTTGGTTTCCGCGCTGCTTTGTTCTTCTCGGCTGCAGCGCTTGCTGGTTCTTTTGGTGGTCTCTTGGCTGCCGCTATCACTCAGATGGATGGAGCTGGTGGTTATGAGGGCTGGCGTTGGATCTGTATGTTCACACAATCTGACCTTTTGATTGAAGCTAACATGCGCAGTCATCATCGAGGGTTTAATGACTGTCTTCGTCGGCATCTTCTGTTGGTGGATGGTCTTCGATTTTCCCGATACGGCCCGATTTCTGACAGCCGACGAGAAGCTGCGAGCTCAGCGTCGCCTCAAGGCCGATGGACAAGCCCGCGCCAAGGTCGGGGGCATTGACCGCCGACACGTTATGGCCGCCCTTCGTGACTGGAAGACCTGGGGATACGCTGTCATCTATATGGGCTGCCTGTGCCCGTTGTACGTCTTCTCGCTCTTTCTCCCTACGATTCTACTCGGTATGGGCCACAAAGGTACCAAGGCTCAGCTCCTGTCCGTCCCTCCTTACGCTGCTGCTGCCGCCCTGACCGTGGCTGTTGGATGGTTCGCCGACAGGACTAAGCTGCGTGGTATCTCTAATCTCGTGGTTTCGGCGATTGGATGCGTTGGTTTCGCTATGTTACTCGCCACCACCAACCCGAAAGTCCAGTACGCTGCCACGTTCCTCGGTGCCATGGGTATCTACCCCACAGTCTCCAACACGCTGACTTGGGCCTCCAACAACGTCGAGGGATCATTGAAGCGTGGTGTTATGGTTGGTGTCGTGGTCGGGTGGGGTAACATGAACGGTGTCGTCTCGTCCAACATCTACGATCCCAAGGAGAATCCGCACTACCGTACCGGCCACGGCATTGTGCTCGCCTACATGTTCTTGTTCCTCTTCGGTGGAACCCTCTTCATGCACATTGCGCTCAAGCGTGAGAACAAGCTAAGGAAGGCGGGCAAGCGCGACCACTGGGTACAGGGCAAGACCGAGGAGGAGATTGAGGATATGGGTGATGTGCGGCCCGACTTCTACTACACCACCTAAGCGTTGATGGTGGCATCATGTACTCGTCCATTCGATATCCGTGTGCGCGTTCGGTAGTATAGCAGTTCTTCCAAAACTCTAGCCCAGGAGAATGGGTCACTTTCCAAGTCAGTCTTGTTTGCAGAGGGAATAGTGAGGCTAGTGATCCAACGTCAACCACACTTACTTCTCTCCTGAAGAGGCTTTCCGATCGCGTGAATACAGTCCTCTGGCGTTCGTGAAGTCTTGGTGTTGAGAGCTGTCGCGTTGACCTCGGGAATTACAGTGGAACGGGCAGCCACACATTAGCCGCACCCACTGTGCCGCTCGTCCGAATTACCGTCAATCACGCATCGCGCAGAACGTTGATCTGGAAAAACACGCTTCGATGGGGTCCATTTGCACGAGTTCGCAGGAATGCGCCTCGAAAGTATGGAGTTGAAGAGCTGTGGCACTTCTACTGTCGTTGCGATGTTCGTGGGAAGGAACGCGATGACGTCATCTGGTTCCTGTGAGAAAAGCGCGTTCTAGCGCTCGACACCAGCAGTTTCCCTTCACTGTCAGACCTCCTCTTTCGCGATTCCTTCAGAGTCTCCCCTCCGCCACGTTTCCATACGTCTTGAATTCTCACATTAGATCCTGCTATTTCGAAGCAGCTCATTTGATCATTTCCTCACAGAAACCATGTCCTCATCTGCACATCCGGTGAACCCGTCGCTTTCGACTTTTAACCTAATAGTACAAGATACTGCAATTCGGTATATGTATTTCGGACGTTTCGAAACTAACGAAGACAAGGGAGTGAAAATAGACGAAGAGATGCGCGCGCGGGCAACGAGCACGACGACCATCATATACGCTGGGTTCGCCCCACAATTATACGCCATCTCGAGGTCTCTAATTTTACGCCAGGACAACACCCAAGCCCATGGCACATCTCAAAGCATCGGCCTTGCAGGAAATGGTTCGCTTGCCTTGCAGAATGCGCTGATAGAAGACCGCCAAGGCATTCCACGGAGCCGCTTCCGGCTTATATCCGCGGATGAGTATTTCGAAGGGAGCTCAGCGCCTGAGGACGACCTAACCGAGGATGGTACGTTTTCGTTTAACCCAACGTGCCAACATCTCTCGGATATGCTCGACGACAGGTCGTTCCTCTTGGTAACGACTGGGAAAACAGAGAAGGCTAGCGCTTTGGAAGTTGTCTGCGCGTACTTGTCAATGCTTCGTTGCTTTCCTAAGACATCACAAACTGATCAGACAACCTCCAACAGCTTCAAATAACCGGATTCGATCATTTTTTAAATGGCAGAATGTGCAACATATTCGGTAAAGACAGATCAAACTCGCACTGAGTCGCAGGAGCCAAGAAAAAAGACGTTCGAACAAAGACTAGGACACCACACAGGCATATACGGAAAGTCCAACAGCCCGGCTACATCAGTTGGTCTGCAAGCCGAAGTCCTTCGCCGTAAAATTGCTCTTGCAGGAGAACATGCGACGGCCGCGAGAACGGCTACCACAGCTGGCGCAAGCGTAATCGTCCGTGGTATCGGGCGTGCACTTGCCCTGAGAGCCACTGCCATCCGCGGCCTCCATTTCGAACCCTTTATCCTCTACTCAGGTCATTAGCTTGGGACATGGTGGTAAACCAACGGATTCCCACCATAGGTAGTCCAGTGCATGCCATTCAAGGTATGCACTTCGAGCTCGGTAATCACACTGTCCCAACAAGCGCAGCCACCTCCTGGATTATTGCCTTCGCAACGAACTCCGCCACCACTCGCGTCATCCGTCCCGCTTAGACTGGATGTTCCGCAAACATCGTTACAGTCCGGTGGGCCGTCAAAAAACTTCCACTCCACCTGGAACTGCGTCAGCTATGCTCTAACTCCAGGGACAATGCACGTCTTACGTAAGCTTCACCTGTGACGTTGCTGTCTTCGAATGTGTAGATCACGAAGTCCGCAGTGACGAAACAGAAGACAAAGAAGAGGAAAGGAAGGATTAAACGCCTTTTGATGAAGATTTAGGTCGTTGCTCTCTGGAAAATGTTGGAAAGGTGTATGGAGTGAAGGGGTAAGGTTGGCTCGATCTCGCACTTTACACGGCGCCAGTGCCGGCTTTTCTCTTCTCATAGCAGCACCCGGACGCTTTATCCAGGGATGCTACCGCTCTCACAATTGGGCTGATCGAAAGTCCATCGTTGACGACTGGTTACTCCTGGCCTTCATATCGGTGCGTGCGAGAGGTACCATGCAGCATTCCCCGCTTGCTTCGCTCTTCGTCGACGACACTTGACAACGGAAATTGCAAACAATGCACGCCCGGAAGTGAACAGACTCAAAATGACACGGAGTCGCTCAATGAGGGCTCATGGATCCAAGATCCACGCGGACCGAGAGGCTGAACAAAGTAGCTGAGCTGTCAAGACGATGCAGTACCTATGGTTAAACCGCGCAACTGCACCTTGGTTTCACGGCATACCTACCGGCTGAATGACATTCGTTGAGGTCCTGTCACTACAACACGAATCCCCGTAAACTCTCGGCTCTGAGAGAGGTATGTAGAACTTCTAAAGTCTGGAAGGCTTTCTGGGGGAAGCAGATATCTGGAATGACTCCGCCGATAGAGCGGACAGACGGTCACGTTCGACGAAGGAAGGTTTTATTGAGGCAGTACTAGGATTAGGCTACATTGATACACCCGGACAGCAATCGTCAGTGCTGCGGCACAGCACTCGGCTACAGGGGACAATGAGCTTGGCTACAAGAAGCAATTTCCAGACTGCATATCTCTAAAACGTCCACTCTATTCGCGAATCACTCTGCATCACATTCAACAACTCTTGTCCATTGGATGAGAACAGAAAGAGAAAACCAGGCAAGCATTTGAGCATCCGAGAGCAGACGAAGTGTATCGAATGCAGCGATGGAGTTGAAAATAGACTACATTTGTGAGTTTGACAACCGCCATAACGCTTTTGTATTCAACCAGCTATTTGACCAGAGAACTGATAACAGTAACGACAGTGTAGAGATAACAGTGACAGTGTAGCTAATGTTTGCACCTATTTGGCAGGGATAAAGCTTTCCGGAGTAAGCTCAGACTTGCACGAAAAGAGACCTCTCCCACCCTTTCCATTGGGAAAGCAAACACACTGATACGTATCGGCACCAGTAGGCGTACACTTCCCGAGTGAAGCCCCGCCACCCGCTGGCTCCATCTCGTATCCTCTTTCTTCTATTCAGCTAGTGTCAGCCTCGAGTAGTGGTCCATTCAAGAATAGTTACGTTGAGGCTTACTGTATATCGTAAAATGGACTGGCGGGTCACTCCACTTGCTGTTCATCTCCAGCTCTAGGATCTCGCCCTCGCCGCCAGAGCATCCGAATGGCGATTCTTTGGGCGTCTTGCATCGCGCACCACCATCACTTGCGTCTTCCGTTTCGGTCAACCAGCCACCTTTGCCATCACCGTCACATACGTCGGCACAGTCTGGCTCGCCCTTGAGAAATAGGAAGGCATTCTGGGTTACATTAGCATCTGCAGCTTACAACCAGATAACTGAGCATATCGTACGTAGACTTCGCCGGCATTGGTGTCGTCAAAACTGTATATCAAGAAGTCTGCCGCTGAGAGACTGATCATCGCGGCGAGGGTTGGTACAATGAGACGCATATTTAACAAGCCGAATTGAGATGTGGAATGGTCTTTGAGAGTTTTGAAGTTGAGAGCCGGATGTTCAGTAGGATAACGGCTCGGTAGGCGTTGCTTATATACATGCCTTGGTAGGTAGCCTCCGCCCTGTCTTCACCCTGCGCGCGTTGATTCTCTATTCTGCATCGCCTCCACTGTACATTGCAGCAATAATAACACCAACCGGAATCGCCACATCGTATACAGTTCTTCGCTGCCCATTCGTGCAGTAGAGTTTAGCCTGTCTGCACTTCCACGTACGTGTTTGTTGGGATCTCTCACATCAAAACAACCTCTTACACGACATAAGAAGAGGGGATGCCAAGTATCTCGTGTTGATTTGCCATGATTGATCCCCGAGAATAGAGTGCTCTACTTCGAAGCCGAGTATATACCCAGAGGCGCAGTCATGCAGTGTAGGGCATCCCAAAGTATGCCAAGGTTTCCGTGTACGGCCAAGCGATGCGAAGCAATTATATATTTCAGGCTAGTATTGGGCTATCAAGGCTTCATAGCAACAGGCCTCCGATTACACCAGCAGCGATGCTAAGAAGACCTCCACCAACCACACTCTTAGCATTGGCAGCGCCAGTAGCATCTGCCGCAGCGGCACTAGCAGTTTGGCTCACACTTCCAGAATTCGCTGCAACACCTGTGCTAGCACTCATCTCTTCTACAAATCCAGACATCGGATGTGATTTGTACAAAGTAGCGGTGGATGTCGCAGCGTCAGTGGTAGTAGCTTCTGTGGCCTGGCTGAGTTTCTCTACACCAGCCGTGATCACTAATTCGAACGTGCCTACAGCTGAGCCACTGTATGGCTCTGTGCTGCTGCCGGGAAAGTTTGCCTCGGTTCCACCAGCCGTCTCTTTGCATATCGCGCTTTCGGGCATGATCACGCAGTCCATTGTAGCGGTAAAGTCGGACTCCGGGCTTGGGTCTCCCATGTTGAGATTCCAAGTCGAAGGACCGAAGACGAGGGTTTCGGCTGGAAAGAGACCACAGTCGATGGAGGTAGCGCAGGCGAGTGCAAGAGTCGTAGCGGTGGGATTCGCGGTGACAACGGAGCCGACCATGTTCGGCAAGACTGAGCCTTCGAAGATGTCGCCGATCCATGGGACTGACATAGTTGCTGGGATGTCTTGTTGCGCAGCAACTAGGCCGATGAAGGAGACGAGGATGAACTTTGAAGCCATGGTGACTGGATCGATCTTGTGAAGAGTACGAAGTTTGAAAGAGTGAAGTTGTCGATGAGACACAGAATTTGTAACGAGTGACTGTACGAAGAACGAGCGACGATGAGCGATACCTACAATTTGTCTACAGCGAAACTTCTTATGTATAGAATTTTCGCGTCGCGAGGCCCTCCATACTATCGTGAATCAAGCTCTTGTGGCGTTCAATAGGGGCGGCTGGCGCCTGATCTTTAGCGACCTCGGTATCTCGCAAGTTCCCGCTCCCGCGGAGGCTCAACGCACATCTTATACCGACACAAAGGCGAGGCTCTATAGAAAGCTATGCTGTGGATCGTGCCATACCGCTGCGGCTCGCTGGCTATCCAAAGGCAAACATAGGCCGTAGACGCGCCCTCGTTGTGCTTGTTGACATTTCGGTAGTCGTACGATGCATCTGTAACCGAGGGGGCTCGTGCGCAATTATTCGACATGTTCTTTCGGACTCTGGCCCGCTTGTTCCAGTAAATTGTCCCACCATGTGAAGTACGGCTCGTAGCCTCCACCGCCTCGTGCATGATGGAGGCTGTGCTTTCTTGCTCCGCCTCCCCAACCCTTGGGTAGTATCTTGTCATAACCCCACGGTAGATCCAGCCCCGAATGCAGCTCGACTAATAGCCATACGAATATGGGTACAAACAAAGTCCGCGTGAAGACATGGCTCTTTATGATGTTGAGGCTGAAGTTGGCCAGCAGCACCAGGCCCAGTCGCTCGAAAACGTGCAGCTGGTTGGTGATCTGGGGGTGTATCTCGGCGTGTCGATGGTGCGGTGCGTGCCATCGCTTGACCACGGGTATGACGTGAAGCGAGTAGTGGAAGAGGAAGAAGAGCGCATCGTAGAGGAAAAAGCTCGTCGCGAGCTCGAGGGCGATTCGGCGGCTCGTAGGAGGAAGGTCGGGAAGAGCGCGTTGCGTTTGCAGCGGCGAAGACATCGTCATGTTGTGCAGTGTTGGCACCAGAAACGTATGGTGATACGCCGTAGTGGTGTTGTTTGCTGCGATTGCTGCCGCGGCCGCGTGGTAATTGCCCGACTCTAGCATTGCAGTAAGCGGAACATCGGCAAACTTCTTGATCATGGTCAGATCCATGAGCAGCAGCGGCGTCATGTAGGTGACAGCCTCGCCCCATCGTCGCGAAGGGCGTCGCATCCCATGTGGCTTCCTAGCTGCATCTCCCTCTTTCGTATCCTGCTGAACCGCAAATCTCCATTGCGGGTTTCGCATGAACACAATCGTCATAGACACCTCGATTACTGCGTAAAGAAGGACTGTCCATATCGTCTCAAAGGTTGACAGACGATATAGAGGGTTTCGTATCAGCCATTGCCACAGAGGTGTGAGAAGAGGCTGGTATAAGTCTGGGAAGGCGACGGAAGAGAGAAACAGGGTTCCTAGAGCAGCTCTATACATCGAAACCATGATTGCATGCGATTCTGCGTCAAGGGAAGTCCATGGTGTGTTGAGTCGCATGCATTTGCCTTCTTTGGCGCTCTCTGGGCATTCATGACTCTTGACGTCATCCGATCGGAACGGTTCCGAAGGCATTCTATCTCGAAATTGCATCTCACCCATCACCATCATTCGCTATCCAGCCGACATCTACCGCAGTCATGTTAGATATCCAGCTTCGACCGATTAAAGACACGCTCTTCGATTCTATCACGCCACTCGTCCCCTCCATTTGCTCGCCACTAGTTATCACGTTTCTGGCCTTTTCCTCGGGTGTGATCTCCTGTATTCACGCTGCATCCAACAATACTTTAGCGAGTATCATATTCTGGGCACTAAACAGGGTACTGGATTGTCTCGACGGCGCTGTCGCCCGCAAACGCAACCAGTCTTCGGATCTTGGCGGCTTTTTCGACCTCTTGGGCGACTTCATCGTCTATTCAGCCATTCCCATATCCTGTGCTTTAGCACGTAATGATGAGCCCAATGCAAAGAGCATCTGGCTCTCAGTGGCTGTGTTAGAATCATCCTTTCACGTCAACAACTTCGTCTTGTTCTACATTGGCGCCATTCTCGAGAAGCGCAAGGGCAGCGGGAAAGATGGAAGCAGGGTCAAAGAGCTGACCAGCGTGGCAATGCGACCAGCACTTATCGAAGGGACGGAAAGCGCGGCTTTCTTCACAGCCATGGTCATGTGTCCTCGCTATCTACAGCATCTCTCATGGACTATGGCCCTTTTAGTATGCTTAGGCATTGCTCAAAGGACAAGTTGGCTTGTACAGGCGCTAAGCTAAACGGTATCGAATGGAACTCGCTACAGAGAAGGAGAGGCCGCTTTCTGCTGCATGATGCCCTTCTCTCGAAGCCTCGAGATGAGACTTCGTGCATTGCCTTTACAAGCCGCAAGCTCCGAGTTGCTCATCACCTCTGAGAGACTACCATTGCTTCCGCTCGACACAATGGTCGGATAACGGATGTTGTTGGACTCGATGAAGGTCTGCACCTGCAAATGGTCAATACTTAGATCCCAGTACTCGGAAGGTCCCATCGTGACCACGAACCTCTTCTGACAGCTCATCTCTATGCCATTGCACGATGTTGTATCCAGACTCAGCCTCTATTGCTTTCTTCGCTTCTACCCAAGCTGGTGTTTCTTTCAATGATAATCCGCCATGTGTAATATCACCTGCGGGAATCAGCATAGTTTGTCACATTATCAGACGGATGAATTCGCCGAGGGAAGCATACAGGCGGCACAAGCTGGATTCTCCTCTGAAGAATGGCAAATCTTTCGATAACCGTACCTCAATTTGCCCATGATAGATGCGTCTGCATTGTATAGGACGTAAAGTGTACGAGACATTCCTGAGACTCGCTCTAACTGAGAATAACGTGATGATGTTGTTTGCGGATCGGGTCCAACTCGGTGGCTGGGATGAAGGGGTCGATGACGTGCATACCGCACGGACCATGAGTGTCACTCAGCCGAGGAGCGCCCAAGAAGCCACCGCAGCCATTTCATCGCCTCCCATCAATACGCTATTTGCATGGCACTCCTTCAGCCCTGAAAAGAAACATTTCGCAATACCGAACCTCGAGGATGCCAACAGATCCAAGCAGGTTCAATAAGGCCGTTTCAGCAGCGCATGCCACAACATCTTCTATCACTGCATTGTTGTTACTGCGATACGCGTCATGGCCGATACTACCGTCACAAAGATCAGCCCCTCAAGACGCTCAGGGAAAGAGCCACCACCTAGACGATTCGCGTAACCCTACGATCAATGGTCACAACAAGTTGGCTAACGCGCTGACTGCATGGGAGACCGCTTACCTCCTGTACGACACTTATGCGATGATTCATGCACGCCGCAAGAAGGACCAGTCAGCAGTTCGCGCTGCCTTACGCGTTGTGGCCCGGGACTCACCCATCACTCTCGTTCATCACGTGCTGCTCTCATCCGCGTTACTTGTGTTGCAAGCGTACATTGCAGCCGGCAAAGAAAAGGGGATGTGGGTGATCACCGCGTTCTTATTGATGAATGGCAGTACACCACTAATGCATGCGCGATGGTGGAACCGACAGCGCACAGGAGCATCAAATACTGCTCTAGATATGGCCTTCTTGGCAACATTCGCGGTTTCAAGATTTGGTGTCGTTTACTGGATATTGACGAAATACGGCCAGCATCATGGCCTTGGTCCGTGCCAAGCGTATGCAATGCTCAGGAAACGATGTCAGACCGGAACCGCTATGCTGGTTGGGCTGAACGCTATCTGGTGGACCATGCTGGCTTTCAACATAGCGAAGAGGAACATCAAGCGACGAATACATTGAAATCCTGCTATGGAGAGCTACGCGACACACGTATCATAATTGGGTCTGACGGTCTCTGAGTCGGCAACTGCTTCATATCTCGAGCCCAATCCTCAGGCATCACCGAATCGTTCGATTCCCACCCTAGCCAACCGCGCACTCCACGCGGTTTGATCTTCCCATCAATCTGGATCCCGAGGCGCAAAAATGTATCTGCTACAGCCAGCGCGATCTCGCGAATCTCATCGCGACCCAAACAAGTCTTTGGACCCGCTCCGTAGGCTACACCGGGCGCTAGGCCCTTGTCAAGATATCGATCTGGGTCGAACACATCCCAAGTCGACCCGTAGGTCGATGGATCACGGCCACCGCCCACGAAGTACAACCAACAGTCCCAGCCCTTTGGTATTTTGATGTCAGCCTGCTCCCCCGGCGACAAAATGATACTATCTCTTGTTGACCGTCTCATAACGCCTACAATGGGCGGGCTAAGTCGTTCGGTCTCTAATAGTATGGCGCGTAAGCGTAGCGAAAGCCTCCCTGGTTCAGTTTCACCAGCCAAAGTATCGGCCAGCGATCGGCCCTCCTTCGTCCGATACAAGAGAAGGTTTAACAGGAAGGCTGTCAAAAGAGATGCTAGCGCTTTGACGGCGAGGCTGCTGGTAAAGAGGACTGAGTGCTTTGCCACATCCTCTGTTTCGCCTTGGCCCGCAACAGCAAATGGACATGCTCCCACATCTTCCTTCATGTGACGCAGAATTCTGTCTTGCAGCTTCTTGTTCGCCTCCTTACCCTTCTTGCGAGGCGAGTGCCAGAAACCTGTGTTGACTGTCACCGGGAACAGCGAAAATTGGCCTCGAAGCATGTCTTCCTGTAGGCTCTCCAGCGTATCGAAGAGACTGTTGTCGCGGTCGAGACCCAGGAATGTTCCAAGCAGTATCTTCCATGAAAGCCCTTTCAGAGACTCATACATGTCTATCGCTGACGTTGACGGCTCAGAAAAATGTTGATTGACCCGCTCGGATACTGCAGGACCTAGCGCTTTCTTGAGAGACTCCATTCTCGCTTCCCATGTTTGACGCATAGATGCATGTTCGTCACCATCCGTCAGTAACAAGTTCGGTGATGGAAAGAACGGTGCCATCAGCTCAGCATATGCGCCACTGGCTTCATAACCTGCCGCATCCTGGGCCAGGACTTGATGGATTTGCGCATGCGAGGAGACAATTGCGACATTGCGATTCAGCACCTTTGCCCGAACAATAGCTCTATTCTCTACGGCCTCCGGGTGCTGTCTTTGGAAATCGATGATACGCGATGTGATGAATGCCTCTGGCGAGTTGTGGAACGAGAAGCTTTCGGCAAACCCGCGCAGTGTCGAAGAGCTACCCAGGGGAAGTTGCGGTTCTGGCTTAGGCATCGTGAACAGTGGATTTGCCTGTGAACTACAGATCGCAGCAATGCCTAACCTCATACCGCAACGGGTATCTCGGCTGCGGGGGTGTGGTGGTCGCTACGTCATCGACTTTACGCCACCGCTTGGTATCCAACGAGTCTAGACACGACTTATCCCGGAATATCTGAGGCTTCACATCTCACTGCAAACGAGATCGCTTGAGAATGGATATGAAACGTCCATACGATGATGGAACGAAACGGCCTTACCAAGACGAGGTGATACCGACGCATCCAACTACTTCCAAGCGATCGCTTCTCCACAACGCCTACGCATACCTCTGCATTGCACTTTTATTTGTGAACTACTTCCTCGCGCAATACGACAAATTCATTCTATCTTACTTCCAGACTTCTGTGTTAGCAGATCTCTCATTGAGCTCGACCCAATATGGCCTTCTCTCAGGCTACGCAACAGGCATTGTCTACGCCATACTCGCTCTCCCCATCGCTTTCCTGTCAGACTATACATCTGCTCGCGTATGGGTTTTGTGCGTTACAGCGGCATGGTGGAGCTTATGCGTCATCTTTCAGTCTCTAGCAAACAACTTCGGACAGTTATTCTGTGCAAGACTTGGAATGGGTATCGGACAGGCAAGTGTTGAGGCACTATCTATCAGTCTCATCAGCGACCTGGTGGGATGGAGGAACGTGTTCATTGGAGAGAGCGTACTCTATGTTGGAGTATACATTGGCGAAGCCATCAGTGGCCAGATTGCAACCGCGTTTACGGAAACTGGCACGAGTTGGCGCACAGCTCTACGAGCCATCGGTATCACGGGATGTGTTGTAGCGGTGCTATTGAGACTCGTCTTGCGGGAACCAAAGAGAAGAGAAAGCCTGGTTCAAAGGCACGCACGCCATCACAGCAACAGCACAGACGAGGATCTCGCCGATATACCACCGCACATCCAAGGTACATCGAGGTCGAAAGCAGCAACGTCTGATCTGCATGCTACTTTCACATACATACTCCGCATGAACTCCTTCTGGCTCCTCATTCTCTCCGCCGGCTTTCGTCAGTTGAGCGGCAACGTCTTCGGATACTACATGCCCAGCTATCTCGGCGATACATATCCTTCGCATACCGAAATCTTCTCGCGTTACGGCATCATCGTCGGTGTCGTCGGATCAGTCGCGGTACTCAGTGGCGGCATCTTGACCTCGGTACTGTGGCCACGTACGAAACTAACGCCTGTCTATCTGACCGGCATTGGAGGTATGATCAGCTCGCTTTTCGTTCTCCTCATGATCTTCTCGCGCGATATTGCCAATGGTTCGGAAGACCGAGGCATCAAGATTCTCTACGGCGTCATGAGTCTTGCGTACCTCACTGCGGAACTCTGGCTAGGCTGTCTCTTCGCGCTCATTGCGCTTCTTCTCCCTCCGCGCTATAAAACATTCGGTCTCGCTATCTGGGGTAGTGTGCAAGTTCTCATTTATTCTTCAGGGCCTCAGATCATTGGCCTGTCGTTGATGGATGAGGAGACAACGAGTGAAAGCTACAGGAGGGTGACACAGTTGTGTTTGGCGATCATTATCCCTACTGGTTATTGGCTAGCTGGTGTCGGGTTCCTTCTCTCGATACCTTTGGTGAAAAAGGACTTGAGGGAGGAGTTTGTTGTAGGGAGGTTGAGTAGTAGAAGGACGATTGGGTTTAGCATCTTCGCAGGGGTGCTGGCAACTGTTGTGATCACCTTGTTCGTTGTAAGCTTAGTGTATCAAGCGTAAACGCTGATAGCGTATCAAGCATGAATCATTCCTTGTCATATTCTACATAGTGATTTTCCGGGAACAACACCATCATCTACTTGAAAGACAAGCCCAGAAGATCTTCAACAGCTGCATATAGCGGGCAAGCATAGTCTGCCTCCAGCAGTGGCCGGACAGTCACACCACTACTTCCGTCTTTGCCCAGCACACCCAACTCTTTGCCAAGCGCACTACCCACTTTGGGCCATCCAACGCCACCAGCGGGGTTCTTCGCAAAGTTTGCCCAAGTCTTCTGCATGAAAGCACTCAGTTCAATCTGTTGCTGCGTTGCAGTACCGAACTGGCTCGAAAGCGGATATGTGCCAAACACCTCAGGAATCTCGGCAGTGTGATAGGCGCCTGGATCGGGGAAGATCCCGACCGAAGGGAAGACGGGTGTGAACTGGTATCGATAGGTTGGGCGACCAGAAATGGCGAGGTAGTTTGCTAGCCTGGCGGTGGTGCATGTGAAGACTAAATCTGTGCCGAGCCTATCGGATAGCTCGTAAAAGTCCGTGATACCCTGTGCAGCATACGCCGCGATTATGGAGTCACGAACGACTTGCGATGTAATGTTGTACTGGTCGAAGAAGTTGTCCAAGGCCGTTTTACCGTCCGTTACACCGGCTACTGCTAAGAAGGCACGTGCTTCGTTCAGGTTCGTTCCAAGCATGGTTGGTACGTTGGCAAATCTGCCAGTGGAGATGCTGAGTCTGACGTCGGGGACTGATGTGCCATCGTTGTTTACAGGTGGGAATGCGAGAGAGTTTGGCTCAATATATGCTTTGATGTCCACGGCAGGTACCTTGCGAAGACACGCAATGTCTGTGCAGCCGAAATGCAGCAACACCTGCTTGTAGTTGACGAGGCCGTTTCCGGGAAGTACCGCGTTCTGAGACTCAAGGATAGCCGATGAGAATGGAAGTGGACTGGGTGGATTGGCCAGCAGTTGCTTCACTGACTCGCCGCCTGCGGATTCGCCGAAGATCATGACGCGGGAAGGATCGCCTCCGAATTGCACAATGTTATCCTGTACCCATTGCAATGCGAATCTCTGGTCCAAGAAGCCAGCGTTCTGGGAGCCGAAGGGTATTTCGGGCGAGTTTGAGAAGCCGAAAACTAAGATTGGGCAAGTTAGATACGAATAATCTCGACGTATCATGACGGAAACACTCACTATTTGTGCGGTAGTTGATAGTGACCACGACGACATCTTCGTTGATTGCTAGGGAGCTTCCGTCGTAGTACTTTAGTCCACCAGTTCCGAAAGCCAAGTTACCCTGCACTTGTCAGCATGCTGTCGAGTCTGAGTAAACCGACAGTAGATGCATACTCCAAAGAGCCAAAACATAACAGCCTTTTTGCTTGAAGATGTCACATCCGGTGGTGTATAGACATTGAGATACAGGCAGTCCTCACTCTCCGCTGGCGGTGGAAAGGTAGGGTCATTGAAGTACTCTATGGTTCTATCGCGAACACCGCCAGTACCAGAAAACTGCTGAATGCATGATGGTTTGACGTTTTGGGCTTGAAGAGGACTAGACCAAGGTACTGCTGCTTCGGGCGGCGCAAATCGAAGAGGAGGCGATTTAGCAAAAGGAACTCCCAGGTAGGCGTTCGCTGAGGCTGCTAACGATGGCTGGTTTGAGGGCTTGGTCGTGGTTCCTATGATGACACCAGAGGCAAGAGTGACTGTTGGTCCGTTCTCAACGGGCGCTGACAGGACTGTTGGGGCAAAAGAGCATAGCAACAGCGCTTTGCTCAAGGACGAAGCGATGTGCAACGCCATCGTGGAGGTAGGGGATGATTGAGGATGTAGAGTTGGAAGTCACGCAAGACTCTCGGATCATTTACTTCCATGTTGGGAGCAGCTGTTATAAGTCGAGATGACAGCACGCTAGGGCGATTTGATTTGGATGCTAGTCTGTCAGCACGATGTCGATAGTGTATATTGTGTCGGTGTTGTATGCAGATCATCGTCGGTCTTCGTTTAGCCTGAGCGGTAGTTGAGGTTACTCCAGGGTTTAAGCATCTTCGGAGGCATGGTGTAGCCTATGATCGTGGAAGGAAGAACGGTCCACGATTCAAGCGAAAGCGAGAACGACAGCCTATGCCCCAGCATCCGGAGTCGTGGCTCCAGGTGATCGACAAATAGCGCGCGCGGCCAGATGCTAGAGTCCATTTCCCCTGCAACAGATCTGGATGCGGTCTACAAATCGCTTCCGGTGAGCTCCTCTTATAGTCCGACCACCAATCAGCTTATTGACGATGCCTCGGCACTGCGCAAGCTCCCCTTCCGCCGTAGATCATCCGCTCGTTCAGCCAATCATCGTACTCGGGTACCTCGGCAAGAATTGCAGGCATCGACCGTCATTGGGGTACTGACGCGATTTGTGGCTGTCAGACACCAGATGCAATGACTTCTCCGCATCTCGTCCGTCTCACAGGATTCTTGGTGGTCGTACTGTCGCGTGCGAAGTCTCGCTATTGAATGCGGGAGTGTAGGGTTTGTCGCCGGAGTTATTCGTGCTTTCCCTGGACCATGAGAACGCTTGCAGCACTGGTGTCCATGCCGAACAGTGAAGTAACGGTCGATGTACCTCGTCAGAGAAAGTGTGCGATCTGTTCTAATTCGTGTGGTCGTCTTGTCAGAGCGGTAATGCAGGAGGCCAGCTTCCCAGTTAGGGGATTGCGATCTGCGACACCTGATGGCGCCAAGCCGCCATTACCTAAGCAACGATATCCTACCCGGGTAGCTGGAGCGCTGGGCATGTTGAGTTAGTACTAGGTATTGCAGCGCATCGATGCAGATGAAGAGTGAGAGTCAATATCGGAAAACCAGTGCATCACAGGTCACAAGCGCTGAGATAAATGCAGGATTATGAAGACGGAGTTGTTGATTGAATGCCGCCTGAACCTTCCTGGGTTGGAAAGGTCCAAGCGCGTCCGTCCGCCTTCTTTGGCGACAAGAGGGAATGACGCCGAGCTGTCGGCCATCATCGATCGCGCCCCCTCGTCGCCTTCATTCGTCTTATCTCTTTACTGTTTCAATTGTCTCAACACCAATATCCTTCTCATGTTCCATACCCTTATTCCTTGCAACGACTTCTTCCTCGGTCAATATCGGCTTGCCGCGAAGCTGCGCCCAAACAGCCTGGTGCATCGGCCTTAGGAAGAGGGCGTCCATCTCCTCAAGACTGATACCTTTTGTCTCGGGTACGAAGAAGAAACTCCAGATACCCATTGCGACTAAGATGGTGGCGAAGAAGAAGTAAGCCCCATAACCTAGATCTGAGATCATGTATGGGGTACTGCGGGCAATGATGAAGGAACCCAGCCAAGTATCCGCTGTAGTGAGCGAGACGCAAAGCATACGGATGTCGAGTGGGAAGATCTCGGAAGCGTAAGTCCACGTGATCCCCTGCCACGTAGCGCAGATGATAAAGGCGTTGATGTAAACGCAGACCATAGCAAGGTAGCCCCAGCCGTTGCGTGTGACATCGCCTCTCAGAGCAGCTCCAGCTGGATCAGCCTTCATGACATAACCGCCGATGTACCACATGGGTATGCAACCGAGCGCAGCTCCCCAGATAAGGCCCTTGCGACGACCAACCTTCTCGACAACGATGAAGGTGAAGGTAAACATGCCGAGTGTCTTTGCGATACCGTAGAATCCAGTGGAGAAGAGCTTCAGTGACGTTCCAGAAATACCAAGTGTTTCGAAAATGCGAGGTGCGTAGTAGGTGATGATGTTGACCTGATAGATTAGCCTCTATCGTGTCGTGCAGATGGTATATACTTACACCAGTGAAAGACTGTAGGAACATGAGCGCAAGACCAATGGCCATGCGGTTACGCACACCCTTCTGGAATAGCTTCATGAACTGTTGCTTCTTGCTCTGTCGATTGGCGCTACGTCGTTCGACTTGCGCGCGGATCTCGCTCATCTCGTGCTGGATGTACGCATGTGACTCGTCGAGGCACCGAATCTTACACAAGATGCGTTCTGCGCCTTCGAAGTTGTCCTTCTTTGCGAGGTATCGAGGCGACTCAGGGCACCATGCGACACCGAGAAGCAAGAGCAGACCAGGGATGAGCTGGATCGCAAGAGGAACGATCCATTGCGTCTGGCCTTCGACGCTAATGGTCTGATCACAAGCATAGTTGATCCAGAAGCCTAGCATACCTCCACCTTGCGAAGCAATTTCGAAAATGCCGACCAATCTGCCACGGATAGAAGGTGGAGCTGTTTCAGAGATGTAAACAGGCACGACCATACTTGATGCGCCAATGCCTAGACCTGCTACGGCTCGACCGCCATAGATCATGTTGAGACTACCTTGAGAGGCAGTCATGAGTGTGCCGCCAAGCAGGAATACCGCGGACGCAAATATCATAGTCTTTTTTCGACCAATGCGTTCCGCGAAGGGGAAAGCGATAAGCGCTCCGAAGAAGCATCCCGCCTACTCATTGTCAGTCCGCGGCGACTCTGCAATAGCTCGTTTCTGGAAACCTACCTGGAAAGTAGAAACGATGTTGCCTTGAATTGTGTCGCGATTGCTCTTTGCGATGTCGTTCATGCCAAAGTCACGAATGAAGGACTCGAGTGCCATAGTCCCGCCAATAACGGCTGTATCGTAACCCACTGTTTCGACATTAGCTTTTACACTCAGACTGATTCAACTATACTTACTAGCTAGCGCAGACATCGAGGCAATGAGTGCGATGAGGTGGATCCGCCAGTTGCGGACCTCTGGCGGGTCCAGAGTACCAGATGCATGAGTGTTAAAGCAACCCATATGTTGGTTAAAGATTTAGTTAAGTTGATCGTAAGATAGATAGATAGAGTATGGTTTCTAGCCTGATTATGAGCATTCTCAGCGAAGGGTGTGTGTGCTCTTATGCCCGCTGCCTCGCTTTGCAGGCCTTCATTGCCGAGCCATCCTTCATGATGCTACCTCGCCATCACTACAGTCATACCCCGCGGGGAAACTGCACGAGGACTAGCATCGTCCCATGTTTACCGCAACAGTTGCTGTTCCAAGCTATCTCTCGGATCATCGTAGCGAATCTGGGGAAGGGTCCACTTGGCAGTCGACAAGGTCAAGCCTTACCGTATGGTTGGCATCTGGGGTCGCGATATTTTATAGGCGGAGAGCCGCATGGAGGATGCACATAAGGCACTTGGCGGCCGACCGTTATCGACGGTATGGGTGGTTTGACAGAACAGTAGACGCCGGTAGCGTGTGCGGGGTAAAGAGCGGGTCGGGGGAAAATCTATGCCCGTGGTGGAACTACATGCCTTTTTCGATCTTGCATCTGGTAACCTAGTACCTTCACCTCGACCAAACGAACATGGAACAACTTGAGCAGTAAACGTGTTTCTGTCTGTAAATGGCCTGCCTGTAAGATCGAACCATGGATTCGCGATATGCAACATCCGTCTCCACGGACAAAAGCCGAATGCCGCATAGCAGCTGCAGATTATCAGACCACACCTGGGCATGCTCGCGCTCCCCTGGCACGTGGCAGGATGAATATTTCCGCCCCAAGATACCAAGCCCTGGCATAGCCTCTCTTGACATGCACAAGATGACGGAGCCGCCGTATACGATAAAATTGCGGGACGGTCCTTCGCACCTGGGCACGGCGGCAAGTCGCTTAGCTCGCTACTGTCAGCAGCAACAACGTGTTTGGCTGGCTATATCATGCTCTACACCTCACAAGAGTATTGGCATGTTGACTTGGACTGCGCTAGGGTAAGACCGCGGCCGACAACGTATCTGACGTCTCGCAAAGGCGATGTTTGTCATCCCAATGAGAAGCGTGCGACATCGCATACAAAGTGGCGACGCTGTGGTGCGGCGTTCGAATCTGTCTGGTCAATTTCGGAAATGTCGAAAGCCTCTAGTACAATCCCGGCGTATGGCAAGAACGTCAATGGGGAGGACTTGCTGAGATGGTTGAAGGACTTCAAAGTTGGAGACAGGAAATGAGCTCTGATCAGCGTCAGGCTCTCCTTGGTATCTCATTTAATGCGTCAGCTTCGAATATGGAAGAACTATGATCACCTCTGGGGCGGTCGGGGTAGTTCTTTGGTAGGAAGATGTAGTGGAGGCATGTCTGAGTGTCGTTAAATGCAAGGGCGTTGGATGCAAGACTGAAGCCGTACGTAGGATAGCACGTACAAGACCATGACAGGAGTCAAAATCAAGTTTTTGTATATCGTCATGGGTCTTGAAGATTACTGCATTGAGTGATGGTAGTAACAGAAAGTCGTGGTGAAAAGTGACGGGATCTCAAAAAGCATACGCTGCACGTGATTAGCACTAAAGTGGAAAGGCTCGTTGATAAGTGGGGCATCTGCTGTGGGAGGGGCCTAGGCCCAAGCTGCAGCCGCTCCCACCAGCTCTCCAGGCGTTCAGGTACTCTCTCACGGCGCTCCCTCCATGTTAGTAACACCCGCCACACGAGCATTTCAACCACTCCGATCACTCATGACGAGCGCATATTATCTCGCAAGACCTTTGTCCTCCCGATCACGAAGCGCGTCACCCAAAATGGCCGACACACTATCCCTCGACGAGATACCCACCCTCACCTTGCTCTACAAGCTAAAGAAGATCGTGCCAAGCGACGACAAGGTCCAGTCCACATACACCGCGTCCGCTACCCTCAACGACAAGATCAGTGTCATTCGACAAGACATCACAACGCTAGCTATTGACGCCATCGTCAACGCCGCGAACACTTCCCTTCTAGGTGGTGGAGGCGTGGATGGTGCGATCCATCGCGCAGCTGGGCCCGGCTTGTTAGAAGAGTGCGAGACGCTGGACGGTTGCCAGACAGGCAGTGCCAAGATCACAGATGGCTACGAACTGCCTAGCAAGAAGGTCATTCACGCCGTTGGGCCGATATACTGGAAGGAGGGCTCGCGCTCAGCAGAACTATTATCAGGCTGCTACCGTACAAGCCTGGAGCTAGCAGTCGACAACGGCTGCAAGAGCATTGCATTCTCAGCGCTGAGCACTGGCGTCTACGGCTACCCCAGCGGCGAGGCTAGCACAGTCGCACTCGAGACGGTGCGCAAGTTCCTCGAAGAAGAGGGCAAGGCGGACAAGCTTGACCGCGTCATTTTCTGCAATTTCCTCCAGAAAGACGAGGACGCCTACTTCAAGAACATCCCGTAAGTCTCAGCTGTCATCAGTGTCAATTCATACACTAACGACTACTTAGTGACTACTTCCCACCAGTCGACTCCGACCCCAAGGCGCAAGAGGAACAGTCCACTGAACCCTCCGACCTCGCATCGCAACTCCCAGACGCCCCAACAGCCGACCCTAAAGATACCGACGATGCTCGACAGCCATCTCCGAAGAAGCAGAAGACCACCGACACCGACGATGACTTTGTCGTGGTCGAGAAAGATGACATCAATGAGGACAAGGCGAAGCCTGAGCTATGAGATCATCACAAAATAATTCGATAATGACGGCGAAGGTTATGGGTGTTTTTATCGGCTTATGTCAGTACACTTTGCGATTTGGGCATACTGGGCGTTCGGTCGTTGGGCATGGGAGGCTTATACCCTGGATACGAGTCATGAACGACCCACATTGATTCTCATCAATTGAATGACATACACGCACAGTCGTGTCTTGTTCTTAGAAATCCGCGCTGTCCCTTGATCTATTCGCAGACTAACTTCTCATGATACCATTCACTGACAGATTTGTTCAGAGTATTTCCGCTGTGTGTGCTTGCACAGGGTGATGCTCAGTCACTTCACCAAAAGATACAGATTGCAGCCGAAGCCAGTCAAGACTCTTTCCATCAACATTTCGCCTCTACTATAACTCGCACTACGACCGACCTTTCGCAGGAACAATCACTACAACCATCAGCCACCATAAGATTCCCTCCAAACCATGCCGCACTTCCTCCAGCCGCTCATCGCCGTTCCATTGATCCCGGATTACAAATACAACATAGCTTCCGTTGAAGAAGACGATGTATGCTACATCTGCCGCGAGCCATTCTCTATCGACGACTGCTTACCCCTCCAGATCACAGCATGTGGCCACATCGTGGGAGACAAGTGCTTGTTTGAGTGGATGAAACGGCAGCCCGGTTTATGCCCCTACTGGAACCATCTTCTCCCCCATCGCCCTGCCCATGAGAGCTCCATGATTCGCACTGTGGTCGGTTCGCGTGTTGGCTCGGTGTGGTTCCACGTCTTCGAACGCTACATCTTAGATCTACCGTGTCTTTCTATTCGCAAGGAGATCCAATGTGTTATAAGTCATCCGGATTGGTATATCAATGGCAGCGTCCAGAATTCCCATATCATTTTGCTGGCAATGCGGAATGTTGTCGCTACCTGGAACATTGGACTTGTGGTGTTGCTTTTCCGGCGCTTAACTCGCGATAAGCAGTTTGGTCGAGACCCTGTATCGTTAGTGGGGAAGATTCTGGTATTGGCCATCACTTTGGTCAACATCTTGACTTTGCCGACTTTGGTAGCTATAATTGTTGACTGGTTTAAGAGGCGATCTAGAGCTAGGGCGGCAAGCACTCGACTGCGACGATGGTAAGGTTGGGGCCGAAACTCAAAGCCAGCGTATTTCTCAATTTCTTTGATCCGGTGCTGTCGAGCCAGTGTTAGATGAACAGTTCTAAATTGAGATCTTTAAACAGTTGTCCAAAGTGCTAGAAAGATCTCCTGATCATTCACTATGCTTTGTTGTACCACGCTAACCATAAGATGCATATCTATGTAAGTGCACTCAACGAGTAAAGCGTCACTTCCGACTCTCGATTACTAAACTTCCCGATACCAGACTCTGCGCGTCGACGTGAAGTCCTGCTCCATCTCGCCAACTGGCCAATGCGTATCCTGGGGAGGAATATTGTTTTGATAAACCGGAGAAGGTCGGCGTGGGCTATATGTCCTGTTCTCGGGCGATTCAGCTAGACGCGGCGCATCGACGATGCCACAACCTTGAGTCGGTGTCGGCATAAAACTGTCCTTACTCCGCGCATGATTGCTGGTAATTGCTGTGCGGGGCGTACTAGGGGTCAGCGCCTGCGAATCATGTTGGACATCGGCGTCGGCTTCGACATCCTTCCCATCCTTCTCAGATGCCGCGAGACCACGCCTGTGGAAGCACTGCCTCGCAGTAGTAACAATCCATATGAGGATGGGTATGCCGATCAGAGCGCCAATGACGCATCCGGCAATGATGCCGTTTGACTTAGCATCGTTGGGGTCAGGACGATGGGTTTCATCATATGAGTACGTCGGTGTGGATGCAGGCGCGGTAGCTTCGATGTACGGATATGATGGAGAAGGCTTCCAAGGTGGGACCGTTGGTACGGGTGTGATCGCTGGATCGGACCAGGCTGGTTGTGTCCACGCAGGTTCGGTCCATGCGGGTTCGGTCCACGCTGGCGCTGAGGGTGTCCACTCCCACTGGCGCGCCCGAACGCTGGCATTGCTATTAGAGGCCACTGGTTCAAGGCCAATAGTGGATGTGTCCATTACCGCAACTTTTGTGGGCTCGGAAGTGGATGGAGAAGAGCGAACCGGCGCTGCGAAGACAGCTGATATGCTCATAAAAGCGAAAGTGAGAAAGGGTAATAACATACCTGGTGTAGATGCAAACATGTGGAAACTGATCTACAACTACTACCGGGATACTCACTACTGTGACGTTCGATCCAGTGAACTGCGAAGATTCTGATCGTATGTTTGCTGTTCTGCGTGACGGTTACCCTGCGGTCCGCTGAATGCAATGGTAACTTCGCGCCTTGAAGTATTTGCTCTTGAGCTGCGCTTGAGTCTTTTCAATTAGTGCGGTGATGGTGTTGTCAGCATATAGGGCGCGTTGTGAGATGACATCGCCAAGGTTGGCGCTGGCAGTGATACGTGGATAGTTGATGGCACGTCATGGCGCTGGCGATCCATCATCGATGCAGTGTACGCTTCGACAAGATAAGATAGCGCTAATGTATGAGCTTCTCGTATAGTAGATTTTGAGTAATGATGCCCGGATTTGCGTCACGCCGAAGCCGTGTCGATGAGTACACGCGCCACATACTCGCCCTTACAGAGCTCCCCATAACAGATCTGCAGTAACCACGCTGAGACTACAAGCGCGAGCGTATGTCTTCGGGGCAACAACGAACTTCGCTCATGTCATCCGAACGTATTTGACTGGTCCAACGTACGCGTGCCTGCCACGAACAACGTAGTACAGTATAGCAAAGAGAACGACGATCCCATATCCCAATACTGCCCAGTTCATATCTGTAATTGTTGGTCGAGGCCCAACTGGGAAGAAACAGAAGACCCAAGCAAACAGCAGGAACAGAACAGCGATGATGTTGATCGGTAATCCAAGTCGTCCCAGGTCGAACTTGGACGGCAGAAGCGGTTCACCTCTTATGCGCTTCAGGGCAACGCACGAGATCGTGATCAGGTACGATGTTAGCATTGAAGCGACACCAAGGGAGATGACCTGCATGAATGCGACGGTGGAGCCGAGGTTGATACACGACAGAATTACGACGAAAACCACCGTTATGTAGGTCGAGTTGATCGGTACTTGGCGCTTCGTTGATACCTACTCGCTGTCAGTTCTCGTTTGAAGTAATAGCCATGACGAAGTAGGCTTTTGACGAACCTTGCTGAAGACATGCGCAAATGGGACGCCATTATCACGAGCGAAGGCGAATACCTGGCGTGAACTTGTTGCCATGATAGCAACGCAAGCGAAAATCGCAACGACCAACATCAAAACCGTCAGCGCAGTCGCGCCGCCTACGGACTTGGTCGTGTCGACGAAAACTTGAATGAAAGGCGTGCCAAGTGGGGTCGTAAGTACAGAGACTGTGTCGGTGACGCAGAAGCAGAAGGTGATTGCCATGATCCAGCCGAGCAGCCCGTTCCCGAGCCACGTCCACATCATAGCGCGCGGAATCACATGGGCAGCATCGCGTACCTCCTCCGCCATATGTGCTCCCGCTTCAACGCCAACGAAGGAGCTGGTAGCGCTCGTAAGGCCAAGAATTACCGCGAGCGGAATATTCCCCCACATCATATTGTCCTCGAAGACCGTGAAGACATCGCTGGAAGAGTGGCTTCTGTCGCTCATGACCCAGAGTGGAATTACGACAGCGAAGAATCCAGCAACGTGCAGTATGACGACGCCTCCTTCTATTAATGGTAGATGACGAGAGAGGTATGTGTTGAACACCAAGCACATGGCCAGGACAGCCCAGATGAGGAGCGTTCCGTGCCACGCCTTCGGAATGTACGATGAATTGTTCAAGATGATGAGGCCCTGTATCTGTTTGCCGGAAAGATACGAAACGGTTGCTACACCGCTCTGCCAGCCCAGAACCCCGAGCCAGCCTACCAGATAGCTGAGAAACTTCTGGCAGCTTGGTGGTGCGAACTCTGATACCCAGTGGTACTGTGCGCCAGCTGTTGGTGCCCTGCTAAAAGTGAGTAAGTATCATTGGAGGTGATTAAGCTGTACCCACATCGATGCCATTTCAGCCAGCGAAGCGACAACGAAACCGAACCCAATCATGACGATGAAGTATCCCCAGATAAGCCCTGCTGTTCCGCCGTTGGCAAGAGCAAAGACGGATGTGGCAAGGATAGTCTCCCAGGTCGAAAGAAGAACTATGCAGAATCCTAGAATGGTGATAGAACGGAAGTTTCGCCGAGTTTCCTGCGTCTTTCCCATGCGATGCATGTCATGGGCGTCCGCTGTGGTCGCATCCTTCTCGGCCACGTTGTGAGCCAGGCTATGATCGTTGAATATATCTTGAGGTTCTCCGATGTGTGCTTCTGCAAATTTGCTCGACATGATTACGCTGGAGGATCGCTGCGGGAATGATACGCAGAGGGAAGTGGCAAGTCCCCATCTCGTACGTAGACAAAGGTGTTCTTATGCCTGAGAGGTGATGCGGTTGTATCCTAGTCGACTTACGCCCTGCATATGTATATGGTAGCCCAATGAAGTCAATACCTGCGCCTCGCTGTAAAGACGATTTCGCGTACCGATGCTGCAGTATTGATTAAGCAGCTTGCGACCCAGCGCTCGTCATTGGCAGACGGCTGGGCGTACAGCGAGCAGCGATAAGTTTTGTCTTACGGTGAATATCGCACTGCCGAAAGCATATGGATGATGCCGTTTGTGCTGACAGGTAGATATAGCCAGGCCTTACGATGCAGGCAATCTGCCATCGAAGAGATCATTGGTAGGCAATATGCTGTGATCTGGCTATCTGCAACCGTGTCGCACATGTGGAGATCTAGACGCTCATACATCGGTCAGAAACTCAAAGACCTACGGCGAGACTATGTTCCGAAAGTCGTGATAGCAGTCGAGGCTATCTGTGCTGTGTGAGAGCGTGTCTGAGCTCTGGAGAGATGATTAGAAGGCAGGTGCCCCTGCGCCAACCAAGAAAGGCTAGCTCGTGACGCGTTCTTAGCGTCTTCGGGGTCCAAATGTCTCCAGGGTCTTCGGCATCTTCAATCGCGTCGCTTTCGCGCAGCAGCTGGAAACCTTCTCATTCCACAACAAATCGACGACGAATTGGATGCCTTCTTCTGAATCGCGACATCATGCTCGACCTGCCTCACTCGCATGCCTAGAGTGTCGGCGTACCCACCTCAAGTGCGACGGAACCCAACCTATATGCGGGCGCTGCCAGACTCGTGGTTTTGCATGCACCTACAAGCGTTCTGGACGAGGTCGCCGACGTGGTATAACGCGCGCAGATACTGATGAGCAGCCGACACTGTCTCACACCCCACCCGTTTCTTCTGGCCCGGTCGCGCAACCCGCTGTTGCACAAGCGCTGTCCTGTACGTCCTCTGCAGCGCAATGGCTTCCTCTCGACGATGCAGCCGTTCCACCAACCTCGGCCCTACTGCAGCGTCGAATATCAACCACTCCTCCAGATCAGAATGCCGAGTGGGCTGACGATGAGCAACTGGTGAATCTTTACTATCTAAACTTCCACGCGAGTCACCCAATCCTTCTACCAAGGGACATGTATTGGCAACAAGGATACCCTCGTTATCTGAAAGCGGTAGTTCATCTCATAGGTGGTCGCTATTCACATGCTGTCTCGCTCGACGAATTGCGCGAGAACGTGGCACGAGAGTTTGCTCAAAGCGAAGGAAACACAGCCGAGATGGTACAAGCAGGACTCCTCAACACTATCGCCCTGTTCGCGGAAAACGCTACGGATCAAGGGCAGAAGATGCTTGATTACACGATCGAACTAGCTTTACGACTCGGCATGCACCAGCGGAGCTTTGCTTCAACGCATGCTGGTGATCTGACTGT
>Ga0265798_10001721_pt1 | contig 33408 bp, 28 predicted proteins | sample P3T30metagenome_FD_192430 | JGI IMG/M metagenome (GOLD analysis project Ga0265798, IMG submission 192430) | Plant litter microbial communities from East Loma Ridge, Irvine, California - P3 T30 | ecosystem: Environmental > Terrestrial > Plant litter > Unclassified | place: USA: California... | reverse complement strand
CGGTATGTGCGCTTACATAGAGTTTTTTCATGCTTAGTCTATTTTCAGTGTTATCAATTTTTTAAAAACGTTGCAAAAGTATTCTTTTTTTTCACATTCCAAAGCTGTGTTACGACTGTTTAATGCGAATTATGTCACTTTTATTGATTTTTTTCTTTTTATTCAGCAGCTAAGATATTCCGGTAAAGCGACAGAACATGTCGTGTTTTATTTCATCATACGGCAAAGTTAATATTATTTGCTTTTTAAGCAATGAAATATTGATTAATTTACAATTAATTATTGTTTTATGTGGTTTGTTATTAGTGAAATAACGCAGACATCGACTTATTAAAATACTGGTACATTTCCCTGCAACCGCTAAATTAGGTATCACAAATTTTGAAGCTACATAAAGATGACATTTTATGGATTTATGGGACCGTATCAAAATGTTTATCAATAGCGGGTACAGAATTCCGGCAGCTTACATTTTAAACCGGTGGCCGGATCTGCACAAATTCCAGTTTTTTCCTTTCCGAAATCAGCTGTGCAGCCGGATTTCAGCATTTTGTTCAGGTGGAGGTAGGGAAGGAGAACGGGTCCTGTGGGTCGGTCGGCATACGGGCACAGCGACAGGTGGGTGCATTCTTTCAGGAAAAAATAGGGTATCTATTTCGTAGTCGACAATTCCGGTCCAAACAGGTAAAGGGTTTGCATACTTTTCCTTGAAAATCATTATTAAAGTAGATATTAATTCAGAGAAGGAACATTTTAATAATAATTCTTCCAACGCCTCTTTTTTATCAAAATTCTCGATTGCTTTGGGATCATGCTGTTGCTGATCTAATATAAACACTCTGTATTGTTTTGGTGTTACATAATATAACACTTCACAGTCTTTTTGTTGTCATTTTATAATGGATATATTCAACCCTGTTTTTTAGTTTCATAAGTTGCTTTATATATAGATCTGCAACTTCTAAAGAGTTATCCAAGGGAGTTGCAGAAAACATTTTTTCTCATTTTCAGCCTTTCTCATTATTGCTTTAAGAAAATTTGAAAAAGAAAGTGAAGATGACTTCAATATACAGGATTGTATTTCTATAACAGATGGATAAATAAATCGTTTATAAACCATTAAAACTGAAAATATATCGGGTTGCTAATATGCTTGTGCGGCCTTGAATTAAGCTTCTGGTTTGAAGAAAAGTAATTATCTGACGTGTACGTTTCATATTAAGAGCCCGCAAGCTAATAAAATCCTGTACAGAAGACCCCTGAATAGTCAGCAGCTTTACTTTGGCAGGGTGATCATCCGGTAATTAGGACCATTAAATACCATAATTTTCTTTTCTGCAGCCATTCTTTCCAGGAGTGCGTTTCGCTCCGTAAGCGGCAGGTTCAGAAGGTGGTCAAAGTCTCCGAAGGCATTGCCGTTGTGCCCGCCGGTTTTGTCGTATTTTTCTTTAACAATTTTCAGTATCTGTTTTTCAGTTTCTTGAATATCCATACCGCAAAGATACTCATTGTCGTACTCATAACCAACGAAATACTAACGGCTTTATATCTGCCGGAGCCCGGAAGTAATCCAGCAGTTTTACAGGAAGATACATTCTGTTTCTCACAGATACGGATAAGACCATGGCATTTCCGAAGTTGAGTTCCCGTACTTCTGTTGTCAATTTCAGTACAGGATGACAGAGAAACAGGGCCTCTGGCATCATAATAGTATGGGTTAAGGAACTAAATTGAAAAAACAGCATAATGAATTTCAGGAAAATAAACATCAGGCACGCGTCAGGAGTCCATACCCTGCAGGTGAAGGCAAAAGAATTTGACAAGGTGTACAAAAAGATTACAGGCATTATAAAAGGGAAAAACAAACAGTTCCGGCACAGCTCCCGGGACGGTGCCCTGCAGCTGTTCCCCGCAGAAATGCTGAGGCAGAGCGTCATTACCTTCGAGCCGCAGAAAGAAGGCTCAGGCCTGATCCAGCAATGACTGTCATAAAACTGAACAGGCCAACGAAGCGGTAATAATTAAAACCGCTTTATAATACGGTAAAACAGCCCTGACAAGAGGCTGTTTTTGTCTTTTACAGCAGCAATGCAACAGGGTAACTTAATTACCGTCAGCCGTTTCACGAATACCGGTTATTTTACTTTGTTCTCCTGCAGTTCCATCACTTTGAAATAGTAGAGGCTATACAGAAAAACCTTTAGATACCACTCTTTTCAGGCAGGTACGGAATTTGAAGGTGTTAAAAAATATCTGACGGCCGCCCGTAACATTAAACTGTTGCCGGCTGCATCATCAAAAAATAAATTATGAAAATACTGAACAATTTTTGGGGAATCCTTAAAGGGACTTATAAAGACTGGAGCGCACGGGATTTAGGCACGGAAGCCGCCAGCCTTGCCTACAGCGCAATTTTTTCAATCCCGGGTCTTCTGATTATCGTGATCTGGATTACGGGGATTTTCTTCGGCGAGGAGGCCGTACGCGGCGAAATTACAAAACTCATCGGGAGCATGATGGGGAAAGATGTCGGGAAGAGCCTCGAAGAGATGGTTATAGGCGGCATGGTGGATAAAAAGAATGTCGTCATGAAAATTATCGGGATCGTTACGCTGGTCTTTGGTGCCACCTCATTGTTTTTTCAGTTTCAGAAATCCCTTAACAAGCTGTGGGATGTGACGGCGGCTCCGAAAAAAGCCTGGGAAAAATATCTTCTCGACCGTGCGAATTCCCTGGGGATGATCGTGGTCATTGCATTCCTTCTGCTGATTACCCTGCTGTTAAGCTCTTTTATCGGCCTCGCTAATGATTGGGTCATCCGCCGCTTCGGCCTTGAGACCCTGATTTTTGTAAACATCATCAATATTGTGGTAGGCCTGCTGGTTACCCTTTTCCTTTTCGCAGCCATGTTCAAAATCCTGCCGGATGTAGAGTTGCAGTGGAAATCGGTTTGGGTAGGAGCAGCCGTAACAGCAGCCCTTTTTACGCTGGGAAAATATATCCTTACTTTTTATTTTGATAAGTTCAACCCCAGTTCCTCTTTCGGTACCGCAGGAACCATTATTTTACTGCTTCTCTGGATCAATTACAGTTTTCAGATTATCTTTTTCGGGGCAGAATTCACCAAAGTATATACCAAAACAATGGGCCATAAGCTTAAGCCTTCAAAACATGCAAAATGGAGCCCGCAGACCGTTCCGGAAGAGGATGCCAAAGAAGTGGTATCCGGTATTGAAGCTTCGCACGACACAGCTAATAATTCAGCCAATAAGACAGCGAATGATACGATGGTTTAGATTAAGCCTGATTAAAATTATTTAAAACATTTAAGTTATTTAAATTCACTTCATCCGAAAATCAAAAATTTTCAAAAGTTGAGTGTACTTTTATAACCCTTTAAAAGTTACTCTAATAAAGCTTAAGTGGATACAAGTTCAATTGGGCTTTAAAAATAATTATAATAAACTGAACCTGATTCAGTCTGATCTCCATCCGTTCATTCAGGTGGAGATTTTTTATTCCGGAAACTGCAATTCTGATTTTTACAAGAGCCAATTTATTAGTTAGCCGCAAACATCCGCCAGAGAACAGGAAATAACCTGATGCTGTCCGCATTGCACTATCGGTTTATCCTTCACCTGCCACGCTGCCACCTGATCCCTGACCACTGCAAACTATTGCCTATCACTCATCACTCATCACCCATTACTCATTACCTATCACCTCAACCTAATACCCAACAACTGATATCTGCTACCTGCCACCTATCACTCATAACTCATAACTCATAACTCATCACTCATTACCTGCCACCTCATTGACGCTCAAAAAAAGATTTTCTTGTTTTTTATTTTCAGGATTTTTTCGCTTTCCATTTTTTTTACCGTGCGGATCACCGTTTCAATACGGAGCCCGGTAATAGAAGCCAGCTGCTTCCGGGTCAGCGGGAATTCATACGAATAAGGAGCCTGGTTATTACTGAAGCTTTTAAAATAGGCCAGCGTTCCTTTTATCCTGATGTGGGAATAGATGGAGGCATTGTTCTGCATCATGATGAACTTATGGTACAGCCGCTCGGAAACGAATTTCCGGACATCTACCGATGGCTGGTGGTGTTCATCCAGCAGCTGCAGGAAATCGGGCTTCGGCAGTTTCATAATGGTGCATTCTGAAATGGCTATTGCATTAACGGGATATTTTTCATCAATAAACAGCAGCAGCTCGCAGACGCTTTGGCCCGGAGCTAAAATACTCTGGATAAGTTCCTTGTCATCTTCATCCGTATGGTTAAGCTTAACGGAGCCTGTTACAATCTGATAATAATACCTGGGGATTTCGCCTTCTTCAAAAATAATATCAGAAGGATCATATGTAGTGGTGGTAGCTCCGTAAGAAGAGAGTAAATCGGTATCAACAAGCATAGAAGGGGATTAAAGAACAGATGTTGTTTTGATGTACGTAAGATAAAATTACGCTTTTTTTTAATAAATACATGGTCATAATTCTTTTTATATATTTTTTTTAATAATTTTTATCTGCAATTACCGGGTTTTGCAGTAGGGTCATAATCCGTGTGCCGAAGACTGATTTTTACTGGAAGCTTACAGACTATGCACACATTAACTTTACGGCAGATCAGTCACGCATCCATATCGGCAGGTTCTTATCTAGACCGGTGATTTTATGGTGTTGTTGCTGCTTAATCTCTTCCTGTACATCATGATTAAATAATAGGGGAAATGTCAGTTACTATGTTCAGTTTTTGAAAAAGAACCGGTATCTGCCTGCTTCCCGGATCCGTAAGCCAGATAATTGCCGTAATGAAACCTGATGCTTTCTGCAGCGGAATAAAACGTGCAGGACAGCTTTTTTCTGAGTTTTCTGCAGGAAACATACTGGTGGTCTGACACAAACCCGATATTCTCATCTGTAAGAAAACGGGCATGCCCGTTAAACAGGCTCAGGATCCTTCTTGCCGGTTTCATCATTTTCATGAACCCTTCCGGGAAAACGATCGGCCTGCCCAGGCCCATCACCTCTCTCACCATGGCGGCCAGGTCTTTATACAGTACATATTCTGAGGCAACCGGGAAACGTTCCCCGAAAATATTTTTTTCCATCAGGCTTACCGCGGTCGTGGCCACGTCCCTTACATCAATGCAGGAGGTGCCGCCGGAAAAGGTAAACCGGCTTTTCACAAACAGTTCAGGCAGCTGGCTGCTGCTTTCCGGCTTCCGGGCCCTGCTGCCGATGATCATCCCGGGGTTGATGATAACGGTGTTCAGGCCTTCCCGGTAGGCTTTCCAGACCATTTTTTCCCCGATGTATTTTGAAATGACATAAGGCGGGTACCCCCTGTCGGTAAACCCGAAATTCTCAATCTGCGTCTCCATGGCTTTTTTACGGATATGCAGAACGGCCGCGGAGCTTACATACAGGAACTTCCTCACGTTCTTGTACCGGCTGGCTTCCAGGATGTTCCTGGTGGTAATAATCCCGGTATCCAGTACCTCATCCCGGTCCCGCGGGTCAAAGCTTACCTTGGCGGCACAGTGGTAAACCTCTCTTACATCATCCAGCAGGCTGTAAAGGGAAGTCCGGTTATTGAAATCGACATCCACCCATTCAATTTTATCAAAATAGGCATCCGCCTCACCGGTATACAGCCGGTAAGATTCCCTGACTTCCGAGAGGTCGCTGCCCGGCCTTTTGCAGGCTTTTACCTTTCTTCCTGCTTTCAGCAGTTCCAGGACGATGATCCTGCCGAGTAACCCTGTTGCTCCTGTAACTAAAACCATTGGATCTTTTTTAATGTTGTACCTGGGCTGTCCCCATGCTGCTGTCCTGTTTTGCGCAGGAACCCGTTTCGCTGTTTCATTACATCCCTGTCCCGGATCTTCGGTATCATGCAGGCTGTTCCGGCAATTATCCGGGAACGCACTTTAAGCAGCTGCAGGATACAGATACAGGCTTTACCTGTTTTCAGGACCATGCTGTTGCTGTCAGAAATGACCATGATATCTGCAGGATATGGCTTTTCAGGAAAGAGCACAAACTTCCCCGTACAGGAATAATCGGAATCAGGCACTGTATAAGCTTTTCTGTTCCTTCAGAGTAACGGTTACGTTTTATATCTCCTTTTAAGTTCCGGTGGAACAGATCATTTCCTGAATGGTAATATGCTTCAGCCGCTTCCGCAAACCTCAAAAGTTTTCTTTCGGTAGGCATCATCTGATTTTTAGGGTTATTTTATTTTTTTGTTATTTATGAATTCAGGATCCGCAGCTGAAGCTCCTTTTTCCTGTCCTGAGAAGCAGATGCTGTAAGGCTTTTATCATACAGCCGTCACAAAAAATTCTTTCAAACGGATACATTTCAGCAGGCTGTATACCGGGGTACTGACTGAAACAGGAAAAGTGTCATATCTTTAAGTTTATCATTATATCATTCCGTTTTATCAGCCTGTTCCCGGTTTTTTTAATCAGGTAGGTCAAAGATAGAGATATCATTAGTTTACAAATATGATTTAGGTCACATGGAAAATCCGGATAATTTTATTTATGCAGAGCATAATAGGTGGTTTATCGCAGCAACGGTCTGTACATTTTCCCGGTAACGGAATATTTATCCGATAACTAATTGTAAATTACATAAAAATTATTCCCGTTTTCAGATCAATACGATGGAGTGCCGTTTTGCTGTGATCTGTTGAATTCAGGAGCCGGGGGTAGATTTAGTACGTAAAGATCATTATTTTTTATGGGCAGAAGAAAACTGATCTGTTTTATTAAGCGCGGATCAGGAAGTTACGTAAAGTAATTTGTGGTAACCTGTACAGTTATGGGTTGTTATGCATTTTATCCGGATTCGGAATTCGTGTAAATTTTAATTCAAAGGTTATGGTTATAGAGGAAGATTTACTTATGGCTTTCGGAGCAGATGTTATTAAACTCAGGAAAAATGAACTGCTTTTTAAAGAAAACAGCGCACCTGCCTATTATTACCAGATGATAAAAGGGAAGATAAAGCTCACAAATTCCAGGATGCGAAACAGGGAATTTATCCAGAGCCTTCATCTTCAGGGGGAATGTGTAGGGGAAATTTTTTTATTTTCTGCACGTGATTACCCGGTGGATGCAGTCGCCATGGAAGACTGTACCGTCCTGAGGCTGGATCGTCCTACGCTTTTCAGGCTGATGGAGGCTGATTTTGAAGTCCAGATGAATTTCCTTCAGTATGTATCGGAACGGATTCGCTTTAACTATATCCTTCTGAACAGCCTGACGTCTGATGATGCGGCCAGCAGGCTGCTGACCCTGCTTGATTATGTAAAGGAAAACCATAACCGGCACGAACCCTATTCTTATCAGATTCCGTATACCAGAAAGGAAATCTCTTCACTCACCGGACTTCGGGTAGAAACGGTGATCAGGACCTTCAAAAAGATGGAAAACGAAGGCGTGATTAAAATTATAAAAGGCAGGATTTTTTATTGAATCCATCTTAAAAACAGATGCAGCTGCATTTTAAAATACAGCATATCAGAATGTATTTAAACACGTAAGCTGCCTGAGATCATATTATTCCGGTCATTTAAAGTTCATTTCACAAGAAAACCCGAAAATTTTCAATTTTAAATAAAAAAGCTCACGGAAAAACCTGCGCAACCACCATCATTTGCGTGATATCATTATGCTTAAATAATCTCAGGCTTTAAAGCTTACAGCGATCAGTAAAATAGCTGATCCTTATTTCCCGTCAGTCAGGATCCCGATCTCAGCAGCCGTACAGGCATTTCCGGATACCAGTCCGGCAGCCGTAAAGCGGATATAGCGGGCAGTAACCGTCTGCCTGAAAATTATCTGCTGTTCCCACGGGTTTGCCTTGATATTCGAAAATTCCCCTTCTGCTGCGCGTTGCCAGTGCACACCGTCCGTACCGGTTTCAATCCGGTAATGGCTTACCGTTCCGCTTACGTCTCCGTCCTGGCGGGGAAGATAGGTAAACCCTCTCAGGTTCTGTTTTCTGCCGGTATCAATCACCAGCTGTGCAGGGGCTGATGGCGAATGGATCTGAGGGCTGATCCAGATCGTTTCCGGATGGTCATCAACGGCATAGGCACTCGGATGTGCTGTATCCAAGGACAGTGGATGTATGATTTTCCAGCCTGATTTTACGGGACCGAATGCAAGGAAAGCGGTTTCACTCTGCCGGCTGCCGTTAACGGATATTGCTTTTACCATGCCGTCATGCACCATCATGAACGGCTTGCGGTACCGTAAAGATGCTGAAGTGAGAGTGGGAGTGGGGATATTGCCGTCAAGCGTATAATAGATGACGGAAGATGGCTGAGGGGAAGATAAAGTGACTTTTCCTTTAAAACTGCGGCGGATCAATGGCTTGTCAGGCATTTCAGGTTCATTGTACAGTCCGAAATCACTTAAGGCCACCGCAACCGGAGACCTGGTGATCTTCAGTTTCACGCCCGCCGTGGTAATCCTGTGCGGAAGACGGATAAGCCGGTTGGGCCCGATGCTGGTGGAGGCGGCAATCTTTTCCCATTTCCCGTTGAGAAGTGCTTCTATGGTAAATGCTTCTATGCGCTGTCCCAGTTTTATATTCTCCCGCAAGCGGATTACATTGAACGTTTTTTCAGCAGGGAGCATCACTGTAAGTTCAGGCAGGTGTACCTCATCATCGGTGGCCCAGCAGGTATACCGGTCCGGGTCAAGCAGATGCTGCGGGCCGTATTCAGACCGGTTATTTCCCCTTATGTTATTGGCCTGCAGTACAGCCCCTTCCGCAAGATTCAGGGCAAAAGTCTGCTTGAGCAGCTTTCCGAACTGCCGGAGCGAATTGACATCTTCGGGATTCAGCCGGCCTTCAGGGTTGGGAGACAGTCCCAAATCAAGATTGGCCCCTCTGCCGACACTTTTGTAATAGAGGTCCAGCAGTTCGGCAGGTGTTTTTACGCTGCTGTTTTCACGGGCATGATAAAACCATCCCGGGCGGAGGGAAACATCACATTCCGCAGGCATCCAGTATTTACCGTTGCGTGTGCCTTCAGTTCCCATTTCGTACTTTGTAAAACCGTTGGCGGGCTTCCGGCCTTCTTCCGGGCTCCGGGGTTCATAAGTGGCCCAGCAGGTTTCCCCGGCATGGCCCGCCTCATTTCCCACCCACCGGACATCCGGGCCAGCATCCCCGAAAATAACGGCTCCCGGCTGCATCGTCCGGGTTATAGCCCAGGTGGATTCCCAGCCGTAATACGTAGCGCGGTCGATTTTCCGGGTCTCCCGGGTATTTCCGTAATATCCGTCTCCGCCGTTGGCCCCGTCATGCCAGGAAATAAACAGGTCGCCGTAATTATTGTAAAGCTCCCGGAGCTGTTTCCGGTAAAGGTCAACATATTCCGGCGTTCCGTACAGCGGACTGTTGCGGTCCCACGGGGAACAGTAAATTCCCATTTTCATCCCCAGTTTTTCACAGGCTTTCCGGTATTCTTGTACAATATCACCTTTTCCGTTTTTCCACGGGCTTTTCCGGATGCTGTACTCCGTGGTTTCCGTAGGCCAGAGGCACAGGCCGTCATGGTGCTTGGCCACAACGATCACACCCTTGAATCCTCCTTCTTTTGCCGCAGATACAATCTGTTCCGCATCAAACTCAGAAGGATTAATCAGTGCGGGGCTTTCATCCCCGTAACCCCATTCCCGGTCGGTATAGGTTCCTGTGCTGTAATGGATGATGCAGTACATTTCCATTTCATGCCACTTCAGCTGTGCTTCGGAAGGCAGGGCACCGTAAGGCGGAAGGGCAGTCTGGGCACGGCAAGGCAGCATCCCTAAGATAACCCCGGCCGTAATGATCCGTTTTCTCATTATTTTTGACTGTTGGGATTATGGTCCAGCATCGGATGGTCTGATGATGGGAGCTGTGTATGTCCGTTTTTCAGCTCATCAAAAACAAGCACTTCATTTTTCCCTTTCCTGAGCCAGGAAGCGGGCACGTAAAGGGTCTGCTGCGGACCGATATTCCAGTATTTGCCCAGGTTACGCCCGTTCAGGAAGACAAACCCTTTCCCGAAATTACGCATATCAAGATACGTGTCTCCCAATTGTTGAAGGGTAAAACTGCCTTTGTACAGTGCCGGCCGGCTTTCCTTCATCTCCTTTTTCCTGCTGAAAGAAAACTTTCCGGGGTTTTTAAAGGGGAAGCGGTACAGTTCCCATCCGGATATCACCTGGCCGTCAAGAGAAACAGATTCCGTAATCCCGTGGCGGTTGTCATTAAGGAATGGGCCGTAGTTGATGCGCCCGTTGTTTTCCACCCACAGATCCAGGACGGTCTCCGTGGAAATCCCGGTCAGATCCAAAGCATTCTGGTTCAGCCTCCGGTCAAGGCTTCCCTTATAAATGCCGTCCACATATACCTGTGCATAATCCCTGAGCTCCTGAAGCTTCAGCAGCCCTCCTTTCTTTATCCGGGTTCGGTATAAAACAAAACCGTAGGCCTGGTCCAGGTCTTCAAAAGATAACGGTTTGTCAGAACGCCTGGGCAGCGGAAGCTGGCTGAACAGGTCTGCATGCTGTTCCAGTGCAATATCCGGGATTCTGATCGCAGGTTTCTTAACAGGAACCGGCGGCAGTGATTCTCCTTCAGGAAGATATCGGGCAATCACCTTCCTGAAAGCATGAAATTTTTCGGTAGGGTTCCCGGCTTCATCAAGCGGCGCGTCATAATCATAGCTGGATACCTGGGGTGAGTAGGGCAGTTCTTTATTCATGTTGGCCCCGTTCATAAATCCCCGCGTGGTGCCTCCGTGGAACATGTACATATTTACGGATATTCCGGCTGCCAGCAGCTTGTCAAGTGTTTTTGCCGATTGCTCCGAAGAAACATCCGCATGCTTTTTCCCCCAGTCGTCAAACCATCCGGGATACCATTCCGCCACATAGTAAGGCCCTTTTCCGTTATGGTAGGTATTGATAAGTGACTTCACCTGTGCCGGGTCCTCCAGTCCGTTAACGGTCGGAAGGTAACCGGGAAGATAGCCCGCAGGCATTTTTTCAGCACCGTCGCAGGTAAAGAGGATCCCATCGAAACCGGCTTCCCTGAAGATTTTGCGGTTAAGGTCCATATAATTCTTATCATCACTGTAGGACCCGTATTCGTTTTCGATCTGGATCATCAGGATATTGCCGCCATGGGTGATCTGAAGCGGGATCAGCTGCTTTGCCAGTGCCCTGATATAGCGGGTGTAGGCAGCCATAAATTTAGGATCCGTGCTTCTTACCTTCATGTCCCGGTCTTTCAGGAGCCACCAGGGATAACCTCCGAATTCCCATTCTGCACAGACATACGGGCTGGGGCGCAGTACCACCCACAAACCTTCTTCATGGGCCGTCTTTACAAATTCGGCAATATCGCTGTTCCCGCTGAAATCATAGGTTCCCGGGGTTTCTTCATGCACGTTCCAGAACACATAGGTGCCTATCGTATTAAGGCCCATGGCTTTGGCCATCTTCATCCGGTCGCGCCAGGATTCCCTGGGGATGCGGGGGTAATGCATTTCCCCGGAGATCATCTGCAGGGGCTTTCCGTCCAGCAGGAAGTCAGATTCACCAAGGGTAAAAGTATGCCGGCCGGGCTGCTGGCCGTAGGAAAAGTTTCCTGCACAGGAAAAGAACAGGATACCCAGTATCGCATACAGTCTGTTCATATTTTTTAATATCATATAAGATTCAGGCTTAATTGATTTCATTGTTCACCATACTGCAAATATAAACATGTGGTACTGAAGATGCCGTACTATTTTATATTTTTCAGCTGAATATATACTTCCCTGAAAACAGGATCAGCTAAAACAACCGTTTTTACAGACGAGAAAGCAGATATGGCAGATTGGGTGCGCATTAGTTCCCGAAGATGAAGGAACGGGAAAAGAAGTTTCACAGCACAGGAAATTCCCGCAGAACTTACCCCGGAAAATGCGGTGATGAAAGATGGGATTGCAAAAAACTAAACAGGATATACTTAGTTCCCCGGAAATTTTCTGAAACAAACGCCTGCCTGTAAGACGACACATCGTATCGTATGATCTTTTTTACCGGCTGAAAATATCAGGCATGGCCACCGTCTGTAAGATAACCGGTACTTAAAAAATTACCTGATCCATTAACCGGCCGGAAATAATCCATCCGGCTTGCTCAGACATTACCCGGGGCAAAGACAAGATTTTACATGATCCGTCAACAGTTCATTGAATTTTTGCAATGATTTATTGTTTCTTGTGCTTTAACCGTTAACAACAGCTGAGGAAACGGCAAAAATGTGGTATATGCTGATAATAATTCACACTCTATTGACGTTAGCATATATAAAATACAATTACAATGAGGCAGGACTATTATCTTAACTAATAACCCTACTACGATGAAAACAAAATTCGATCATCCGTTCTCCGATGAAGAACAGTTTAAAGGGACACTCCTGGTTTTCCTTTCTGAAATTCTTAAAAGTCTGGACAAAAAAGAGTCCTGCAGCTCCGGATATTATGACAGCGCAGACGTTAAGCAGCTGCTGAACATCAGTGACCGGACGCTTCACCGGCTCAGGAAATCCAAAGCAGTCCCGTATGTGAAGATCGGGAGGAAAATATTCTATCCGAAATCCTTCTTTAACGGTACCGGCCAACCCTGATGCATCCCCTGAAAAAAGGAATAAACGGCATTTCCTGTACCTGCTTTCTTATGCAGCCCATGTCCTGAAGATCAAATGAAAATCAGCCGCCTGTTACAGGCGGCTGATCTGCAATTCATCCTGCCATAGCAGGTCTGCCTGTGCGGTAGGGCCGGGACCCGTTGCTCCGGGACCGGCGGAAGCAAAGTCCGCGAAAAAATACTTTTACCGATAGCAGGGATCATAAGGCAACAGCGGTTACCAGAACCATTGAAAACCTGTCGGCTGTTTTTCAGTACAATACAAATCCAGTCTCCATCATTTTTACGGATTAATCATTTGCCGCTTCTGCAATCCGGAAGCACCGGATGTGTATTGGATGTAATTTACCGGAAGGATAAGCAGGCAATCAGCGCGGAACGGTACACCAATAGGGCGGGTCTTCCGGGTTTTATCCGGTACTCCTTAGGTATTTGTTCGGAAAAAAGATGTTTTTTCCGAACAAATACCGAAGGAGTACCGAACAAGTACCGAAGAAAAGGGGAAGGAACCCTGCCAAAACCTGCCAAAACCGGACAATAGCAGACACAGCTTTCCCGGCTATTTGAAAACAGGAAATCCTGTGGTACCTTCGTTCCGTTAACCCATAAAAACATAACAATATGGCAAGAATCACAAAAGGAATCCTTGGGGGATTCTCAGGAAAAGTAGGAACGGTAGTAGGCGCCAGCTGGCGCGGCCAGGACATCATCAGGAGCACGCCTAAGCCGAGCAGCCGGAAGGCAACCGGAAAGCAGATGCTCCAGCAGCTGAAGTTTAAACTGGTGATCGGTTTCCTCAAGCCGCTTACCGCCATCCAGAACCGGTATTTCGGGTCAGGAAGCGGCTCGAAATCCAGGGTGAACCTGGCGGTATCGTATACCATCAGCGAAGCAGTACAGGTAACGGCGGATATCCCGGAACTGGTCTACAGCAAAGTGCTGATCACCAGAGGCGATCTGGCCGGGTTCCAGGACATCACCGCAGCCCCGCAGACCGGAAACATCATCCGGCTTTCCTGGCAGGACAATTCCGCCCAGGGCAATGCCTCGGCTACGGATAAAGCCAGTGTGGTCTGCTACAGTGAAGACCTCGGCACCTTCGGGATTTTTGAATCGGTTGCGGCGAGGACGGGCCTGACGTATGATGTTACGCTGCCGGACTATTATGCAGGAAAACAGGTCCAGGTCTGGGCTTACTTCCATAACACGGAAGAGACTTCGGCCTCCAACAGTGCCTATCTCGGTGCACTGACTCTGGTATAGCCAGGTATGCTGAATGAATTCTGATCTCCACCCGCAGGGGTGGGGATTTTTTCTTGTTGAGATTCCGGATGCCGGTGGCTTCGGTTCTCCCGGTGGCTGAGCGTAGCCGAAGCCCCACCACCATACGTTCCCGAAAATCACTATTTTTAACAACTAAAAAAGACCAACCATGAAAGGATGGATGTACATACTCCTGTGCTCCGACGGCAGCTACTATACCGGCAGCACCCATGACCTTGAATTGAGGCTCGCCCAGCATCAGGCTGGGGAAGGCGCCAACCATACCAAACAACGGCTTCCCATACAACTTATCTATTATGAGGAATATGACCGCATCAATCTTGCGTTCTACCGCGAAAAGCAGGTACAGGGCTGGAGCAGGAAAAAGAAGGAGGCGCTGATGAATAGCCGGGACGAAGAACTTAAAAAAGCAACATAATGTAAGAATGAAACCCATTATAAGTTCTATGATAAAGAACGGTAGGAAGGCTTCGGCTCCCCTCCGGTGGCTGAGCGTAGCCGAAGCCACCGGAGGGGAGCCGAAGCCACCGAAACCCATTTTGAAGCGAAGCGGTAATGCCGTTATTTTTGCCTATTTTTAAGTACCATAAAATACCGCTATGCTGTACAAATACCGTTACCTGTTCTATGCTGCTGCTGCCATCCTGATCCTGTCTGCGGGAACACTGCTCTTTACGCTGCTGTCCGGCAGTGATCCGGCCGCTGATTTTGATGAGAAAAAGAAGGAACTGAACGGCATATTTTCCACCTATAACGGGAAGGTCTATGCCCTGGTGCCGAGCAACGGTTATTATGAAGTCAGCGGTGCCCGGCCGGAAACGTTCCGGGTCCTGTCCGGTGCGTACAGGGATTCCCATATCGGTTATGACGGCCGGCACGTCTATGCCGGAAACCTCATCTTGAAAGGCTTACGGCCGGACCGGACTGCTGCACTCGGCAATAATTATTATACCGACGGCACCACCACCTGGTACTGCAGCGGTATTTCGGAAGCTGATGAATCCCTTGGCGCTCTTGCTTATACCGTACAGTTTATCGGTTACCGGTGGGGCCTGAATGCAAAACCGCAGAGCTATAAGTATCCTTCCGTGGAACTTCCCAAAGGCAGAAATTATCAGCCCAGACTGAGCCAGGATATCGCTGTCAGCAGCCGGCAGGCATTTTATAAAGGACTGCCGATGCCGGAAGCAGACCCCGGGCAGCTGAGGCCCCTGATGATCCAGTACCGGGAGAGAAGCGAACGCCTTAGCGTTGATTATTTCACCGACGGAAAACGGGTGTATTACCACCATCAGCGTTTGCCAATGTCTTACAGTCCGGATCTTTATGAATTGGGGATTGAAGGAGACCTGCCTTCAAGAAATACCTATCTGGTGGATCACCGGAGCGGAAGGGTATATGTGGACGGTCAGTCATTTGATCCGTCGAAAGCCCCTTACCGTCTGTTGGGCCGGTCGCTGATCCATTCCGCTCACGTTTTGTTTATGGCTAAGGACGGCATGTATTTCTACAATGCAGAAAATAAAGAAACGGAACGGGCCGGTGACCCTCCTTTCGGGCAGCAGCCGGTAGAGGAAATTGCGCCTGACGTATTCAGGAGCGGGGACAAGATCTATTACCTCTCGGTATCAGAAAGCTGGGGCCGGAAAACGGGGCTCCAGAACCGCAGGACCCATCTTCAGAAACTTGACGGTGTCAGGGCTTCGGAACTACGGAAGCTCCCTGGCGGAAATCCCGGTTACGGAAGTATATGGCAGTCGGGCCACCGGTATTTTTATTTTGACGCGCTCGGCAGCTCACAGCTGATGCCGTCAGCGGTCTATGAACTCAAGGATGCTTCGGTTGCCCGTCAGCTTACCGCCTCGGCTGACCTGCGGAGCGATGACCTCCGCGACCTCCTGGATTCCGGGGCACTGAAAGAGGCGGGAAGCACCACCGTGGTTACGGCCACAACCGATTATAGGGAATACGGAAACCTGGCGTACTGGCTCATCGGTGGCGGGATTGTATTGGTCCTGCTGCTTACGGTGGTCCTGAAAAAGGGAAACGGAGATCCTTTTGTCCTGAAAGACGGTTACCTGATCATCAATAATTTTTCCTTCAAAAAATACCGCATTCACGAAATTGCAAAAGTAGTATTCAGCATTGAACACACGCTTACCGGCGCAGGAGGCTATAACGGAAGAATGCAGGTCATTGAGAAAAGTGGCAAAGCCGGAAGGAAGCTGATGTTTGCCGGCAGAGCCACGCTGTTGCCGGGATCTGATGCTGAAATGAGGTACTACATCCAAAAACTGCAGGCCCAGCTGCGCGCGCAGGGAATCAAAAGTGAAATCACCGGTTAAACAGCCTTGCTTTTAATATCATATTCTGCACGTAGTCTGCAGGGACTCTTTTTTACGGATTCCCGTAATGGTGAAAATTGATTTTTTTAGTTATATTTGGCAAAACTTTGACCTATGGAAAAGCTATTATTCCTTTTTATATCTTCTGAGAATTCCTTTTTGATGCTTAATTTCTTTTGTCTATACTACATAGTAGTCTTTATAATTATAAACAATTTATTGTTGTTTTGATATTATGGCTTTGTATTTATATCATTATAAATAATTAAACTTTGAAGTATGTCAGAAATTTTACCTTTTAAAGAAATCTTTAAACAAAAGATTTTTAGAATTCCGGATTATCAGAGAGGTTATTCTTGGGAGCAAACCCAATTGGAAGATCTTTGGGCTGATCTTAACAACATTCATTTGCAAAACAATGCATATCATTTCACCGGTATTCTTACGATCAATAATTTTTCTGATCAGGACTTTGATAGCTTGGAAAAAGAAGGTTTCAAAAATCTTATTGACAGAGAAAAAAAGAAAATATTGATAAAAGATGAAGAGTATATTCCTCAAAATCTGGTAGATGGCCAGCAACGGCTCACTACAATTCTCATCCTTCTTTCTCAGGCGGTAAAAAAAATAAAGGATGAGTATGAGAAACTTTCATTAAGCGAGAGGTTTTTTTATATATCTGACAACGGAAATAAATATTTTTTCGGGTATCATGTTGATGTGCCTTCGCATAACTATCTTATTCATAATATTTTTGAAGATCTTAGTTATGGTACAGAAGATACAGAAACGCTTTATACTTATAATCTGGATTTTGCAAAGAACTTTTTTAACGAAAAATTAGAAGACTATTCTCAGAATAATCTAAGGGATTTAATTATAAAAATTACTGACAGGTTACTTTTTTCTGTACTAAATCTAAGTGAGTCTGCCGGAAGCAACCTTGATATTTCAATGGTCTTTGAAACACTTAATTTCAGAGGGAAGCAACTATCAGGCTTAGAACGTTTCAAAAACAGAGTTCTTTATCTGTTGTCAAAACAAGGCTTTGGGGCAGAGCAAATTGGGAGACGAAGAGTGATGATCAATAGAACTTGGTTAGAAATATATAAATGGCTCGGTAGAAATCCCAGTCCCAAAAAAGTAATGGATGATGATGCTTTTCTGAAAGCATTTTGGCTACTTTATTTTTCAAGAGTAGATATGGTGGCGAAGGATTTTAAAGCCTATCAAAAAAATCTATTTGAGAATGATTTTAGTTTAATGAATATCCACAATAATGTTTATATGAAACCTGATGAGCTTCGTAGGTGGCTCATCTGTATGAAAGAAGCTGTTGTCCTGTGGTATTTTATCAATAATCCTTACGAAATAGAAGATGATTCTGAATTTAAATATTATTACACGCCATCAATTCAGAGATCCTTATTAAGACTTAACAGTTTTCCATTTGGATATGGTCGCTATATGCTTAATTTAATATTGGCCATTTTAGCCCGTTTACTTCCTAAATGTGAAGATGGTTTAGAACTAACAGAAGAGCAAGAAAGAAATATTGAAACAATCGAGCATTTTTTATGGGCTGCCGAACGCCATAATGTGATGTGTTTTCTCCTACATGGAAATAAAACCAATTATAATCAGGAAGATACTTTTAGGGATGTCAATAAATATTTTATAAGTGGTAATCCTGCTCAGAACGGTTCTTCATTGATCGAGCAACTACTCAATAATAGGGTTTTTCATTTTTCGTGGGATGCTGTAAAACGGAATCTTGAAATGGGTGCTTATTTTTATTCATGGGATGGTATCTATTTTATTTTAAGAGAATATGAGGAACATATAAGTGGCATTAAAGTAGACCGCGAGATTTCCGTCAATCGTTTATATCCTGAAGATAAACTAATCGCAAGAAAATCTTATAGAGAAATCAATAAGTTACATGATTCAAGAAGAAAGAAATACTCCTATGCTCTGGGTAATTTATTCATGTCGAATAACAATCATTCAGACAGAAGCTTTAAAGAACACAGAGAACGTATAGAAAATGCTTTAAACAGGAATAATGTAGTATATGCATCTGAAAAAGAGCTTTTGAATTACGGATCATGGACAGTAGAAGATATCGAAGAAAGAAGCGAAAAAATTTTAAATGTCTTTATAAAAAAATGGAATATACCCAATTCCGGATCTGCTTTTTGGAAAGAGTATTTCTCAAACTAATTTTAAAGCGATACAATTTACCAGTACTTTTGTAATACTTAAGCCTAAAGGATTTCTTATCTTTAACAACTCAATTTTTGATATAATAATGCATACCACAGAAAGCCAGATTGAAGAAGGGTTTATTTCTAAACTCTCTGATCTGAAATATATTTACAGACCTGATATCAGGGATAAACACTGTCTTGAAAAGAATTTCCGTGAAAAATTTGAAGCTCTTAACCGGGTACGGTTAACCGATGCAGAATTTGCAAGGTTAAGGGATGAAATTGTAAATCCGGATGTTTTCATTGCATCCAAACTTTTGAGAGAGCAACAATACTTTCAGCGGGAAGACGGAACGCCTCTGCACTATACTCTTGTCAATAACAAAGACTGGTGCAAAAACGAATATGAAGTTATTAATCAACTAAGAATTAGCACTGATAACAGCAATCATCGTTATGACGTCATTATTCTGATTAACGGCATTCCTGTAGTACAGGTCGAGCTGAAAACTCTAGACATCACGCCAAGAAAAGCTATGCAGCAGATCGTTGATTATAAGAATGATCCTGGAAATGGGTATACCAATTCTTTGCTGTGCTTTATGCAGATGTTTATTGTCAGCAATAAAAGCAATACATATTATTTTGCCAATAACAGGAACCAGCATTTTGCTTTTAATGCGGATGAGCAGTTCCTGCCCGTATATCAGCTTGCAGATGAGAAAAATAAAAAGATCACTCATTTAGATGATTTTGCCGATAGGTTTCTTGCAAAATGTACCCTTGGTGAGATGATCAGCAAGTATATGGTACTTGTTGAAAGTGAGCAGAAACTTTTAGTTATGCGACCTTATCAGATTTACGCGGTGAAAGCCATAGTAGACTGCATCCATCAGAACAGAGGAAACGGCTATATCTGGCATACAACAGGAAGCGGTAAAACACTCACTTCTTTCAAAACTTCGACTTTGCTTAAAGATAGTAAGGATATTGAAAAATGTCTGTTCGTTGTGGATAGAAAAGATCTCGATCGTCAAACGAGGGAAGAATTTAATAAGTTTCAGGAAGGTAGCGTAGAAGAAAATACCAATACCGAAAGCTTGGTTAGAAGATTACTTTCTACTGATTATTCGGATAAAGTAATTGTAACAACCATTCAGAAGCTAGGTTTAGCATTAGATGGAAATTTCAGGAAAGAAAATAGCCAGACCTATAAAGAGCGATTGGAACCGTTAAAAAATAAAAGAGTTGTTTTTATTTTTGATGAGTGCCATCGTTCCCAGTTCGGCGACAATCACAAGGCCATTAAAGAATTTTTTCCGAATGCCCAGCTTTTCGGGTTTACAGGCACTCCGATCTTTGATGAGAATTCGACCTATAAAAAAGTAGACGGTGAATTTGCATCGTATAAAACAACGGAAGATATTTTCCAGAAAATGCTGCATCCCTACACCATCACACACGCCATAGATGATAAAAATGTACTGCGCTTTCATATTGATTTTTACAAAGGGCAGGGAAGCATTGATGCTAAACCGGGTGAAGCTATTACTCAAAAAGCTGTAACTGAAGCTATCTTGGAAAAACATGATGCGGCAACACATTATAAAAGATTTAATGCTATTCTGGCAACAGCTTCTATTAATAATGCCATAGAATATTACAACCTTTTCAAAGAATTACAGAACAAGAAGAAAGCAGAAAATCCTGACTACATTCCGTTGAATATTGCCTGCGTTTTCTCGCCACCTGCTCAGTTTATGGCAAAAGAAGGAGATCAGAAAAATGCAGCTGATATCAAACAGCTGCAGGAAGATCTGGAACAGGAAAAAGCAGATAACCAGATTAACCCTGAAGAAAAGAAAAAAGCATTGATGGGAATTATTGCTGATTATAACAGGCAATACGGGACCAATCATTCCATCAATGAATTTGACAGCTATTACCAGAATGTCCAGAAACGTATCAAAGACCATAAATATAGCAACACAGACTACCCGCATAAAAACAAGATTGATATTGTTATTGTTGTGGATATGCTGTTAACTGGTTTTGATTCGAAATACCTTAACACGCTGTATGTTGATAAAAACCTGAAATACCATGGACTGATACAGGCGTTTTCCAGAACTAACAGGGTATTGAACGATACGAAACCTTATGGTAATATCCTGGATTTCCGTTCTCAGCAGCAACAGGTAAATGAGGCGATCGAATTGTTCTCCGGCGAAGGTAACGAGAAGAGAGCAAGAGAAATATGGTTGGTAGAACCTGCACCGGTTATTATAGAGAAATACCAGAAAGCAGTAGAAGCCATGGGCATTTTTATGGAAAGCCAGGATTTGATCAGCGAGCCGCAGGAAGTCTATAATTTGAGGGGAAATACAGCAAAGATCGAATTTGTAAAAACCTTTAAGGAAGTACAGCGTTTAAAAACACAGTTGGACCAATATACTGATCTGGATGCCGGACAAAAAGAATTGATCGAAAAGATTTTACCGGAAGACAGCCTGCGTTCTTTCCGAAGCTCTTACCTGGAAACGGCAAAACAATTGAAAGAGATCCAACAGAAAGGAGGCGATGAGGCTCCGCTTGGATTACAGCAGCTTGATTTTGAGTTTGTATTGTTTGCTTCCGCTCTTATTGATTACGATTACATCATGAGCCTGATTGCAGATCAGACTGATCCTAAATCCCAGAAGCAGAAAATGAGCAAAGAGCAGTTGATCAAATTGCTTAGTTCAAGTGCTAATCTAATGGATGAAAAAGAAAATCTGACTGAATACATTAACGGATTAGATTGGAGCAAAGGGCAAGATGAAAAACAACTAAAGCAAGGCTACGAAATTTTTAAAATTAAAAAAAACGAAAAAGAATTGGCTGCTATTGCCAGTAAGCACGGTTTAGAAACCCAAGCAATAAAATCTTTTACCGATGACATTATTAGCCGGATGATTTTTGACGGTGAAAAACTGACTGATCTTTTAGAACCTTTAGAATTAAGCTGGAAAGAAAGACGGGTAAAAGAATTGGCTTTAATGGAAGATTTAGTGCCACAACTGAAAAAAATAGCAGAAGGAAGAGAAATCTCTGGATTAGCAGCGTATGAGTAATGATATAAAAATGAAGCAGAAAAATAAATTAATACCCGAATTGCGTTTTCCTACATTTTCGAAAACTTGGAACGCTGTCTCAGTGTCCGATATATGTAAAGTTTACAGAGGTGGAATATTTTCCAAATCTGATATCGATGAAAATGGTATAAACTACTGTATTCACTATGGAGAATTGTTTACAAAATATAATGAAGTGATTTCAGTTATTTATTCAAAAACAAATAGAGATAATGGCTTCAAAAGTAAAATAGGAGATATATTAATGCCAAGTTCTGACGTGACACCTAATGGATTAGCAAAAGCTTCAGCTATAATTCTCGCTGATGTTATTTTAGGTGGGGATATGAATATCATTAGACCGAATGAAGAATTTAATTCCATTTTTCTAAGTTATTTACTTAATAACTCCCAAAGCGAAATTATCAAATTGGTTTCAGGAACAACTGTAAAGCATATCTATCCGAGTCAAATTATTACTTGCCAACTACCAATTGTTAACGATAAATTCGAACAACAAAAAATAGCAGATTGCCTATCATCTTTAGATGAACTCATTATAGCGCATAATGATAAATTAGTAGCTCTTAAAAACCATAAAAAAGGATTATTGCAAAATCTTTTTCCACAGAAAGGGCAAAAAGTACCAAACTGTCGTTTTCCTGAGTTTATGAATGATGGGGAGTGGGAGGAGAAAAAGTTGGGAGATTTAGCAGAAAACTTAGATTCTAAAAGAATTCCTATTACATCGAATCAAAGAGAAAAAGGAAGTGTTCCTTATTATGGTGCATCTGGTGTAATTGATTATGTTAAGGAATATATATATGATGAAACGTTACTTTGTATATCTGAAGATGGAGCAAATTTAATTGATAGAAACTATCCTATTGCTTTTACAATTTCTGGTAAAACTTGGGTAAATAATCATGCACACGTTTTAAAGTTTGAAAATTATAAAACACATATATTGGTTGAAAAGTATATAAATTCCATAAATGTTCAAGATTTTCTAACAGGAATGGCACAACCAAAATTGAATAGAGGTAAGCTTGATATTATTCCAATTCCATTACCTAAAAATCAAAAAGAGCAACAAAAAATAGCAGATTGCTTGTTAGCAGTGGATAACTTAATTACCGCACAAACAGAAAAAATAGAACAACTAAAGACCCATAAAAAAGGATTAATGCAGGGATTGTTTCCTAAAATAGATTAACTGATGAGCACAATAATTAAATTTTCTAATCTAAATGAAGTTGTACAGCACTTTAGAAAAGATTTGATAGGAGACAACAGACCAATGAAAGAATTAATTCTTTTCTTTGCTCATAATGGAACAGGAAAAACCCGTCTTTCAATGGAGTTTAAGGAAGCCGGAAAAGAATTTGATGAAGAGGGAAATGTAAAGAAAAGAGATACATTATATTTCAATGCTTTTACAGAAGATTTATTCTTTTGGAATAATGATTTAGAAAATGATACAAACAGAACATTGAATCTTAATGCTGACTCAGCGTTTTTTGATGGTTTACGGGAATTGGATTTGGATGTAAAAATAGAAAGCTTCTTTAACAATTATGTTGATTTGAAGTTTGATATTGATTATGATAATTCTATTGTAAAATTTTCACGAAGTATCGTTGTTGATGGAAACGAGCAGACTGTAGAAAACATTAAAATATCTCGGGGAGAAGAAACTTTATTTATTTGGTGTTTCTTTTTGGCAATTTGTCAGTTAGTTATAGATAAAGACCCTGCATACAATTGGGTGAAATATATTTATGTTGATGACCCCATATCTTCTTTGGATGAAAATAATGCGATTGCTATTGCCTGTGATCTATGCAATTTACTAACCACACAAGGTAATGAGATAAAAACAATAATTTCTACCCATCACAGCTTGTTTTTCAATGTTCTTTATAATGAGTTTGGAAGAAAGGTAAAAAATAAGCGTTATTTCTTACATAGTTTGGGTAATGATGGATATGCTTTGCAGGATACAAATGACACTCCATTTTTCCATCACATTGCCACTTTAAGTGATCTTAAAAGGGTTGCAGAATCTAATAAAATTTACACCTATCATTTTAATTCCTTAAGAAGTATTTTAGAAAAAACGGCAACGTTTTTCGGATATGATAAAATTGATAAATGTATTGACGGACTTGATGATGAAGTACTTTTTGAAAGAGCTTTGCAACTTTTCAGTCACGGAAAATACTCTATCTATGATCCAGTAGAAATGGGCGATGATAATAAAGATCTTTTTAAAAGAATTTTAGACGGTTTTCTCGGTAAATATGAATTTTATTTACCTCAGATTTTTAACAAGCAAGAAGAAACAACAGAATGACAGTACAAGAACAAAAAGAATTAGGAAAGACACTTTGGGGAATCGCAGATGATTTACGCGGTGCAATGAATGCAGATGATTTTAGAGATTATATGCTTTCTTTTCTGTTTTTAAGATATTTATCAGATAATTACGAAGCTGCAGCCAAAAAAGAATTGAGATCAGATTATCCGACGGATAATTTATTTATAACAAGAATACTTTCTGAAGCTGAACTACAAAGTATAAAATTTCAGAGAGAATTTCATAACGAAACTGAAGATGAATCTGAACGAGGAAACATAAGAAAAGTAAAAGTTTCTCCTCTTAGTAAATGGTATTTTGAAAATCCTGATGATGTACAGGATTTTGAAAAGCAAATGCGTAGAAAAGTACATTATGTAATAGAACCAGATCATCTTTGGAGCAGTATTTCCGAGTTAGCAAGAACACAGAATGAAGATTTATTAAAAACTTTAGACAAAGGTTTCCGCTATATAGAAAATGAATCATTTGAAAGTACATTTCAGGGTTTATTCTCTGAAATCAATCTGAATTCTGAAAAGTTAGGAAGAACCTATACTGAAAGAAATAAGAAACTTTGTACTATCATTACCAAAATATCAGAAGGAATTGCGAGATTCTCAACAAGTTCAGATATTTTAGGCGATGCGTACGAATATCTGATTGGTCAGTTTGCAGCTGGTTCAGGTAAGAAAGCAGGTGAATTCTATACACCACAACAGGTTTCTACAATACTGTCAGAAATTGTTACGCTTGACAGCCAAGATCCGACAACAGGAAGAAAGAAAAAACTGGATAAGGTTTTAGATTTTGCGTGTGGTTCTGGTTCCTTACTTCTTAATGTAAGAAGACAATTGGAAGATAACGACGGCTACATTGGTAAGATTTACGGACAAGAAAAAAATATAACAACCTATAACTTAGCAAGAATGAATATGCTCTTGCACGGTGTAAAAGATACCGAGTTCGAGATTCATCACGGCGACACATTAGATAATGACTGGGATATTCTCAACGAAATGAATCCGGCAAAGAAAATGGAGTTTGATGCAATTGTTGCGAATCCGCCATTCAGTTTGCGTTGGGATCCTACCGAAGTAATGGCAGATGATTTCCGGTTCAAAAGTTATGGTCTTGCTCCTAAGTCTGCTGCTGATTTTTCCTTCTTATTACACGGTTTCCATTTCCTAAGTGGAGAAGGAACAATGGCAATTATTTTACCTCACGGTGTATTATTTAGAGGTGGCGCAGAAGAAAGAATCCGCACGAAACTTTTAAAAGATAATAGTATTGATACTGTCATTGGTTTGCCTTCTAATTTATTTTTTTCTACAGGAATTCCTGTATGTATTCTGATTCTTAAAAAATGCAAAAAGCATGATGATGTTCTTTTTATTAATGCCAGTGAACATTTTGCAAAAGGCAAACGTCAAAACACATTAAGAGAAGGAGATAACGGAGAACCGAACGATATTGAAAATATTGTAAAAGCCTACCAGTTTAGAGAAGAACTCCCACGTTATTCTCGAAAAGTTTCTATGGAAGAAATAGAAAAGAATGGCTATAACCTTAATATTTCCAGATATGTTAATACATCTCTAGAAGAGGAGAAAATAGATTTGGAAGGAGTTAATGAAAAGCTGGTTTCAATTGAAGACCGGATCAGGAAAGCGACTGAACAACACAATGCTTTTTTAAGGGAACTGGGATTGAAGGAACTTAAATAATATTTACAATTTAATAGATATATCAAAATAAAAGAAAATTCAGTCAGGTTAATTTTTGGTTCAGGAATTATTCTGGCTGAATTAATACTATTTAAAACTAAACAACTACATGAAAACATTAAAAGAAATTGCAGATGAGATAGAAATTTGGGATGGATGGCGTGACCAATACGGAGATTTTGTTCCCGCATTTATTGAAGAATCAAAAACAGGTAAGCATTGGAAAGATTGGGATGCAGATACTTTTTGGGAGTATTTTGAGAAATCAAATAACCAGTGTGTCTCTTCTTTAAAGCAAGGCTATTTTTCCGGGGAAGAAAAAAAAGCAATAAAAATAAATTGGTTTGAAATTGCTCCTTTGTTACAGACTATAGCTCTCTCTCAGGATGAACCGTTGTTTGAAGTTTATGATGAGCTAAAAAAAACTATCAGAAAATACACAAAACAAAATAGGAGAGCATCTACAAATCGATTAATCGCTGGTTTGCAGCCAAATTTGTTATGCACTATTGTAAATGAAGATAACATAAAGGTTTTCATAAAAAAACTAAATGAAAATGTTGAGAATTGTAATATTCCGATTACTGGAGATTGGTTCAAAAATAGCAATGCCGTGTGGCGTTTTTTTTCAGAGAATTTGAAAAGTAGTTCGATTTATGAAAATATAACTTTGCCTTGGCAGATATATGAATATTTAATAAATGATGAAAATAAAACTAATGACATGAGTGAAATACCTGAGTATAGAGAATCTATTATAAAATTGCTACAATATAAAAAGCAAATCATCTTACAAGGTCCTCCCGGAACTGGAAAAACCAGAGAAGCAAAATTGATTTCAGAAAGCATATTGAAGTTTGATGAAAAAGAATTGCAAAATAGCGAACAGTTTAAAATCATTCAGTTTCACCCAAGTTATACTTATGAAGATTTTGTAAGAGGAATCGTTGCAGAACCAAACGGGGATAAAGTTGAATACAAAAATATCAATAAAACCTTAGGAGAATTTGCGGATATGGCATTAAAAAATTATTTAGATGCTAAAAAAAAACCAGAACAGATATCCAGAGAAAACTGGATTAATAAACAATATGATAAGTTTAAGGAAAGTATACAAACAAAAATTGATACCGATAACGAAGTAGTAATTAAAGAAAATACAAAACCGAAAATTACTTTCGTTGAAGACGATTCTTTAAGAGTAAATCGGTACAGTAATGAAAATGATTCTATTCTAGTTAAAGATTCGGATGTTATTATCGGCTATATAGGTCTATACTTATCAGAAACGCCTAGTAAGGTTAGAGAGAACGAATTGTTGTCGAAATCTGCAAGAAGCGGGATGTACTATCTCTATCAGAATCTGGTAGAAATGTTTAAAAAGTATTTGAATGAAAATAATTTGCAGTATAGTATCGCAGACGAAACTAAAGCAATTGAAAAAAAGCCTTTTATCCTTATCATTGACGAAATTAACCGTGCAAATTTATCTTCAGTGTTAGGAGAATTGATTTATGCCTTAGAGTATCGTGGTGAAGAGATCGAAAGTATGTATTCTGTAGACAATTCATTATTAAAAAACAAACTTATTCTTCCACCCAATCTTTATATCATTGGTACAATGAACACCGCAGACCGAAGTGTAGGTCATATTGACTATGCAATAAGAAGAAGATTTGCGTTTGTAGATGTTTTACCTAAGAATTTAAAAAAAGAAGATGGGCTGGAAAATTTTGATGAGACATTATTTGCACAAGTTAAAAGTTTGTTCACAAAAGATGAGTACCAGACAAATTCAGATTATCTTACTGATGAATTTAAACCGGCTCAAGTAGCACTTGGACAGTCCTATTTTATTGATAAAACAGAAGATGGTGGCTCAATGGATATCCGCTTAGAATATGAGATAAAACCTATTCTCAGAGAATACGTGAAAGATGGAATTTTAAAATCGACTGCTTTAGATACAATTGAAAATCTTGGAAAATAAAATACTGGTTCTTAAAGAGCACAATCATTTTTATTATAGCGGATGTCATCAGCAGTATCTTAAAGGGATTTATGACTGGCAGGATCATTTTGCTGTTCCCAAATCATTTCTTTTCAGGAATAATGAAAATGCCGTATGTTTTAAAGTTTCAGCAGATGTAAAAGAAAATCAGATTGACTTCTTGCAATTTGAAACATCTTATTACATCGGATTGCAATATATTCCTGAGTGGAATATGCCTTTATTGGTAGAACCGAAGATTAATAATGATAATCATCAGTTGAACTTTATCAAGATGTTGACCGAGGCATTACAAGAACCTGAAAACTTTAATCATCTGGATGGACTGATGCAGGTGGATTTTGATTCCGAGTGGATTGAAGTGCCATCAAATCATAAGATTGAGCTGACCCCTTTTCTGATCATCCAATTCTTAATGGCAGTAAAACAGATTGTAAAGAAAGGTTTAAAAAAATCATATTATCCAAAAACTGAAAACCTAAGAAACAGAGTAAAAGGCAAAATATTAGTCGGTCAGCAAATTAAGCAGAATGTTTTTAAACAGAGACTGACCCATACGATATGTTCCTATCAGGAATTTGGCTTCGATACGGAAGAGAATCGGTTTATTAAGTATGTATTGCAGGTTATTTATTCTTATGCCGGAAATTTAGATCCTGTTCTCAAAACCCAGGTATTGGAATTGATAAACTATAATTTAGCTGCTTTTCATCAGGTAAGCAGTCAGAAATTCAGAGCATATGATAAAAAAGAAAACAATCCTCTTTACAAAGTATATAACAACGCATTTGATTTAGGAAACCAAATTCTTAAATTAATGAGCTACGGTTATAGTAATGTTTCTGCCGCTGTCAAAAAATATCCGCCTCATTGGATTGATATGAGCAAACTGTTTGAGTTATATGTTTTTAAAAAACTAAGAGAAACATTTACCGGAGCTGGTGAGGTGAAGTATCATGAAAAAAAACATTATCAGGAATTGGACTTTATTATCAATGAAAATAAAGAAGATGGAATAAAAGCAGTAGTCGATGCAAAATACAAACCCCGCTACAAAAATGGAAGCCCTACCAAAGAGGATGCAAGACAATTATCGGGATATTCCAGATTAACCAGTGTTTATGAAGAATTAGGAATTAATGATGATCAGATTATTCCGGTGTATATCATTTACCCGAAAGGATTAGGAGAAATATCAGATAGTCAGAATGAACAAGCTGTGGATATCAAAACTGCTAATAATAGTATAAACAAAGCCATTTTGCATTCTTCTGTCACTGAAGTAAAAGCTTACAGGAAAATGTATATGCAGGAAATTCCGTTGGAAACTTTGCCATTGAAAGAACAGTAAAAAATCATATTCATCCAATCAATTATGCCCCACCACCACAACATCGCCCTCCTCGAAGACAACTCCAAGCATCTGGAAAAGCTGGAAGTCTATCTCAGTAAGATTCCAAATGCCAGAATTGTGCTCAGGAGCAGGTCATCCGACCATTTCTTTGAGCAGCTTGGAACCGTACAGGTACATCCCGATATTCTGATCGCGGACCTGGATTTGGGGAACGACAGCATGACGGGGATGGAAGTCGCGCAGGAACTGAAAATCCCGGTGTTTTTTGCGAGTCTCAATACCGCAGAATATATTGAGCATATCGAACACCTGAAACGCGATGCGGAGCTTTGTGTGGATCATATCACCAAGCCTTTTACGGAAGCGCAGTTTGTTAAAAGCTTTACCAGGTTCCTTCGGGAAGTGGAACTGTTCTCCGGGCTCGAGTATGTATACCTTGATTTTAACAGAACCAAAAAGAACCGGATCCTGATCGATGAGATCGTGTATCTCTGTGCCGATAAGCAGGCCGGATCAGAATCCAACAACAAACAGATCCACTTCATCAACCGGAAACCGGAAAACCTGGTCGACTTTTCTTTTTCCAGGATGGAAGAGAAGGGCCTGCTGACAAGCCAGTTTGTAACCATCCATAAATCTTTCCGGGTGAATAAAAGGCATATCCGGTGTTACCATAAAAAAGAGGAAACGGTGGAGATCAGTCTTTTCGGTGACAACGGTAAAATAGAGTCCCGCCATTTGCCGGTGTCTGAAAATTATCAGGGTGCCCTGAAAAAAATCTTAGGCTAAGCCGCTCTCATTCCTCATAAAAAACTTTTTGTTCCTGCGTTTCCGGTGATATTTCCGGAAACGCATTTTTATTGTTTTTAGGATGTTGTTTTGCTTATTACTCAGTACAACAAAAAAACAGTAAAATAACAATTACAACACCTTTTGAGGGGAGGATCCCTTCAGTAAACTATCACCTTTGGGAACCATGTAACATGAGATGCAAATTTTGCTTTGCCACTTTTCAGGATGCGAAAAAAATACTCCCGAAAGGGCACCTGGCAAGAGAACAGTCTGTAGAGCTTGTCCGGCAGATCGGGATATCCGGATTTGAGAAAATCACTTTCGCCGGCGGCGAACCCACACTGTGTCCCTGGATTTCAGACCTGATCCGTACCGCAAAGGACATCGGGATGACCACCATGATTGTTACCAACGGGACCAGGCTTGATGATGATTTTCTGATGAAAAACCAGGGGAAATTAGACTGGATCATCCTGAGTATTGACAGTATAGATGACGGCATTAACATCAGTTCCGGAAGGGCAGTGGCAGGAAAAAGACCTCTGACTGTTGAATTTTATAAAAATCTTATTGACCGCATCAAAGACTTTGGCTATCAGCTGAAGATCAACACGGTAGTGCATCAGCTGAATTACCGGGAATCTTTAACGGACCTGATACAATATGCTCAGCCTGAACGGTGGAAGGTATTTCAGGTGCTGCCGATAAAAGGTGAGAATGACGAGCATATCGATGAATTTGTAATCGGTAAAGAACAGTTTGATCATTTTATAGCTGCTCACCGGTCTTTTAAAGATGAAAACATCATGGTTACCGAAGATAATGCAGAAATGAAAGACAGCTATGTGATGATCGATCCTGCCGGCAGGTTTTTCACCAACAAAAAAGGGCTTCAGGAATACAGTCGGCCAATCATGGAAACGGGAGTTGAAAAGGCTTACGGACAGATGGATTACAATTATGAAAAGTTTATTAAAAGGGGCGGACTTTATCAATGGGAAACACAGCCGGCTTACTCATAGAAATATTAGCATGAAAACAAAAATTACACTATCCGGAGAAGTGGCTTCCGGGAAAAGTACAGTGGGCAGATTATTGGCAATGCAACTGGGCTATGATTTTATTTCATTAGGGAACATAATAAGGGAACGAGCAGAAAGAGAAGGACTGAACATTGTCGATTTTCAAAATAAATGTACAGGGAATCCGGTACTGGATCAGGAAATTGATGAGGAATTCTCATCGCACTGCAATGCCGGAGACCATCTGGTAATGGATTACAGGCTGGGTTTCAGGTTTATTGCGGCTGCTTTCCATGTCTTTCTGAAAATCTCTGAAGAAAAGGCAGTGGAAAGGCTTAAAAAAGCCAACCGGCCGGATGAAACGTTCAGGACCGTTGCAGAACGCAACAGATCTTTTAAAAGGCAGTTTGTAAATTCGTATGGCATTGATTATACGCTGGAATCACATTATGACCTTGTTATTCATATTGATGATATGACAACACCGCAGGAAATTGTAAACTATATTATAACACAATTAAAATTAAAAAAAATGAAAAAGAAAATTGATCCGAAAGACAATGAGAGCAACATTAAAAATCCGAATAAGGGTGAGAAAGGTACCAACCGACAGTATGATCAAAACCAAGGTAACCGCGGAGCGCAAATGAACCATAACCGCAAAAAGTAAAAGTAACAATTTTAGAAATCCTGAGTATGAACTCAGGATTTTTTATTCTATGTAATCTTTGATTTCAACGTATAACAAACCGGCTTTAATACTTTATAGCCTATGGTAAGTTTTAAACCATTAATAATGTATTTTTGTGAACCTGATTATTAAAAATTGAGATGAAGCTGCGGAATAGGTCGATTCAAATAGTAAAATATTAAAATACAGTAAACTGTTTGAACACTTAGCTAAGATTCCCTGCTCAAAAAAGAACTGGCAGCCGGAAAAGCTGATGTTGAAATATCCCCTTACATTTACAAATCTCTAATTAAATTATTAATCTCAGAAAACTTAAAATACATGGCCTTAAAATACTACCTCATCATCATAACCCTCCTTACATTCGTGTCATTCGGATGGGATAAGCGGATGGCAAAAAACGGGCAGCGCAGACTATCCGAAAGTGTTTTGCTGATCCTCACATTTTTAGGAGGTACTTTTGGAGCATTGCTCGGGATGACCTTTTTTAAACACAAATACGCAAAAAAAACATTTATCCTCAAATTAATACTGGTGGTTGCTGTACAGTTGGGTCTTATTTTTCTTTTAAAAGAACATCTGACGGATCAGCGATGAGTGATTTTTTACTTATCCTGAATAAGTTTTTCCAGCTTTCCGATCATCTCCTTTTGTTGCTGAAGCATGGTTTGACCGCGTCGAATCTTCGATTTCAAGACAAAAGAATATGTGAATTAATAACACCAACTTCCCGATACATTTTTCTTCGCTACGCTCCAAAAAACACTCGAAGAGACGGTGGCGGTTCATCAATCGACTGGATTGTTGTTTGGCCTTAACTGACCATTAAACTTTCAGCGTTAAGCAAATTGAAGGAGGATGGCCGCCAAAAAAAGTTTAGTGTTTGAAGCGCGGCGGTAATAGTGATCACCAGACCTATAGTGAATCCGCGCAAGTTTAAACTTTTTAGCGTAGGCTCAATTTGTAGCGTTAAGAAAATTTGGGTCTTGATTTTTTGGTTCGTTTTGGATCAAGCCAAAATGAACAAAGAATTAGATTTTTGATTCGTTTTGCATTAATGTAAAACCTAACGAAGTGGTTCGACTGTAATGAGTCAAATGAACTTTTTATATAATTTTCTTAACAAACATGTGAACTGACAGACCGTCACTTCGAGTAACGAAGCAAAGCGAAGTGTATCGAGAAGTTATTGATTAAACATAATTTTGGTTTGCCCTTCACCGGTTCTCGATACAAAATTATTTTTCAAATAATTTTTACTCGAACTGACGTCTGCGGTTCATCCATCGACTGGATTGGTTTGTTTGGCCTTAAATGACCATTAAACTTTCAGCGTTAAGCAAATTGAAAAGAAGAGGGCCGCCAAAAAAAGTTTTATGTCCGAAGCGCGGCTATAATAGTGATCAACAGACCTATATTAAATCCGCGCAAGTTTAAACTTTTCAGCGCAGGCTCAATTTGTAGCGTTAAGAAAGTTTTGGGTCTTGAACTTTTGGTTCGTTTTGGATCAAGGCAAAATGAACAAAGAATTAGATTTTTGGTTCGTTTTGCATTAATGTAAAACCTAACGAAGTGGTTCGACTGTAATGAGTCAAATGAACTTTTTATATAATTTTCTTAACAAACATGTGAACTGACAGACCGTCACTTCGAGTAACGAAGCAAAGCGAAGTGTATCGAGAAGTTATTGATTAAACATAATTTTGGTTTGCCCTTCACCGGTTCTCGATACAGAATTCTTTTAGAATTCCACTCCTTTAGATTTGTAAAAAGAAAAA
>Ga0265798_10001720_pt1 | contig 33417 bp, 25 predicted proteins | sample P3T30metagenome_FD_192430 | JGI IMG/M metagenome (GOLD analysis project Ga0265798, IMG submission 192430) | Plant litter microbial communities from East Loma Ridge, Irvine, California - P3 T30 | ecosystem: Environmental > Terrestrial > Plant litter > Unclassified | place: USA: California... | reverse complement strand
TACTCAAAAACACTTCCCAGGATTACCTCGTTGCCGACATCGGCCTTGCCTCGTGGGGCGAGAAGGAAATCCGTATTGCAGAAACCGAAATGCCGGGCCTGATGGCCATCCGCGAGGAATACGCCGCCAGCCAGCCGCTGAAGGGCGCGCGCATCGCCGGTTCGCTGCACATGACCATCCAGACCGCCGTGCTGATCCGCACGCTGGAAGCCCTCGGCGCGCAAGTGCGCTGGGCCTCGTGCAACATCTACTCGACCCAGGACCACGCTGCTGCCGCCATCGCGTCGGTCGGCACCCCGGTGTTCGCCATCAAGGGCGAGACCCTGGACGAGTACTGGGAATACACCCATCGCATCTTCGAATGGCCGGGCGACAACCATGCCAACATGATCCTGGACGACGGCGGCGACGCGACCCTGCTGCTGCACCTGGGCGTGCGTGCCGAAAAGGACATCTCGGTGCTGGACAAGCCGGGTTCGGAAGAAGAAATCTGCCTGTTCAACGCGATCAAGGGCCGCCTGGCACGTGATCCGCAGTGGTATTCGAAGCGCCTGCCGGAAATCAAGGGCGTGACCGAAGAAACCACCACCGGCGTGCATCGCCTGTACCAGATGCACCAGGAAGGCAAGCTGGCTTTCCCGGCCATCAACGTCAACGACTCCGTCACCAAGTCGAAGTTCGACAACCTGTACGGCTGCCGCGAATCGCTGGTCGACGGCATCAAGCGCGCGACCGACGTGATGATCGCCGGTAAGATCGCCGTCATCGCCGGCTATGGCGACGTCGGCAAGGGTTCGGCGCAGGCCATGCGCGCGCTGTCGGCCCAGGTCTGGGTCACCGAGATCGATCCGATCTGCGCCCTGCAGGCGGCGATGGAAGGCTACCGCGTCGTGACCATGGACTACGCTGCCGAACACGGCGACATCTTCGTCACCTGCACCGGCAACTATCACGTGATCACCGAAGCGCACATGCAGAAGATGAAGGACCAGGCGATCGTCTGCAACATCGGCCACTTCGACAACGAAATCGAAGTCGCGGCGCTGAAGAAGTACGAGTGGGAAAACATCAAGCCGCAGGTCGACCACGTGATCTTCCCGGACGGTAAGCGCATCATCCTGCTGGCCGAAGGCCGCCTGGTGAACCTGGGCTGCGGCACCGGTCACCCGTCCTACGTGATGAGCTCCTCGTTCGCGAACCAGACCATCGCCCAGATCGAGCTGTTCGCCAACACGGACAAATACCCGTTCGGCGTGTACACGCTGCCGAAGCACCTGGACGAGAAGGTCGCGCGCCTGCAGCTCAAGAAGCTGAATGCCCAGCTGACCACGCTGACCGAAGAGCAGGCAGCGTACATCTCGGTGAGCAAGGAAGGTCCTTACAAGCCGGATCATTACCGCTACTAATTAGTAGTCTGGTAAGCTTTCCGTGATAGGGCGCTGCCCACCCGGGCGGCGCCGGCCCTCTTACGCCTTCACGAAAGACACCGATATGCGCCTGCTCCTGACCTGGTTGATCAACGCCGCCGCCTTGATGGCCTTGCCGTTCCTGATGCACTCCGTGACCGTTACCAACATCGGCGCCGCGCTCGTGGCTGCGCTGGTGCTGGGCCTGGTCAACACCATCATTCGTCCCGTGCTGGTCGTGCTGACCCTGCCGGTGACGCTGGTGTCGCTCGGACTGTTCATTCTGGTCATCAATGCGCTGCTGTTCTGGCTGGTGGCGCACCTGGTCGAGGGCTTCCATGTCGCCGGATTCTGGTCGGCCTTCCTGGCGGCGATCCTGTACAGCGTGATTTCGTGGGCGCTTTCTACCTTACTCCTGAATAAAGATGGAAACCCCTAATATCAGCATCGAGTTTTTCCCGCCCAAGACCCCCGAGGGCGCGGAAAAGCTGCGCGTGGCGCGCCAGAAGCTGGCGGAGCTGCAGCCCAAATACTTCTCGGTGACCTTCGGCGCCGGCGGTAGCACCCAGCAGGGCACGCTGGACACCGTGCTCGAGATCCAGGCCGAAGGCCATATCGGCGCGCCGCACCTGTCCTGCGTCGGCGGTACCCGCGAATCGATCCGCGGCATCCTGCGCGAGTTCCAGTCGCACGATATCCGGCGCCTGGTGGCCCTGCGCGGCGACTTGCCGAGCGGTTATGGCGGCGCCGGCGAACTGCGCTATGCCAGCGACCTGGTCGAGTTCATCCGCGCGGAAACCGGCGACTGGTTCCACATCGAAGTCGCGGCCTATCCGGAGATGCACCCGCAGGCGCGCTCCCCGCAGGACGACCTGCAGGCGTTCGCGCGCAAGGTGCAGGCCGGCGCGAACGCGGCCATCACCCAGTATTTCTACAACCCGGACGCCTATTTCCAGTTCGTCGACAACGTCGCCAAGCTGGGCGTGGATATCCCCATCGTGGCCGGCATCATGCCGATCACGAACTACACCCAGCTGATGCGTTTCTCGGAGATGTGCGGCGCCGAGATCCCGCGCTGGATCCGCCTGAAACTGGCGAGCTTCGGCGACGACAGCGCCTCGATCAAGGCGTTCGGCCTGGACGTGGTCAGCCAGCTGTGCGAGAAACTGCTCGCCGGCGGCGCGCCCGGCCTGCACTTCTACAGCATGAACCAGGCGGCGGCCACCACCGCCATCTGGCAGCGCCTGCAGGGTTCGCCAACAGCAGCCTGACGCCTGCGCACAACAAAAAAAGCCCGCGCGCCGAGAGCCCGCGGGCTTTTTCCTTATTTGTGATCCGCAGTCACAAATCGGTCAACGAATGCTGCTACGCTCCGTCACGATCGCATCGAGCGGCACATCGTGCGGGCCATGCCCGAACTGCGCTTCCTGGTTGCTGTAGGCGATGCCCAGTGTGAGCGGACGCGGCACCAGTTCGAGGGTGCGGTCGTAGTAGCCGCCGCCATAGCCCAGCCGGTAATTTTCCGCATTAAAACCCAGGCAGGGAATCAAGAGGGCAGGGGGACGCTCGACGAAGCGCAGCGTGGCCGGCACCGCCACGCCCATCTCGTCGGCCAGCATCGGCTCGTCCAGATGCCATTCGGTGAAGGCGAGCGGGGCGTCGCGTTCCATCACCACCGGCAGCGCCAGGCGCACGCCGGCCAGCGCCAGTTCGGCATAGGCGGCGCGCAGGTCGGGCTCGCCGGCCAGCGGCCAGTAGACGCCGACAGTCGGCATCTGGCGCAGGCGCCACCAGGCGACGACCTGGGCGCCGATGTGGGCATCCCACTGGACCTTGATTGCCGGGTCGAGCGCCCCACGTGCAGTCCTGAGCGCCTTGCGCAGCGCGGTTTTGGCGGCCCTGGCATCGGCCGGCACGCTTGCCGTGTGGTCTGGCAGGCCCGAGAAGGGGCGTGGTATTCTTGAATCGCCGGTCATGGATGAAATGAAGCGTACATTGAGGTTGTTTGATGTTTCCGTTGAAATTGTTAGCCGGCGCAAGTATTGCTGCCTCTACCCTGTTGTCCCTTGCTCCTGCGCTGGCCCAGTCGGCCCAGCCCGCCGCGCCCGCTGTTGCTCCGGCCACCGCGCCCGTGACAGGCTTGCCGCAGGCCGTCACCGACGCTACGCGCGAGCAGGATGCGATCTTCCTGCAGTTGCGCGACGCCGCGCGCCAGAACGATGCCGCAAAGGCGGCCGAGCTGGCGGCGCGCCTGCCCGGCTACGCGATTCCCTCGTATGTCGACTATTATCGTCTCAAACCGCGCCTGGGCAGCGCAGCGAACGAGGAAGTCCTGGATTTCCTGAAGCGCTGGGAGGGCAGCGCGATCGCCGACCGGCTGCGCAACGACTGGCTGCTGGAGCTGGGCCGCAAGCGCGACTGGCTGAACTTCGACCGCGAGCTGCCGCTGTTCGTCAAGAATGACGACTACCAGGTCAAGTGCTACGCGCTGCTGTCGCGCGCCGTGAAAGGGCAGAACGTGGCCCAGGAAGCGCGCGCCCTGCTCGACAATCCGCCGCTGTACGGCGAGGCCTGCGCGGCCCTGGTCGCCCAGCTGGCCCAGTCCGGCCAGTTCACCAACGCCGACCTGCTTGCCCAGCTGCGCCTGGCCGGCGAGATGCACGCGACCGGTCCCTCGCGCCGCACCGCGCTGCTGCTGGGCGCGTCCGATACCCGCGCCGCCCAAGCGGTCGACGTCCCGGCGCTGGCGATGGCGCGCGGCATCGGCAGTACCCGTGCCGAGCACGAGATCTACCTGGTCGCGGTCGGCCGCATGGCGAGAACGAGCCTGAAGCTGGCAACGGTCGCCCTGAACAAGAATGCGCCCAGGCTGTCCGCCGAGGAAAAGGCGATCGGCTGGTCGAATATCGCGCTGGCCGCCTCGCTGGTGCTGGCGCCGGATGCCTACGATTACTGGCAGCGCGCGGCCGGGGCCCCGCTGTCGGAAACCCAGGCCGAGTGGAAGACCCGGATCGCGCTGCGCCGCGGCGACTGGAAAATGGTGAAAGCGACCATCGAAGCCATGCCGGCCGACCAGCGCGCGCTGTCGGCCTGGACTTACTGGCTGGGCCGCGCCCACCAGGCCCAGGGCCGGAAAGAGGACGCGCAGGCGCTGTTCCGCCGCATTGCCGACCAGAACAGTTTTTATGGACAACTGGCGCTGGAAGAGGTCGGCCAGCAGATCACGATTCCGCCCAGCGCAGCGCCGCCGACCGCCGCCGAGCTGGCGCAGATGGCCGCCAACCCCGGTTTCAAGCGCGCGCTGAAATTCTTCAGCCTGCGCCTGCGCTTCGAAGGCACGCGCGAATGGAACTGGACGCTGCAGAATTTTTCCGACCGCCAACTGCTGGTCGCGGCCGAGTATGCGCGCCAGAACGAGATCCTCGACCGCATGGTCAACACCTCGGAGCGCACCCGCACCGAGTTCGATTACACGCAGCGCTTCCCGGCGCCGCACAACGACATCCTGCACCCGACCGCGCAGGGACTGGGCCTGGACCAGGCCTGGGTGTATGGCCTGATCCGCCAGGAATCGCGTTTCATTTCCGATGCCCAGTCCGGCGTCGGCGCGTCCGGCCTGATGCAGGTGATGCCTTCGACCGGCAAGTGGGTGGCGGAAAAGATCGGCATGACCGATTACGGCCACGGCATGCTGAGCGATATCCGCACCAACATCCTGCTCGGCACCAATTATCTGAACATGGTGCTGAACAATGCCGAAGGTTCGCAGGTGCTGGCCACCGCGTCCTACAACGCCGGCCCGGGCCGCACCCGCACCTGGCGCGGCCTCCTGACTGCGCCGATGGAAGGGGCGGTCTGGGTCGAAACCATCCCGTTCGAGGAAACGCGCAACTACGTGCGCAACGTGATGTCGAACGCAACGAACTACGCCGCACTGTTCGAAAAGCGTCCGCAGTCGCTCAAGGCCCGCCTGGGGACGATCACGCCGCGCGGCGGCACGATAGCACTGCCCTGAACGAGGCCTGCCTGGGAGTCCAGCATGCGTACGCTGTCGGTAGTGTTGTTCGGAGGAACAGGATTCATCGGCAGCCACCTCGCTGCACGCCTTAGCGAACGCGACGTGACCATCACGGCGGTCACGCGCCACGAAGCCCATGCGATGCACCTGATGCCGCTGGGCGTGGACATCGTCGAAGCCGACATCCGCGACGACGCCGTGCTGCGCCGGCTGGTGGCGGGCAAGGATGCCGTCGTCAACCTGGCCGGCATCCTGCATTCGCAGCGCGGCTCGCCCTACGGACCGCAATTCCGCCACGTCCACGTCGAGCTACCGCGCCGCATCGCCGCCGCCTGCGCCGCCGGCGGGGTGCCGCGTTATTTGCACATGAGCGCGCTGGGCGCTTCGCGCAACGGCCCGTCAATGTACCAGCGCTCGAAGGCCGACGGCGAACTGGCCGCCGCCGGCGAGGCCAGTGTCGCGGCCACCATCTTCCGTCCCTCGGTGGTGTTCGGGCCGGAAGACAATTTTCTGAACATGTTCGCGCGCCTGCAGCGCCATTTGCCGGTGGTGCCGCTGGCCGGAGCCCATGCACGCTTCCAGCCGGTGTACGTCGGCGACGTCGCCGATGCCTTCGTTCACGCGCTGTTCGCACCGGAAAGCCGCCATAAAACCTACGAGCTGGGCGGCCCGGCGGTCTATACGCTGGCCGAGCTGGTGCGGCTTGCGGGACGCTATTCCGGGCATCCGCGTCCTGTGATTCCGCTACCCGATGCGCTGGCGCGCCTGCAGGCCGGCTTCTTCGAACTGTTGCCCGGCACGCCGCTGATCACGCGCGACAACCTGGATTCCATGAAAGTGGATAATGTTGTCAATCCGTCCAATCGGGCCTTGACAGCGGCGGCGCTCGACATCAAGCTCACGGCGCTCGAGTCCGTCGCGCCGGCCTATCTGGCGCCGACCGGGCATCTGGACGAGCTGCGCTCCCGGGCGCGGCATGCGCATGCGGAACACCCCCATCCGAAATAGAAAGAGACCATGCAAACTATCGAACTCGACCCGACACTTTCGCAAACCCTCGACCAGGCGCGCCAGGCGGGCCTGACCCTCGTCATCGGCAACAAGAACTATTCGTCGTGGTCGATGCGCCCGTGGGTGGCGGCGGTGGCGGCCGGGATTCCGTTCACCGAAGTCCGCGTGCTGCTCGACCAGCCGGATACCGCCGCCAACATCGCGCGCTTCTCGCACGCCGGCCGCGTGCCGGTGCTGCTGGCCGGCGAGATGACGATCTGGGACAGCCTCGCCATCTGCGAATACCTGGCCGAGCAGTTCCCGGAAAAGCACCTGTGGCCGCAGGACGTGGCGGCGCGCGCGATGGCGCGTTCGGTGGTGGCCGAGATGCATTCCGGCTTCCCCGACCTGCGCAGCGCGATGTCGATGAACATCAAGGCGCGCCTGCCGGGCCGCGGCCGCACGCCGGGCGCCCAGGCCGACATCGGCCGCATCTGCGAGATCTGGGAAGAGTGCCTGGCGCGCTTCGGCCACCACCGCTTCCTGTTCGGCGATTTTTCGATTGCCGACGCCTTCTATGCGCCGGTCGTGATGCGTTTTAAAACCTATGGCGTGGCGCTGGCGCCGGCCCTGCAGGCCTATTGCGACCGCATGCTGGCGCACCCGGCCGTGGCGCGCTGGGTCGAGGAGGCGATGAAGGAGACGGAAATCGCCGCCGGCCACGAAGACGAGCTGCCGGAGTGATGGACGCATGACGATGCAGGCTTACGTGGTCGGTGGCGCCGTGCGCGATGAACTGCTGGGGCTGCCAGTGCAGGACCGCGACTGGGTCGTGGTCGGCGCCACCCCAGAGCAGATGGTGGCCCAGGGTTTCCGTCCGGTCGGCAAGGATTTCCCGGTCTTCCTGCACCCGGACACCCAGGAGGAGTATGCGCTGGCCCGCACCGAGCGCAAGACGGCGCCGGGCTACCACGGCTTCGTGTTCCACACCTCGCCCGATGTGAAGCTGGAAGACGACCTGGTCCGGCGCGATCTCACCATCAATGCGATGGCGCGCGCCGAGGATGGCAGCATCGTCGATCCCTATGGCGGACAACAGGATTTGCAGGGCCGCATCTTCCGTCATGTTTCCGAGGCTTTCGCCGAAGACCCGGTGCGCATCCTGCGCCTGGCCCGCTTTGCCGCACGTTTTCCGGCATTCCGCGTGGCCGAGGCCACCAATGACCTGATGCGCAAGATGGTCGAGGACGGCGAGGTCGACGCCCTGGTGCCGGAGCGGGTCTGGCAGGAACTGTCGCGCGGGCTGATGGAGCAGAAGCCCTCGCGCATGTTCGACGTGCTGCGCGACTGCGGCGCCTTGTCGCGCATCCTGCCGGAACTCGACGCGTTGTGGGGCGTGCCGCAGCCGCCATTGCACCATCCGGAAGTGGACACCGGCGTGCACATGATGCTGGTGATCGATTACGCCGCCGAACGCGGTCTCGAGTTGCCGGTGCGCTTTGCCGCCCTGATGCACGACCTGGGCAAGGGCCGCACCCCCGAAGAACACTGGCCCAAGCACCATGGCCACGAAGGCATGGGGCCGCGCCTGATCAAGGAACTGTCCGGACGCCTGCGCGTGCCGACCGATTGCCGCGATTTGGCCGTCATGACGGCGCGCGAGCATGGCAACGTCAGCCGTGCGCTGGAATTGCGCCCGAATACCATCGTGACCCTGTTCGAACGCTGCGACGCTTTCAGGAAGCCCGAGCGTTTTGCGCAGATGCTGCTGGCCTCGGAATGCGATGCGCGCGGGCGCGGGCACGAAACGCACGAGATGCGTTACCGGGACTATCCGCAGGGACCCTACCTGCTGCAGGCGCTGGCGGCGGCGCGCGGGGTGAACGCGGGGGAAATTGCCGGGCGCTACGTGGAGAACAAGGAAAAGATCCCCGAAGCGATCCATGCGGCGCGGGTGTCGGCAGTAAAAGCCGCCTTGAAAGACGTGCGGGATTAGACCCACACCCTAGAAATCAGGCTCGGCCGCGCACCTGCTCGCTGCGCTACAATAGCGCTATTGGTGCAGTGCACAAAAAACCCGAGATTCTCATGCAGGACAAGCCCCTCCGCCGCTGGTTGCACAACCTGATCGGCAAACACGGCCGCAAGCCAGTGCTGGTCAAGGCCTTGAGCGAACGCGATCGCCGGCGTGTGCTGCGGCATTTCATGGCGCTCGACAGCAGCGACCGCCTGCTGCGTTTCGGCAGCATGCTGCCGGACGAGGCGGTCGGCAAGTATGTCGGCAAGATCGATTTTGCCAGCGACATCGTGTTCGGCGTCTACAACCGGCTGTTCCAGCTGGTCGGCGTCGGCCATCTGGCCTTCACCTCGCGCGACGCGCATCCGGACAGCGTCCACTACACGGACAAGGAAAAAGTGGCGGAATTTGGCGTCTCGGTATCGGCCTCGGCGCGCGGGAAGGGCGTGGGCACGCGGCTGTTCGAACGCGCCGCGATGCACTGCCGGAATTCGGACGTCGACACCCTCTACATGCAGTGCCTCTCCTCGAACCGCACCATGATGCATATCGCCAAGAAGGCCGGCATGGAAATCAAGCGCGAGTACGGCGAGGCCGACGCCCACCTGCACCTGCCGCCGCCCAGCCCCTCCAGTGTGCTGGCCGAGGCGCTGGAAGAGCAGATGGCCAGGATCGACTACACGGTCAAGCTGGCCCAGAAAATCAGAAGCAGGCTCAGACGATCGGCAGGGCCGTCGTCTCCTTGATCTTCTGCAGCGCGAAGCTCGACTTCACGTCCAGCACCGCCGGGTGGCGCAGCAGCGAGCCCATCATGAAGCGCGAGAAGTGGTCCATGTCCTCGACATGCACGCGCAGCAGGAAATCCATCTCCCCCGTCATCGCATAGCAGTCCACGACTTCCGGCCAGGCCGACACCGCCTGGGCGAACTCGAAGCGCGGCGAGGTCGCCGGCACGCGCGCGTTCGGTGCGCCTTCCGCGTGCTTTTCCAGGCGTACGTTCACATAGGCCAGCAGGCCCAGTCCCAGCTTGTCCGCGTCGAGCAGCGCCACGTACTGGCGGATCACCCCGGCTTCTTCGAGCCGCTTGATGCGGCGCAGACAGGGCGATGGCGACAGGTTGACCCGCTCGGCGACATCCTGGTTGGACAGGCGTCCGTCGGCCTGGAGAATGGCCAGGATCTTCCGGTCGGTTTTATCCAGCTCGATTTTTGACATGAATTTCCCGCAGTCTTGAGATGACCCGCAATTTTATTGCGCAAATCGTTCGGCGTGGGGAATTGATTGAAATTATATGGCGGGGGGTGGCGACTATACTGGCGAGAAGAATGGCGCGGACTCTACCACTCCTGGAGACGACCGCCCGCACAACAACGGAGACACAATGAACGCACCCCTGGACCGCAGCCAGCTGGCGCCGGCGCAGCCATCGCACGAGATCACGCTGGACGACAAGTGGACGCTGCAGCGCGGCCGCGCCTTCATGACCGGCACCCAGGCCCTGATCCGCCTGCCGATGCTGCAGCACGAGCGCGACCTCGCCGCCGGCCTGAACACCGCCGGCTACATCACCGGCTACCGCGGTTCGCCCGTCACCGCGGTCGACCAGACCGCCATGAAGGCGAAAAAGCACCTGGAAGCGCACAACGTCCACTTCCACCCGGGCATGAACGAAGACCTCGCGGCCACCGCCGTCTGGGGCACCCAGCAAACGAATCTGTTCAAGGACGCCAAGTACGACGGCGTGTTCGCCATGTGGTACGGCAAGGGGCCGGGCGTGGACCGTTGCGGCGACGTCTTCAAACACGGCAACAACGCCGGCTCCGCCAAGCACGGCGGCGTGCTGGTGCTGGCCGGCGACGACCACGCGGCCAAATCTTCTTCGACGGCGCACCAGTCCGACCACATCCTGCACCACGTCGGCATGCCGGTGCTGTACCCGTCGTCGGTCCAGGAATACATCGACTACGGCCTGCACGCCTGGGCCATGAGCCGCTACAGCGGCCTGTGGGTGTCGATGAAGTGCGTGACCGACATCATCGAGTCCGGCGCCGTGGTCGATCTCGATCCGGACCGCGTGCAGCCCGTGATCCCGACCGACTTCGACATGCCGCCGGGCGGCCTGAACATCCGCTGGCCGGACGCCGTGCTGGACCAGGAAGTGCGGATGAACAATTTCAAGTGGTACGCGGCGCTGGCCTATGCGCGTGCCAACAAGCTGAACAACATTATCTGGGACAGCCCGAAGCCGAAGATCGGCATCATCACCGCTGGCAAGAGCTACCTGGACACCCGTCAGGCGCTGGCCGACCTCGGCATCGACGAGCAGGCAGCCGCCGAGATCGGCCTGCGCGTCTATAAAGTTGGCATGACCTGGCCGCTCGATTCCGTCGGCGTGCACGAGTTCGCGCAAGGCCTGGACGAGATCATCGTGGTCGAGGAAAAGCGCCAGGTACTGGAATACGCGCTGAAGGAAGAGCTGTACAACCTGCCGGACGGCCAGCGTCCGCGCGTGGTCGGCAAGTTCGACGACAGCGGCGAGTGGGATATCAAGAACCGCTCCGGCCAGGGCGACTGGCTGCTGCCCGGCACCTACGAGCTGAACCCGGCCCAGATCGCGCGCGCCATCGCGTCGCGCATCGGGCACTACTGCGCCGGCCACCCCGTCGCGCAGCGCGTGCAGGAACGCATCGCCTACCTGGAAGCCAAGGAACAAGTGCTGAAGGCGATTCCCGTGAAGGCCAATCCGGAAACCGACCGCATCCCGTTCTTCTGCTCGGGCTGCCCGCACAACAGCTCGACCAAGGTGCCGGACGGTTCGCGCGCGCTGGCCGGCATCGGCTGCCACTACATGGTGCTGTGGATGGACCGCGAAACCTCCACCTTCACGCACATGGGCGCGGAAGGCACGACCTGGATCGGCCAGGCGCCGTTCACCGACGAGAAGCACGTGTTCGCCAACCTCGGCGACGGCACCTATTTCCACTCGGGCGTGCTGGCGATCCGCGCTTCGGTCGCGGCCAAGGTCAACATCACCTACAAAATCCTGTACAACGACGCGGTCGCGATGACCGGCGGCCAGACCCACGACGGTCCGCTGGACCCGGCCAAGATCAGCCGCCAGCTGGCGGCCGAGGGCGTCAAGCCCATCATCGTCGTCACCGACGAGCCGGAAAAATACCCGGCCGATTACCCGTGGGCCGAAGGCGTGACCGTGCGCCACCGCCTCGAGCTGATGGACGTGCAGAAGGAACTGCGCGAGATGCCGGGCGTGTCGGCGATGATCTACGACCAGACCTGCGCCTCGGAAAAACGCCGGCGCCGCAAGAAGGGCGAATTCCCCGACCCGGCCAAGCGCGCCGTGATCAACGAAGCCGTCTGCGAAGGCTGCGGCGACTGTTCGAAGCAGTCGAACTGCCTGTCGGTCGAGCCGCTGGAAACCGAACTGGGCCGCAAGCGCCAGATCAACCAGTCCTCATGCAACAAGGACTTTTCCTGCGTGACCGGCTTCTGCCCGAGTTTCGTGACCGTCGAAGGCGGCGGCCTCAAGAAACCCAAGAAGGCTGCTGCGACCTCGCAAGCGCCCGAGGCAGTGCTGCCCGCGCCGCAGATCCCGGTTACCACCGAGCCCTTCGGCATCCTGGTGACCGGCATCGGCGGCACCGGCGTGGTGACGGTCGGCCAGATCCTGGCCGTCGCCGCCCACGTCGAGGGCAAGGGCGCGCTGGTGCTGGACATGAGCGGCCTGGCCCAGAAGGGCGGTCCGGTGATGTCGCACGTGCGCCTGGCTGACAGGCAGTCGGATCTGCACTCGACCCGCGTCGGCACCGGCAACGCGGACCTGGTGATTGGCTGCGACCAGATCGTCACCGCCAGCCGCGACGCGCTGTCGCGCATGGGAGAGGGCCGCACCCGCGCCTTCGTCAACAACAGCGGCGCCACCACGGCCGCCTTCATCAAGAACCCGGACTGGCAATTCCCGGCCGAGGGTTCGAAAGGCGCGATCGTGCAGGCTTGCGGCGCGAACAACGTCGATTTCGTCGATGCCGGCCAGATCGCCACCGCGCTGATGGGCGACGCCATCGCCACCAACATGTTCATGCTCGGCTACGCCTTCCAGAAGGGGCAGGTGCCGCTGCAGGAAGCGTCGATCATGAAGGCGATCGAGCTGAACGGCGTGTCGATCCCGTTCAACAAGGCCGCCTTCAACTGGGGCCGCACCGCCGCGCATGACCTGGCTTCCGTGACCAGGCTGACCACCCCGGCCAAGGTGATCGAGTTCAAGCGCACCCAGTCGCTCGACGATCTCGTGAAACGCCGTGTCGAACTGCTCACCGCTTACCAGAACGCGTCGTATGCGGCGCAGTACAAGGCTTTCTTGGACCAGGTCCGCGCCGCCGAGGAAAAGCTGGGTAAAGGCACCCGCCTGACGGAGGCCGTGGCGCGCTACCTGCACAAGCTGATGGCCTACAAGGACGAGTACGAAGTCGCGCGCCTGTACACCGACCCGGCGTTCATGCAGAAGATCGAGGGCATGTTCGAAGGCGACATCAAGCTGAAATTCCACCTGGCGCCGCCGCTGCTGGCGAAAAAGGACAAGCAGGGCCACCTGGTCAAGCAGGAATTCGGTCCGTGGATGATGAAGGGCTTCGGCGTGCTGGCCAGGCTGAAAGGCCTGCGCGGCACGGCGTTCGACGTGTTCGGCTATACCGAGGAGCGCAAGATGGAACGCGCACTGATCGGCGAATACCGCCGCACGGTCGAGGCCCTGCTGCCGAAGCTGAGCACCGAAAACCTGGCGCAGGCGGTGGCGATCGCCAGCATCCCGGAAGACATCCGCGGCTACGGTCACGTCAAGGAGCGCAACCTGGTGGCGGCCAAGCGCAAGGAAGCCGAGCTGTTGGCGGCGTTTCATGCGGGTGGAGTTGTGAGCCGCGCAGCTTAATTAGTGAGCTCGTCGTCCGCGCGCAGGCGGGGACCCAAGTTCTGCGTGTGCTGCGTTGACGCTGACAAACTTGGGTTCCCGCCTGCGCGGGAACGACGTTTGACGTTCCCGGTGCTACATTAGGGCATGCCCATGTCCGACACCTGCCGCACCCTGCTGCTACAGTCGCACCGCCACGCGCCGCTGTACGGCAACCGGCTGGCCAACCACCTGCCGATGGCGCTGCTGGCCCTCGACCGCCTCGGCGCCGACGGCGACACCTTGCGCCGCTTCGCCGACGGCTACGCGCAGCGCCTGCTGCCCGCGCCGGCCTGCGCCAGCGCGCTCGACCCGCACGACTACCTCGGCAGCAGCAGCGACTATCCGCGCTTCCTGCGCTTTTTCCAGGACCGGCTCCGCGAGGCCGGGGTGGACGCCGTGCTGCACGACTGGGTGCCTGTCCTGATGCCGGGCCTGGCGGCATCGGCCTTCCACGCCATGATCCGCCTGGCCTATGCCATCGAAGGCGGGCTCGAAGACGAGATCGCGCTGGCGCTGGCCTACTGGGCGAGCGAGTACGCGAGCCTGCCGCTGCCACTTGAAACGGCCGAAGGCACCCTGGAACAGATCGCCGGGCGCCTGCGCGCTGCCCTGGCGGGCTACACGTTCAAGCCCGGCATCATCATCGACAAGATGCTCGAACTGGCCTGGGGGCCGGCGCTGGCGGGCGCGGCGGTGCAACCGCCGGCGCCTCCCGCGCTGCGCGACATCGCAGGCTTCGCCCTGCAGGCGTATGCGCAGCGCGAAGATTTCACCTTGCTGCACATCGTCACCGGCAGTCACGCCTTCCGCATCGTGCAGGCGTATGCCGGCGACCAGGCGCTGGCGCGGCGCTACCTGTGGCAGGCGGCGCTGGCGGCCTGGCTCACCGTGGTGGTGGCGCCCGGAAAGCGGCAGGCGCCGCAGGCAGGCGGTATGCTGGACGAGGGAGAGATCGCCGCCCGCGCGCTGTACTCGCGCGACGACCACGTCATCAAGCTCTGCCACACCGCGCTGTGCGAGTACCGCGAATACGGCGATGCCGGCTACCTGCAGGTGGCCACCCGCAAGCTGGCATCTGACGTTTAGAACATATTGCTTGTCGCGCCGATCCAACTGTTACAGTTGGTTGCATTTGACTGAGCGGGCGCGTCTATAATCAGGCGCATGAGCCCGTCATATGCACGCCCTGGCCGCCCGGCCATTCTCCCGCGTTTCCTCGTTCCCGCCTTCGCGGCCCTCGTCCTGTTGTCCGCCTGCGGCGGCGGTGGCGGATCGCCGGGCAGCACGCCGGTTGCCGGTGTACCGTCGAATCCGGGTACGCCGACCAACCCGACCACGCCGACCACCCCGGTCGGCCAGGCCGATCCGATCGTCGCCGATTACATGCGCTACGCGAACCTGTGCGCCAAGCCGCGCACGGGCGTCGATGCGCAGGGCTACAGCTTCCCGGACCGCCAGGGCACGCTGCAGGACGAGATGACCTTCCTGCGCGGCTGGGCCGACAAGAATTATCTCTGGTACAAGGAGATCCCGGCCACGGTGCGCATGGCCGACTTCACCAACACCCTGGATTATTTCGCGGCGCTGAAGACCCCGGCGCTGACCGCCGCCGGCAAGCCGAAGGACCGCTTCCACTTCACCTACACGACGGCCGAGTGGGATGCCATGACGACTTCCGGCGAGGAAGTCGGCTACGGCCTGACCTGGTCGCGCAATGCCGCCACCGCGCCGCGCACCTGGCTCGCTTCGATCGTCGAACCGGGCTCGCCGGCCGCGAATGCCGGCCTGCAGCGCGGCGACATGCTGGTGGCTGTCGATGGCGTCGACTTCACAAATACCACCGGTACCGACGGCGTGAACGCGATCAATGCCGGCCTGTTCCCGGACAACGCGGGCGAATCGCACCGCCTGACGGTCCAGCGTGCCGGCAACAGGTTCGACGTCAACCTGGTCTCGCAGGTGGTCGCCAGCGCCTCCGTCAAGAACACCAAGGTCATCGACACCCCGACCGGCAAGGTCGGCTACCTGACCTTCGACGACCACAATGCCGTCGCCGAGAAGCAGCTGATCGACGCCTTCAACCTGTTCAAGAGCCAGGGCGTGAACGACCTGGTGCTGGACATGCGCTACAACGGCGGCGGCCTGCTGTATATCGCCAGCGAACTGGCCTACATGATTGCGGGACCCAGCTCGGCGGGTAAAACCTTCGAGCGCCCGGTCTACAACGACAAGACCCAGCCCGACGGCCCCATTCCTTTCCTGAATACGGCCTACGGTTTCACCTCGCCGAATCCGGCGCCGGCAGGTTCCGCCTTGCCTTACCTGGGCCTGAAGCGTGTCACCGTGCTGACCACCGCTGGCACCTGCTCGGCCAGCGAAGCCGTGATCAATGGCCTGCGCGGCGTGGATGTCGAAGTGAACATCATCGGCGGCCAGACCTGCGGCAAGCCCTACGGCTTCACGCCCGTCGACAACTGCGGCACGACGTATTTTTCGATCGAGTTCCAGGGCGTGAACGCGAAAGGCTTCGGCGACTATCCGGACGGCTTCGCGCCGACCTGTACCGTGGCTGACGACCTGAACCACGCACTTGGCGATCCGGCCGAGAACCTGCTGGCCGCCGCACTGGCCTACCGCAACACGAATGCCTGCCCATCGTCCGGCAACGCCCGCGCGAGCGCCGCGCAGATGCAGCTGGTGCGGCCGGCGATTAAGGAGATTTCGATTTATCCGAAGCGGCAGCGTTAATACCGCCACTCCCGCAGCTCCCCCGTCGTTCCCGCGAAAGCGGGAACCCATGCTGAGCTGGCCGCAGATGCTCAGTATGGATTCCCGCTTCCGCGGGAATGACGTATTACGGTCTATAATTTCCGGATAGTATTTTCCCAACTCTGCCGGAGCTTATAGATGATTCGTTCTGCGTTACTGCTGGCCATGCTGGCCGCCGTTCCCCTTGCCCATGCCGCTCCCGACCTGGTCACCGTGTCGGAGCGTTCGGGCTTCACGGCCACCGGCCGCTACGACGAAGTCATCAAGCTGTGCAGCGCCTTCCAGGCCGCCTATCCGAAGCAGGTGAAATGCTTCCAGTTCGGCACCACCCCGGAAGGGCGGCCGATGATGGCGCTGGCCGTCACCCGCACCGGCGCCTTCACCGCGGAAGCCGCGCGCAAGAAAAATCTTCCGGTGACCCTGATCCAGGGCGGCATCCACGCCGGCGAGATCGACGGCAAGGACGCCGGCTTCCTGGCCCTGCGCGAGATGCTGGAAAACCGCATCGCGCAGGGTGCCCTCGACAAGCAGGTGCTGCTCTTTGTGCCTGTGTTCAACGTCGACGGCCATGAGCGCTTCGCCAAATGGAACCGCCCGAACCAGCGCGGTCCGGTCGAGATGGGCTGGCGCACCACCGCCCAGAATTTCAACCTGAACCGCGACTACGTGAAGGCCGATGCGCCCGAAATGCAGGCCATGCTGACCCTGGTGAACGCCTGGGATCCACTGACCTACGTCGACCTGCACGTGACCGACGGCGCCATGTTCCAGCACTACGTCTCGATCCAGGTCGAGCCGGTGTATTCGGGCGATCCGGAATTCCGCAAGGCCGGCCTGGCGCTGCGTACCAACGTCATCCAGGACATCACGAAGGAAGGCTCGTCGCCGCAGTCCTATTACATGTCCTTCAAGGAAACCGACGACCCGCAATCCGGTTTCGTCGACAGCGTGTCCGATCCGCGCTTCTCGACCGGCTACTTCCAGCTGCGCAACCGCATCGCGATGCTGGTCGAGACCCATTCGTGGAAGGATTACCCGACCCGCGTGCGCATCACCCACAATTCCATCGTCTCGGTACTGAACCAGGTGGCCGCGCACGGCAAGGAATGGCAGCAGGCGGCCAGCGCGGCCGACGCGCGCGCGATGAAAATCGCCGGCCAGCCGGTGGCGCTGACCTATAAAACCACGGATAAAACCACGATGGTCGACTTCAACGGCTATGCCTACACCCGCACGATGTCCGACGTGTCCGGCATGCTGATGACGCACTACGACGAGACTAAACCGCAGGTCTGGCACGTGCCGCTGCGCGACGAGGTGGTCGAAGACCTGCGGGTGAAAGCGCCGGGCGCCGGCTACGTGGTGCCGGCCGCGTTCGCGCAAATGGTGGCCGCCAAGCTGACCCAGCACGGCATCGCCTTCCGCAGGCTGGACAAGGCGGTCACGAACGCAAACGTCGAAACCTTCCGCGCCGACAAGACAACGTTTTCAGCGAACTCCTTCGAATCGCACCAGCGCCTGACGGTGCAGGGCGCCTGGAAACAGGAGCCGCGCGCGCTCGGGAAGGGCGCGCTGTTCGTGCCCATTGCCCAGCCCAAGGCGCGCCTGGTGATGGCGATGCTGGAACCGCAGGCGCCGGATTCGCTGCTGGCCTGGGGCGCGTTCAACAACGCCTTCGAGCGCAAGGAATACATGGAAGAGTATGTGGCCGAGGACGTCGCGCGCGAGCAGATGGCGAAGGATCCGGCGCTGGCTGCGGAGTTCCGCCGCAAGGTCGAGACCGATGCGGCCTTCGCCAGGAACCCGCATGCGCGCCTGGAATTCTTCGCGCGCCGCCATCCGTCCTGGGACGAGCGCCTGAACCTGTATCCGGTGATGCGCACCGATACCGCGCTGTAAGCCGGCTGCGCGCGGGCTGATCCCGCGCAAAGCCTGGCGATTTTGCTGCAACGGCGGACCGCGCGGCCGCTCTGACTCTGTATGGAAGAGCATAGCCAACACGGTGCGGCTGGGCAGATCACGAGGCGGCGGTCATGAACCCGCCGGCCAGCTGCGCCATCGTCTGCCGCCGTTCGCGGCCCGAGCAGGTCGAGCGCCTGCTGGCCAGCATCACGACCAGCCGGCCCGGCTTGCTGGTCTACCTGATCGAGCAGGGACCTGCGGACACGCTGCGCGCCCTGGCCGTCCGCTTCGGCGCGCACTACCGCCACCAGCGCGAGAACCCCGGCTACGCCCGCACCCACAACCTGGCGCTGCGCGAGGCCATCGCCGCCGGCAGCGTCTACCACTTCATCCTCGACCCCGCCATCCAGATCCCGCTCGACGGCATCGGCAAGCTGCTGGCCTGGATGGAGCAGCATCCCGACGTCGGCCTGCTGGCGCCGCGCGTGCATTATCCGGATGGCCGCCTGCAGCCTTTGTGCCGGTTGTTGCCGCATCCGCTGGAACTGCTGGTGCGGCGCTTCTTTCCGCTGCTGCACCGTTCCAGCGGCCGCCTGGCGCGCTATGAGTTGCACGGCAGCGGCTATACCCGCGTGATGGACGTGCCGGCGCTGTCCGGCTGTTTCCTGCTGATGCGGATCGAAACGGTGCAGCGCGCCGGCCTGTTCGACGAGCGCTTTTTCCAGTATTTCGAGGATGTCGACCTGTCGCGGCGGGTCGGCCGCATCGCGCGCACGGTGTTCGTGCCGCATGTGGCGGTGGTGCACGACGGAGGCAGGAGCGGGTACCGGGACTGGCGGATGCTGGGGCAGCGCCTGGTGTCGGGCGCGCGCTACTTCAACAAATGGGGCTGGCTGCGCGACCCCGAACGCGCCCGGGTCAATGCCCGGGCGCTGCGGGCAGCGGATCAGCAGTTCTGCAGCGGACGGCGGGCGTACCAGCCGAAAGCCAGGATCAGCAGGTAGCAGATGGCAGGCACCGCCAGCGACATGCGCAGGCTGGCCATGTCGGCCGCAAAACCGGTGATCAGCGGTACGATGGCGCCGCCGACGATGGCCATGCAGATCACGCCCGAACCTTCGGCGGCGCGCTCGCCCAGGCCTTCCGAGGCCAGCGTGAAGATGGTCGGGAACATGATCGAATTGACCAGGCCGATGGCCAGCAGCGACCAGGCGGACACGCCGCCGGTGGTATTGGCCGACACCAGCAGCAGCAGGGCGGCCAGGCCGCCCGCCGTGGCCAGCACCTTGCCCGGCGAGCAGATGCGCAGGACATAGGCGCCCACGAAGCGGCCGACCATGGCGCCGCCCCAGTACATGCCGATATGCTTGCCGGCCGCTTCCATCTCCAGGCCCAGCACGTCGACCTGCATCAGGTAGTTGGTGATCAGCGAGCCGACCGCCACTTCGGCGCCGACATACAGGAAGATGCACAGCACGCCGAAGGCGAAGCGTGGCCGCTGCAGCAGATTGAAGGCTTTCAGGATGCTGCCGTTCGGGCTGGTGTGCTCGACCAGCTTCTTGCGGTTGATCCAGACCATGACGGCGACGATGGCCAGCGCGATCGCCAGGCCGATATAGGTGTGGACCACGACCTGGCTTTCGGCTGCGCGGTAGGCGGCCAGCTGCACCGCGTCCAGCGTGGCCTGGTCCACCTTGGCCAGCGAGCCCAGGATCAGGATCGCGCCGACGTAGGGGAAGACGGTGGTGCCGAGCGAGTTGAAGGCCTGGGCGAAAGTCAGGCGGCTGCTGGCCGTCTGCGGCGCGCCCAGCATCGAGATCAGCGGATTGGCCACCACCTGCACGATGGTGATGCCAGCCGCCAGCACGAACAGGGCCAGCAGGAAAGCGCCGAACAGGCTCGACGATGCGGCCGGGATGAACAGCAGGCAGCCGGCGGTCATGGTCAGCAGGCCGACCACGGCGGTGCGCATGTAGCCGATGCGGCGCACGATGGCCGCCGCCGGCAGCGAGACGATGAAGTAGGCGGCAAAGAAGGCCGACTGCACCAGCATCGCCTGGGCATAGCTCAGCGTGAAGAGTTCCTTCAGCTTGGGGATGATGACGTCGTTCAGGCTGGTGATGCCGCCGAAGATGAAGAACAGGGCGAACACGAAGACGCGCAGGCTGGCGACGTTCGCATTGGCGGGGGCGTTGCCGGTCTGGGCAGCGCCGGCAGGATGGCCGATTTGCATAAGAATAGTCCAGTGGGTTGATGCAGCAGGTAGGAATATTACATTGCTTTGGCTTCAAAACATGTGTAGGCATATGAAAGCTACAGGTTTCATTCGGGTAAATACCGTGCTAGTCTGAGCGCCCACCCATGGAGAACGATGTCATGCTGCTACTGAAGCGCTTCTGCCTTGCCGCCGCTTTGCTCGCTCGGCGCCAACGACATGGGCATGCGCAGCTATGTGCTGGTGATCCTCAAGACCGGGCCGAACAGGATGGCGACAGGTTTTTCGGATCGGCGACGCTGATGGCGGTGAACGATATTCATGCGAAGATCGAGAAGCCGCATTAATCCGCTCAGGCAGCCATGCATCCCGCTCCGCAGATTCAGGTCGAAGTGCATTTCAAGCCGACGGCAGCGGGTGGACGGGCGACGCCCGTCTTTCTGACCTCAGGCAGCTATCGCCCCCATCTTGTTGTCGAACCAGGGCAAATGCTCGGCGTCGCGTTTGTGCAAGCCGAGGTCCCTGTGGTGCGGCCTGGGGAAACAGCAGTCGCAACGGTCGCGTTGATGTACGAAGGCGTCGATTACTCGGCGCTCGTGCCTGGCGCCGTATTCGATCTTGTGGAAGGGAGCATGCCCGTCGCAAAAGGCAGGGTTTTGCCGCCGGACCTGCCGACAGCCCGCTTTTATCAAAATTACGCCGGACAGGACGCGATTCAGGCAGAGGCGCCGCAGAGTGCTATCTCGCGGTATTTCGACCTCGCTTTCAAGGCCGGCGACAAAGTACTGGATATTGGCTCAGGCTCCGGCCGGGACTTGGCGGTCCTGATCGGGATGGGCGTCGATGCCTACGGAATCGAACCCAATGACGGGATGCGGGCATTTGCTTTGAAAAAGCATCCGCAGCTGGGGGCGCGGGTGCAATCTGGTTCGCTGCCCTTGACTGGCATGCCGTTTGGCGGACATTTCGATGGCGTGGTATGCAGCGCCGTATTGATGCACGTCCCCGAGGAACAATTTCTAAGCGCTTGGGTATCGATTCGCCGCGTTCTCAAGCCATATGGCAGGGTACTGTTTTCAGTGCCGTCGATGCGTCCCGATTTACTGAAGGATGAACGTGACGGAGATGGCCGGTATTTCAAAAACCATTCGCCCGACCTGGTTGGCAGGGTGTTGGCCTCGCTGGGATTTTCCCGGCTTGAGCTAGGTGCCGAGGCAATCGCCGCGTACCCGGATGTCACCTGGTCGATCTACCTGTTCAGGGCGTCCCCAGCAAAATCGTCCTGACCCGCCCATCCACGCCGGGCAGCAACTGGTACAGCCGGTCGAACTCATCGTCGGCGATGTCGCTACCCGGCGCCCCGCCGAACAGCTTCACCAGCTCCGGCAGCGTATTCGAGTGCCCGACCACCACCACCGCCCCCGTCAGCTTGCGCACCTGCTCGACCAGCGCCAGCGGCGCCAGCGGATCGTAGAGCTGCACCGTCAAGCCGGTCCGTTGCGCCAGCGGCGCCGCGGTCTGCCGGGTGCGCGCCGTCTTCGTGCTGAAGATGGCCGTGATGCCGGCCCGGTGCAGGATCGCGGCGACGTGCCTGGCGCGTTCATGCCCGCGCGGGCTCAAATCCGGATCCTGGCCGGCCAGCTTCTCGCCGTGGCGGACGAGATAGATGGCGGACGGTTCCGCCGCTGCCAGGCCCGGCAGCAAGGAGGCGGCAGCAAGTGCGGCGCACAGCAGTCGGCGGAACGTGGTCATCGGATGCTTCCTTTACAGAGGCTGCAGCGGAATGGTGCCCGGCAGGGTCGACGGCGTCGAGCACGGCTCTTCGTCGAAGGCGATGTCGCCGTTCGGGTTGGCGACGCCGTCCGTCTTCAGGTCGACGAAGCCGAACATATCGCGATCCATCAGGTGCGAGGGCACCACCGTGCTCAGGGACGAGAAGATGTTCTCGACCCGGCCCGGATGCTTCTTTTCCCAGTCGCGCAGCATGGCCTTGATCTGTTTTCTCTGCAGGTTTTCCTGGGAGCCGCACAGGTCGCACGGAATGATCGGGAAGCCCTTCACTTCGGCATAGCGCTCGGTGTCGGCTTCCTTCACGTAGGCCAGCGGGCGGATCACCATGTGCTTGCCGTCGTCCGAGACCAGCTTGGCCGGCATGCCCTTGATCTTCGCGCCGAAGAACATGTTCAGGAAGAAGGTCTCGAGGATGTCGTCGCGGTGGTGGCCGAGGGCGATCTTGTTGCAGCCCAGCTCGTCGGCCACGCGGTACAGGATGCCGCGCCGCAGCCTGGAACAGAGCGAGCAGGTGGTTTTACCTTCGGGGATCAGGCGCTTGACGATGCTGTAGGTGTCCTGGTTCTCGATGTGGTACGGCACGCCCAGCTTGTCCAGGTAGGCCGGCAGCACCTCGGCCGGGAAGTTCGGCTGTTTCTGGTCGAGGTTGACGGCGACCAGTTCGAACTTGATCGGCGCGCGCTCGCGCAGCGTCATCAGGATGTCGAGCAGGGCATAGCTGTCCTTGCCGCCCGACAGGCAGACCATCACCTTGTCGCCGTCCTCGATCATGTTGAAATCGCCGATGGCCTGGCCGACCAGGCGGCACAGGCGCTTGTGCAGCTTGTTGTTCTCGTATGCTACCTTCTCGGCCTGCTTGTCGCCCTGCTTCTCGGCCGAATCCATTACTGCTTCACTCATGCTTCATCCTTGATCTGGAATACTTCGACGCCGACGCCTTCGCAGTCGGGGTACACGTCCGGTTTCATCGTCGACACGCTGGCGGCGCGCACGCGCGGGTGCGCCAGCATGGCTTTCACGACGTCGTCGCACAGGGTTTCCTGCAGATGCACGTGGCCCTGGGCGATGCGTTTGGCGATGGTTTCGCGCATGAAGTCGTAGTCGACCACTTCGTGCAGCTGGTCGTCCTTCGGGGTCGACATCGCCAGCGGGACGAACAGCTCGACATTGATCAGGACGCGCTGCTCGCCCTTCTTCTCGAAGTCGTGCACGCCGATGTTGATCATGACTTCGTAATTGCGCAGGAACAGCCGGCGGCAATCGCGCAGCTGCGGGTGGGACAGGGCGGACAACATAGAAACCTTTATTTAGTTAAAAACATCACGTCGCGCTCGAGCGGCACCAGGTGCTGGCCGCCGTCGACGAGCAGGGTGGTGCCGGTCAGGGCGCGTGCATTCGCCGCATAACAGACGGCATCGACGATGTCCTGCGGGGTGGACGAGCGGCCCAGCGGTGTGACCCGGTGGGCGCGCTCGAAGCCGTCCCCGGTCTGGTCGCCGGACACCATCGTGATGCCGGGCGCGACGCCGACCACGCGCAGCTTCGGCGCCAGGGCCTGGGCCAGCAGCGTCGTCGCCGTGTGCAGTGCCGATTTGGACAGCGTGTACGACAAAAAATCCGGGTTGAGATTGTACAGTTTCTGGTCGAGCAGGTTGACCACCACGGCCTGGCCGCCATCCGGGACCAGGGCGTGCAGGGCCGAGGCCAGCAGCAGCGGCGCGGCCACGTTGCACTGCATGTGGGCCGCCAGCAGGCCTGGCGAGAAGGCTGCCGGCTTGTCGTATTCGAACAACGAAGCGTTGTTGACGATGCAATCCAGGCCGCCCAGCAGGTGCACCGTTTCGCGCGGCAGGGCGCGCACGGCATGCTCGTTCGTCAAGTCGGCCTGCAGGGCCACGGCGCGCCGGCCGAGTGCGCGGATCGCCTGCACGACCTCGTCGGCCTCGGCGCTGGAGGCGCGGTAGTGCACGGCGATGTCCCAGCCGGCCCTGGCCATGCCGAGGGCGATTTCGCGCCCGATGCGGCGGCCGGCGCCGGTCACCAGGGCCACGCGGGCGCGCCCGGCGTGAGCCGGAAGGTCCTTGGAAGTGGTGTCTGTCATGTTCTGCCTGATATGTCCTACAATGGCCGGATGTCCCTACCCGCACCGAATAGCGACGCGCTGGCCGCGTCCCAGGCTTTGCAGCGCCTGATTGCTGCCGAGATCGCCGAACAAGGCGGCGCCATCCCGTTTTCGCGTTTCATGGAACTCGCGCTGTACGCGCCCAACCTGGGTTATTACAGCGGCGGTGCGGCCAAGCTGGGCAGGGACGGCGACTTTACCACCGCGCCCGAGATCAGCCCGCTGTTCGGCGCCACGCTGGCGCGAGCAAGCGCCGCTATTATGGCCCAAAGTGGCCCCAACATCATCGAATTCGGCGCCGGCACCGGCAAACTGGCGCGCGACGTGCTGACTGCGCTGGATGAACTCGGCGTCAAGGTCGACAGCTATACGATCATCGAACTGTCGGGCGAACTGCGCGCGCGCCAGCAGGAGGCGCTGAAGGATTTTCCGCAGGTGCGCTGGCTCAACGGCTTCCCGGACGCCTTCCACGGCGTGGTGCTGGCCAACGAGGTGCTGGACGCCATGCCGGTCGAGCTGGTCATGAAGGAGGGAGACAGCTGGACCCGCCAGTACGTCACCATCACCGGCGGCGCGTTTTCTCTGATTCCTGGCAAGGCCGATGACGCCCTGCTGGAACAGGTCGCGCGCCAGATCCCGGATCACGCATCGCTGCAGGACGGCTACCTCACCGAAATCCACCCGGTGGCCTGCGGCTTCATGCGTTCGCTGGCGCAGATGTTCAAGAATGGCAAAGGCGCCGCGCTGCTGTTCGACTACGGCTTCCCGGCCCACGAATACTATTTCGACGAGCGTACCGGCGGCACCCTGATGTGCCACTACCGCCACCATGCGCACCCGGACCCCTTCTATCTGCCCGGCCTGCAGGACATCACCGCCCACGTCGACTTCACCGCCATGGCGCTGGCCGCGCAGGACGCCGGCCTGGAGGTGCTCGGCTACATGAACCAGGCCTCCTTCCTGCTGGCGGCCGGGATCGGCGAACTGCTGCTGCGCACCGACCCGGAAGACGCGCTGCGCTACCTGCCGCAATCAAAGGCAGTGCAGAAACTGGTGTCGCCGGCCGAGATGGGGGAACTCTTCAAGGTCCTGCTGGTCGGGAAAGATGTGGAGGCCGAGCCTGCAATTGTGCGTGCGGACCGTAGCCACCGGCTTTAAAATCTGACAACTTGCGCGCCGGATATAAACCCGGCTATGCTGTACCGTCACTACGCTCCGACCTTATGGCCAAAATCCACACACACTATGACAATCTGAAGGTGTCGCGCCACGCGCCCCAGGAAGTCATCCGTGCGGCCTACAAGGCGCTGAGCCAGAAGTATCACCCCGACAAGAACCCGGGCGACGAGCGCGCCGCCCGCATCATGGCGATCGTCAACACCGCCTACAACATCCTCTCCGACCCCATCCGCCGTAAGGAACACGACGACTGGATCGCCTCGGAAGAGTGGGAAGTCGAGTGGCTGGAAAGTACCCACGGCGACGAAGGCCGCCAGCGCCCGCATGGCGACCCGAACTGGGAACCGCGCCAGGTCGAGGCGCCGTCGCGCTGGCGCTTCCTGCTGGCGCCGCGCTGGTGGGGCGGGATGCTGGCCTTCTTTGCCGGCGGCGTCGTGCTGACCATCCTGCTGGTCGATCCGCCCAAGGTGCTGCCTTCTGCCCTGGCCTGGGCCGCCAAGCCGCCGGGCGCGGGCAGCAGCGCGCCGGTGCCGAATTCCCCGCCCGATCCGCTCGGCACCGACACCAGCAATGACGGCTGGGCCCGTCCTGCAGGCCAATCCGATGCGCCGCCCGACATCAAGGCCCTGGGCACGACCCAGCTGGTGGTGCCGGCGCGCGCGCCCGACTGCGACACCGACCTGCAGAGCCAGGTCTCGCCGAACGGCGATCCGTGGCCGCCCCAGTCCGGCTACATCGACAGCTTCCCGGTCGGTAACCAGGGCGAGGAAATGCAGATCCTCATCGACAACAGCAACAATCCCTCGCCGGTGCTGGTCAAGGTCTACGACATGGACCGCCGCTCGAACGTGCGTCACGCCTATGTGCTGGGACGCGCCAAGTTCCTGGTCGACAAGCTTTCGGCCGGCAAGTACGAGGTGCGCTACCAGAACATCCTGATGGGCGGTTCGCGCAGCGAATGCGTGAATGGCCGCCGCCCGACCGGCCTGCGCCAGGCCGCCGCCCGCTGATCTCCGCTGCTGCCTGCAGCATCAAAGTGTGGTTTTCTGAGACAGTTCTTGTAACGGCTCAGCCGTGGATTTAAGTATTTTGTTCCCTGGACGTAATATACTCGGACAGCCGCGGGCCCATGCAGCCTGCACGCCCTCGCCCAACGCAGGCAGATCGGAAAAACCGGGATATGAACGAACTAGACGGGCTCAACGCCCTGATCATCGAGCCGCATGCCGGGATGCGGGCGACGATCCATAACATGCTGACCATGTGCGGCCTGAACAAGGTCGATCATGCCGGCAGCTCCAATCAGGCGATCAAGCATCTCGGCCTCAAGCATTACGACCTGGTGCTGTGCGAATACGCACTGGAAGGCGGCCAGGATGGCCAGCAACTGCTCGAAGACGTGCGCCACCACAAGCTGATGCCGCTGTCGACCATGTTCTTCATGGTGACGGCCGAGGGCGATTACGGCAAGGTCGTCAGCGCCGCCGAGCTCGGTCCCACCGATTACATCCTGAAACCCTTCACCGCCGACCGCCTGCTCGAGCGCATCGCCCGCGCGCTGGACAAGCGCAACGTGTTCCTGCCCGTCTACGAACTGATGGAGGCGGGCAACCAGCGCGAAGCCATCGAGCTGTGCATCGAGGGCGAAGAAAAGCATCCGCGCCACGCGATCGACTTCCTGCGCCTGCGCGCGGAACTGCACATGTTCCTCGGCGAGCCGGAACAGGCCGAGCCGATCTACCGGCGCCTGATCGAAGCCAAGGCGATTGCCTGGGCGCGCCTGGGCCTGGCCAAGACCCTGTTCCTGCGCGAGCGCTTCCACGAGGCCCAGGATCTGCTCGAGGACCTGGTCGACACCAACAAGAACTTCGTCGATGCCTACGACTGGCTGGCCCGCACCCACGAGGCAGTGGGCGCGCTGGACCAGGCGCAGGCGGTGCTGGGCGATGCCGTGGCCGTGTCGCCGCATGCGGTGCGGCGCCTGCGCAAGCTGGGCGAGACCGCGCTCGAAGCCGGCGACCACGACACCGCCGAGAAGGTGCTGAAGCAGGTCGTCAGCAAGGCCAAGTACTCGGAATTCAAGGATCCGCAGGACCATGTGCGCCTGGTGCAGACCCTGGTGCGCAAGGGCGACCCGGTGCAGGCGGCGGCCGTGATCCGCGACCTCGACAAGTCGATGGCCTTCCAGAAGGGCACGGCCCTGTGCAGCGCGATCGCCTCCAGCATGGTGCATGAGTACACCGGCAACGAGGCGCGCCTGAACGAATCCCTGATCGCGGCGCTGGCGGCCAGCAAGGATGCGCCGGCGCTGGCGCCCGACCTCAAGCTGGAGCTGGCGCGGGTGGCGATCGAAAACAACATGGAAGAGGGCGCCGCCGAGGTGATGCGCGAGGTGATGCGCAATGCGAAGGACGGCGCCGCGATCGGCCGCGCGATGGCGGTGTTCGAGAAGACCGGCCACGGCGACCTGGCCCAGCAGCTGGCCAGGGAAAGCCGCCAGCAGGTGGTCGACCTGGTGGCCGGCGGCGCCGCGAAGGCCAAGGAGGGCGACTTCAAGGGCGCGGTGGCGCTGATGCAGGAAGCGGTCGCCAAGCTGCCCGACAACCCGCAGGTGGTGTTCAACGCCACCCTGGCGGTCCTGAAATGCCTCGACAACAACGGCTGGGACGAGCGCCTGGGCCAGCAGGCGATCGCGTATATCGCCGCGGTGCGCCGCCTCGATCCGGTCAACCCCAAACTGCCGGCGCTGGCCGGCCTGCATCAGCAGGTGCTGAAGAAATACAACAAGGCAGCGCGACGGAAATGAAAGCAGGTCCCCTTCAAACACCGGCGCCGGACGAGATTCCGGACGGGCGCCGGGTCCGCGCCGCGCTCCTGAATAAAGTCTGCGGCGACGAAGACATGTTCGCGCTCGGCAGCTCGGTCGCGCGCGTGGTGCAGATGGCCTCCTCGGACGACGAAGGCACCCATGCGCTGGCCTATTACGTGCTGTCCGACGTCGCGCTCACCCAGCGCATCCTGCGCCTGGCGAACACCGTCAAGTACCGCACCGCCAACGGTACCGCCGTTACCACGATCTCGCGCGCCATCTCCCTGCTGGGCTTCGACAACGTCAAGACCACCGCGCTGGCGATGCTGCTGGTGGATGCGCTGGCCAGCAGCGAGCACGCCTGGAGCGTGCGGATCGAGCTGGAAGCCTCGCTGTGCGCCAGCCTGGTCGGCCGCGAGATGGCGCGCCACAGTTTTTACCAGGGCGCCGAGGAAGCCTCGATCGGCGCGCTGTTCAAGAACCTGGGTCCGCTGCTGGTGGCATCCCATGCGCATGAGCGCTACCGCGAGATCGGGCTGCTGGCCGCCTCCGGCAGGCACAAGCCCGGCCAGGCGGCGCAGATGATCCTCGGCTGCAGCTACGATGCGCTGTCCGAGGCCGTGCTGGGCGAATGGAAGATCCCGGACGTGATCATGCGCGCCCAGCGCCCGCTGCCGGAAGGCAGTCTCAAAGTGGCCGTCAACCGCGGCGAATGGATGCGCCAGGTGGCATCCTTCAGCCTCGACGTGGCGCGCCTGCTGGCCAAACCCGGTGACCCGGCCGGCAGCCAGGAAGCGCAAGCCCTGCTGGCGCGCTACGGCCATGCGCTGAACATCGACGGCCAGCAGCTCGACGAGCTGTTCGGCGCGGTGGCGCAGGAGATGACCGGCCTGCTGCAGAGCATGAACCTGGAACCGGTGCCGCGTCCGCCGGAAAGCGAGGGCGACGGCCTGCCCAACGTGCTGCTGCTGGCCACCCTGGGCATCGGCGAAGAAGAGCAGGGCAGCTACCCGAGCGGCAAGCCGAAGAACGCGCGCGAACTGCTGCTGGCCGGGGTGCAGGACGTGACCCAGATGCGCGCATCTGGCACGCACAAGGTCAACGACGTGGTGCTGGCCGTGCTGGAGACGCTCTACACGGCCATGGGCTTCCGCTTCGCCACCGTGGTGCTGAAGGATGTGCGCAGCGGCCAGTATCGCGCCCGCGTGTCCTTCGGCGCCGACAAGGCGGCGACCCAGGCCGGGTTTGCCTTTCCTGCAGCGCCTGCGGCAGGCAGCGCAAGCCGCGACCTGTTCCTGCTGGCGATGGCGAACAATGCCGACCTGATGATCTCGGACGCGTCCAGCCCGAAGATCCGCGACCTGCTCCCGGCCTGGCACCGCCAGCTGCTGCCGGACGCGAAGAGCTTCATCGTGCTGCCGCTGGTGGTCGGCCAGGCCCAGCTCGGCCTGTTCTATGCCGACCGCATCCAGACCGCGCCGGAAGGCGTGCCGCCGGACGAGACTTCGCTGATCAAGGCGCTCAAGGGCCAGGTACTGGCTGCGCTTGCGCCCTGACGAAGTCGCCGAATTCGCGCGCCGGCATCGGCCGCCCGAACAGGTAGCCCTGGGCTTCGTCGCTGCGCTTGTCGCGCAGGAAGCCGCGCTGGAACTGGGTCTCGACCCCTTCCGCCACCACCGCCAGGCCGAGCGAATGCGCCAGCCCGATCGTCGCGCCGACGATCGCGGCGTCGTTCGGGTCGTGCTCGATGTCCTTCACGAAGCCGCGATCGATCTTGATGCGGTCGATCGCGAACAGCTTCAGGTAGGCCAGCGACGAGTAGCCGGTGCCGAAGTCGTCGATCGCCAGCTTGAAGCCGCGCGCGCGCAGCTGGCGCAGCAGGGTGCGCGTGTTTTCCGGGTCGCGCATGGCGGCCGTTTCGGTGATCTCCAGTTCCAGCAGCGAAGGATCGATCGGGTGCTGGGCCAGCAGCTGGTCGAGGCGCGCGATCAGGGCGCCGCCGCCGAACTGGCGCGCCGACAGGTTGACCGCCAGGCGCAGCCCGCCCAGCCCCTCGTGCTGCCATTCGGCCAGCAGGGCCATGGCGCGCGCCAGCACCCAGTCGCCGAGCGGCAGGATCAGGCCCGATTCCTCGGCAATCGGGATGAAGCGGCTCGGCTCGACGCTGCCCAGCTCCGGATCTTGCCAGCGCAGCAGCGCCTCGGCGCCGATCACGCGCCCGGTTTCGAGCGACACCTGGGCCTGCAGGTGGACTTCGAAACCGCCGTGCTCCAGCGCCGCCCACATGCGGTTCTCCAGCATCAGGTGCTCGTGGGTGGCGGCGTTCATCGCCGGCGAGAAGAAGCGGAAATTGCCGCGGCCGTCGCGCTTGGCGGCGTACATCGCCATGTCGGCATGCCGCACCAGGATGTCGGCATCCTCGCCGTCGTCCGGGAACAGGGCCACGCCGACGCTGGCGCCGCTGTGCGCGGTGATGCCGTTCAGGTAATACGGCTGTTGCAGCGATTCGACCAGGCGCACCGCCACCGCCGTCACGCTGTCGGGCGTGAGCGGCCCGCCCAGCACGATGATGAACTCGTCGCCGCCCAGGCGCGCCAAAGTATCGACGTCGCGCAGCAGGTCTTTCATGCGCGCGCTGGCGCCCACCAGCAGCTGGTCGCCGGCCTGGTGGCCGAGCGAATCGTTGATCTTCTTGAAGTGGTCGAGGTCGATGAACAGCACTGCCAGCGCCATGTCCGAACGGCGCGCCAGGGCCAGCTGCTGCTCCAGCCGCATGCCGAGCGCGGCGCGGTTTTCCAGGCCGGTGAGCGGGTCGTGGTGGGCCAGGCGATGGATGTGGGCCTGCGAGCGGTGCTGCTCGGTCAGGTCGCGCAGGATGCAGACGTACATCCGCTCGCCCGGCAGCTGTACCTGCGAGACCGACAGCGCCAGCGGAAAGGGCTGGCCGCGCGCGTCGATGCCGTTGAGTTCGCGCTCATCAAGGGCGGCGCCGTCCATGCGCCGCAGCAGCTCGGCGCCGTCTTCGCCGGCGGCGCCCGGTACCAGGGTGGTGAAGTCCAGCCCCTGCAGATGGTTCTGCGGATAGCCGAACAGCGCCGCCGTGGCCGGGTTGCTTGACACCACCACGCCGCCGGCATCGACGGTAACGATGGCGTCGCCGGCATTGTCGAGGATGGCCTGCAGGCGCGCTTCGCGGTCGCGCAGGCGTGCCGTGCGGTCCGCCACCTGGGCTTCGATCGCCGCGCGCTGGCCGGTGGTCAGCAGCATCAGGGCCCCCAGCAGCGCGGTCAGCACCAGGCCGGCGGTCAGCACGGTCCAGCTGACCAGGCCGCGCTGTTCTTCCATGTAGGCCGGCGTCGGCGTAAAGCGCAGCGCATAGTCGCGCCCGCCGTAGCTGAGCCTGACGCGGTAGTCGGCGCGGTGGACGGGGCGCAGGATGTCGCCCATCAGGACGCGCGGCTGGCGCTCGGTGACGTCGGCCAGGCTGTACGCGAAGCCGCCGAAGCCGCTGCGCTTGACGGCCTGCTCGACGAAGGTGTGGGCGTCCAGTACCAGGGCCAGCAGGCCGACCGGCGGTTGGCCGGGTTCGCCCACCGCACGGAACAGCACGATCCCGGTATCGCCGGTGGTCACCAGCTGCAGTGGCGCCGAGGCCAACGGCCGGCTGCTGCGCAGTGCGAGGCGGGTCACCTCGGCGCGCTCGGGCGCCACCATGAAGTCGATGCCGCGCATGAAGCTGTTGGCTGGCGGCCAGGTGTAGAGCATCGGCAGGTAGAGCGCGCGCTCGCCGGCCGGCCGTATCCTGCGGTCCGGCCCCAGTTCGCGCAGGCCGGGGAAGGCCGGGTCGACCTCGGCGCGCACCCAGCCCTCGAAGCTGGCACGCTCGGCGTTCGTCACCGGCACCATCCAGTTGAGGCCGACGATGTCGCGCCGGCCGTCCACATAGCCCTGCGCTATGCGCAGGAACTTGTCGCGCGCCATGTATTTTTCTTCGGCGCCGAGGGTGCGCGCGAAGGTGTTGACGAAGCGCTCGTGCTCGTTCAGTTCGGCCTGCATGCCGTCGGCCACCTGCTGGGCCTTGAGACGGTAGGGCTGCAGGTGCTGTTCGGTTTCCCATTGGACGGCCTGCTCGTAGACCGCCACCACGGCCGCCGCTGCCAGGATCAGGGGCAGGGCGACCGGCAGCGCGCGACGCCGCCACAGCGGACGCGGGCGCCCGCAGATGATCCACACCAGCGGGGCCGCCAGCAGCACGCCGATGGTGTCGCCGGCCCACCAGTTGACCCAGTTGCCCCAGGTTTCGGCAGGCGGTATCAGGCCCAGCCAGTACAGGGCAGGCACGCTCATGCTGGCATTGATCAGGCACATCAGCGGCGCCAGCACCAGGAAGCGGCCGACGTCGCGCGCCGAATCGAGGGCCGGGCGCGCCAGGCGCCGGAACCAGCGCGCGCCCAGCCAGGCCTGCAGCACCGAGCCGAGCGTGGTGACCGCCAGGATCACGGCACCGGCGGACGGCGTGGCGTCGGGGCCCAGCCAGCCGCCGGGCAGGTGCAGCAGCGCCGAGCCCACCGCGATCGCGGGCAGGATGCGCCAGCCGGTGGTGACCGCCAGCGCGAAGCCGGCGCCGGCCGGCAGGAAGACGGGCGTGGCGTAGCCGGGAGGAAGGTCGAGCGTATCGCTGATGAAGCGCATCGCGACATAAATGCCGACGACGAACAGGCTCGCCAACAGCAGCTGTGACCAGTGCCATCGTGCCGTACCGCGCGGTGGAATGCGGACCATGCTGGTGTCCCATGTTTTGGGGAAGTCTAGCTTCTTCCGTCAATACGCGGCGCTTATCTTGATTATTCTGAAAACAGCCCTTGCGGAGTTGCGGTTGGGTCGCTACAATCACGCCCCGAAGCAACGACACAATGTGAGTCAGATCAGTTCTGATAAAACATTAGTTGACAGTAGTTTGTCCGTGCTTCATACTCTGCGGTTCTTCGCGGTGGGGTGGCCGAGTGGTTAAAGGCAGCAGACTGTAAATCTGCCCTCTCTGAGTACGCTGGTTCGAATCCAGCCCCCACCACCAAAAGCGTTGATCGTGTAGTGAATCGAATGTTGTAGCTAAGACGTACCTCGCGCGGGTGTAGCTCAATGGTAGAGCTGAAGCCTTCCAAGCTTATGACGAGGGTTCGATTCCCTTCACCCGCTCCAGTTTCAAATCAGCCCTTGTAGCTCAGTGGTAGAGCAC
>Ga0265798_10001718_pt1 | contig 33458 bp, 26 predicted proteins | sample P3T30metagenome_FD_192430 | JGI IMG/M metagenome (GOLD analysis project Ga0265798, IMG submission 192430) | Plant litter microbial communities from East Loma Ridge, Irvine, California - P3 T30 | ecosystem: Environmental > Terrestrial > Plant litter > Unclassified | place: USA: California... | reverse complement strand
CAGGAGTGGCTCTCGTTCTACCTCAAGTCGCCGCAAACCGACGCCAACATTCGCCCCGAGCACGACATCTTCAAGCAGCTCGTGAACCTGCACAACACCCTGCGCCTGCTCATGAACGAGCCGCCCGTGGAGGCTGCTACTGAAGAAGAATACCAGGACGGCCCCGCGGTCTAATGGTCGTTTTTGGTTTTCGGTTGTTGGTTTTTAGCAAACAACGAAAAACCAACAACCGAAAACCAAAAACGAACAACCAATCTATGTTTAAGCTAATCGCCACCGTGCTAGGCATCGGGTACGTAAAGGGCGGCGGCACGGTGGCGGCCGTGGCCTGCTGCCTGCTGCTGTACTTGGTCCGGCCCGGTGGCGTTTTGCTGCACCTAGGGCCCGCCGCCTTGCTCACGGGCGGCCTGCTGGCCCTGGGCACGCTGGCCGCCCAGCGCGTAGAGGCGCAATGGGGCAAGGACAGCTACCGTGTGGTTATCGACGAGGTGGCCGGCATGTGGGTGGGCATGCTGCTGGTGCCCCTCACGGGGCCGCGGCTGCTGGTGGGGCTGGTATTGTTTCGGTTCTTCGACATCGTCAAGCCTTTGTTCATCAGAAGGATGGAGCAGCTGCCAGGCGGCGTTGGGGTGATGATGGACGACGTGCTGGCCGGCGTCTATACCAACTTGCTGCTGCACGCTGGGGTGCACCTAGGTTACCTCTAAGGCCGTGCGTACTCTCCGCTTTCTGAAGGCCCAGGCGGCCTCTGCGGCCGGCACGGCCGTCGATTTTTTGGTGACTATCGTGTGCGTCGAGGTGTTCCATAGCTGGTACCTGCTGGGTACGGCGCTGGGCAACGCGGCCGGTGGCCTCACCAACTTCTACCTAGGGCGATACCTAGTATTTAAAGTGCCCGAGCAGCAGGCTGCTGCTCAAGGGATTAGGTATTTTGTGGTGTGGCTCGGTAGCATGTTACTGAACGCGGGCGGCGTTTACTTGTTTACGCAGCTGCTGCACCTCAACTATGTGTATAGCAAAGTGGTTGTTTCGCTGCTGGTCGGCGTAGGGTTCAACTACTTTTTGCAGCTGCATTTTGTATTTCAAAAATCATGAAACGTCTGCCTCTCAGGCATTCTTACCCAGCTGTGTTCGGCTGGCTGCTGTGGCTGTTGGTGGTGCCTGCCATGGCTTTGGCCCAAGGGGTCACTACCATCACGGGAGTGGTTACCGATGCTAAAACCCGCGAGAAGCTACCCTTCGTGAGCGTGTCGGTGCCGCAGGCGGCCATCGGCACCAACACCGACCAGGATGGGCACTATACCCTGCAGGTACCGGCGCAGTACACTTCGGTGGTTTTTACCTACCTAGGGTACCGCTCCGTCACGAAGACTTTCGAGGCCGGCACGCCGCAGACCATCAACGTGGCGCTAGCTACCAGCTCGGCGCAGCTGGGCGAGGTCGTAATTAAGGGCTCGAAGCCGCCGCGCTACAAGAACAAGGACAACCCGGCGGTGGCGCTCATCCGGCAGGTCATTGCCAACAAGCCCCAAAACCGGCCCGAGAGCTACGACTACGTCGAGTATGAGAAGTATGAGAAGATGACCTTCTCGTTCAGTAACTTATCGGAGAAGTTTAAGAACCGTAAGGTATTCAAAAACTATCAGTTTCTGTTCAAGAAACAAGACTCGACGGCGGCGGGCGGGGTCAATATTCTGCCCATCTACATCGAGGAAAAGCTGGCCAAGGAGTACTACCGCAAAAACCCGGAAACGCGCAAAGCCGTGGAGCTGGGCAACAAGCAAGTAGAGTTTGACAAGCATTTTATTGATAATGAAGGCCTCAGCGCCTACTTCAATAGAATGTACCAGGACATTGACATCTACGCCAACAATGTGTCGCTACTAGGCAACCAGCTCCTGAGCCCCATTGCCGACAACGCGCCTACGTTTTACCAGTTCTACATTTCCGACACGTTGCGCCAGCACGTGCCGCAGCTCATCGAGCTCAGCTTTTTTCCGCGCAACAAGGGTGATATGCTGTTTGCGGGCAAGCTCTACGTGACCCTCGATGGCCACTACGCCGTGCAGCAGGCGCACTTGTCGGTAGACAAGCGCATCAACCTCAACTTCGTTAAGAGCCTGGATGCCAACCTGGAGTTTGCCGAAAACCCCGACCGGCGCTACCACCTCAGCAAGACCTTCCTAGGTATCGACTTTGGGGTGACGGAGAAGGGTTCCGGCTTTTATGGCGAGCGCACGGTGTCGTTTCAGAACTACCGTGTGAACCAGCCTGCGCCCGCCAGCGTGTATGAGGGCCCCGCCCGGGTGGCCCTGACCGACAGCACCAGCCAGCAAAGCGCGGCCTTTCTGGAGCAAAACCGGCCCGACAGCCTGAGCGTGGTCGAGCAGTCGATTTACAAAAACGTCGATACGCTGCAGACTATCAAGTCCTTTCAGCGCACGCTTAAGATATTCTCGTTTGTACTGTCGGGCTACACACCGCTCGGTCCATTCGACCTAGGCCCCGCCAATACCTTTTACAGCTTCAACCCGGTGGAGGGCTTTCGCCTGCGGGTGGGGGGGCGCAGCACGCCTGAGCTGAGCAAGCGCATATATTTTGAAACCTACACCGCTTACGGCTTCAAGGACGAGCAGTGGAAGTACTTTCTCAGTAGTACGTATTCGCTTAATGGCCAGTCTATTTACAAGTTTCCACAGCATCTGCTGCGGGCTAGCTTTCAGCGCGATACCCGCATTCCGGGGCAGGAGCTAGAGTTTGTGCAGGAAGACAATTTCCTGCTCTCGTTCAAGCGCGGCGTCAACGATAAGTACCTCTACAACGACGTGTACCGGCTTGACTACGTGCACGAGTTCAACAACCACTTTTCGTACTCCCTAGGCTTCCGCAAGCTGCAGCAGTCGCCGGCGGGTGGCCTTTACTTCCGCGACTCCGATAGCGATACGCCCGACCCCATCCGCCAGCTTACCACGAGTGAGGTGTCGCTAGGGCTGCGCTGGGCACCTAGGGAGGCCTTTTATCAGGGCAAAACGTACCGCTCGCCCATCATCAATAAGTACCCCATTTTTACGGCGCGGGCGGCGCGGGGTTTTAAAGGCCTGCTCGATGGCGAGTATAGCTACACCAACCTGTCGCTCAATGGCACCAAGCGCTTTTACCTCTCGCAGCTGGGCCACGCCGACGTGGCCGTGGAGGGCGGCTACGTAGTGGGGCAGGTGCCGTTTCCGCTGCTTGACATCCACCGGGCCAACCAGACGTACTCGTACCAGCTGTACTCGTACAACCTGATGAACTTCCTGGAATTTGCGAGCGACCACTACGCCAGCTTGTTCATCGACCAGAACTTCAACGGTTTCTTCTTCAATAAGCTGCCGGTTATTAAGCACCTCAAGCTGCGCGAAACAGCCTCGCTTAAGCTGCTGTACGGCGGCATTCGGGAAGAGAATAACCCTGTCAATCACCCCGACCTCTACCAGTTTTTGCAGGATGCGTCGGGGCGGCCGGTTTCGTTTGCCCTAGGTAGCACTCCCTACGTAGAAGGCAGCGTGGGTATTGCCAACATTTTCAAGCTCTTCCGTATCGATATCGTGAAGCGCTTTACCTACCTCAGCAACCCCAACGTGGCCGAATGGGGCCTGCGGGGTCGTTTCAAAGTTGATTTTTAATTTGCCAGACCGTATGAATTTTGCTACCATCCGGGCGGCACTCCAAGCCGGAATCTACAAAGTAATTAACCCGTTTGTACGCTTGCTCATCAAGCTCGGCTTCACGCCTAATGCCGTGACCCTGACGGGCTTGCTGCTCAATATTGGAGTGGCCATTGTATTTATTGTGGGCGGGGAAGAGGGCAACCGCGGCGACCTGCGCTACGTGGGCTGGGGCGGTGCGCTCATTCTGTTTGCAGGCCTTTTTGATATGCTCGACGGCCAAGTGGCCCGCCTAGGCAACATGAAAAGCACTTACGGGGCGATGTTTGACTCGGTGCTGGACCGCTACAGCGAGCTATTTACCTTCCTAGGCATCTGCTACTACCTTGTGGCGCACCACTACCTGCTGGGGTCGCTGTTCACCTTCATTGCCCTCATCGGCTCCATGATGGTGAGCTACACCCGGGCGCGGGCCGAGGGGCTGGGCGTCGAGTCGAAGGGTGGCCTGATGCAGCGCCCCGAGCGGGTAGTATTGCTGGGTGTGAGTGCCTTAGCCTGTGGTATTAGCTCGGCCTACCTAGGCGGAGAGTACAAGCTATACGTGCCGGGTGTACCCTTCCACATCTTCGAAACTATGTCGATTTTGACGTTGCCGATAACCGTGTTGGCGGTACTGGCCAACATCACGGCGGTGTCGCGGCTGTTGCAGGCCCGCAAGGCCTTAGACGCCAAGGACGCGGCCGACGCGGCTGTAGCCGCTGCTCCAGTTGCGGTGCCTGCGCGGTCAGCGGTTAGGGCATTAATTATTGGGCTGTTCTTCTGTGGCTTGCCGCTGGCACGGGCCGCGGCGCCAGGCCTGGTATTTCCGGTGCCGGCGGGGATTACCAATCAGTTGTTTTACCTGCAGCGCGACCCTAATACCAACACAGTTATCTACCAGCTCAACGTGAACAGCGCTGGGAAAGTGGATGAAGATGAGCCGGTTCGCGTGTTCTGGATACGCTATGCCGACCAAGGCGAGCGCAAGGACTTGAACTTTATTCAGCGCAAGTTTGCCTACGGCCTCACCGCCAAGAAAGCCGCGGCTGATAAGTACGTCCTCAAGTTCGCTGCCTACGACAAAGTGCCGTTTTACCTCCAGAAAACGAGCACCGACAATGCTTTCCACGTGGTTACGGTCATCAATAACAAGCAGATTGTGATAAACCGCGTGTACCTGCGAATCGAAGGGGGCACCTTCTGGGTGCCCAACGTGAAGTACATCGAAGTCAAAGGCTGGAACGCCGCCACCCGCGAGCCCGTGGTGGAGCGGCTGAGCGTGTAGCACGCTGCCCTTTTTAATACCTTATGTCTCAACTATCTGCCGAGCCGGCGCGCCCTGCCGGGCGCTGGCTCGTGCCGGCACTCTCGCTGGCTTACCTGCTGTTTTCGCGCTTTCTGATAGGCTTCCGGCCCGAGCAGCTGGTGCTGGTGGGGCTGTGCAATGCCTGCTACTTCTTGTCGGGCACCACGCGGCGGTTTATCACAGGGTTCTCCATTTTCGTGGTGTTCTGGGTGCTCTACGACTACATGCGGGCCTTCCCCAACTACCTGTACCGGGCCGTGGACGTGGCGCAGCTCTATCACACGGAGAAGGGGTTGTTTGGCATTCACTACCAGGGACAGCTACTGACGCCCAACGAGTTTTGGCTGCTCAATCACCAGCCCTGGCTCGACGTACTATGCGGCATCTTTTACTTGTGCTGGGTGCCCATTCCGCTGGCTTTTGCGGGCTACCTGTTCTTCCGTAATCGCCGGTTGTTCTTCGCGTTTTCGCTGACGTTTTTGCTGGTTAACATCCTAGGATTCATCGTGTACTACCTGCACCCGGCGGCGCCGCCGTGGTACGTGCAGCAGCATGGCTTGCAGTTCCAGCCCCTCACGATGGGGAGCACGGCGGGCCTATCCCGGTTCGATAGCTTTTTTGGGGTGCACATCTTCCAGGGTATCTACGCTAAGAACGCGAACATCTTCGCGGCTATGCCCTCGTTGCACTCGGCTTACCCGGCCATCGTATTGTTTTATGCGCTGAAAAATAAGTCGGGCATCTTCAATGGGTTATTTCTGGTGATTATGCTAGGTATCTGGTTTGCAGCAGTGTACACCAGCCATCACTACGTGCTGGACGTGCTGGCCGGCATCACCATTGCCCTGACGGGCATCGGGATTATTCGCTTTCTGCTAGCTAAGAGCTCGACGTTTAATCGACTCATCGACGCCTTTATGGAGGCCACGGCGCCGGCCGCCTAGGTGGCGTTGGCTTAGTGGTTTAGGCCAAAGTGAGTGAGTAATGCTTCTTTGTGCTGCTTGCCGATGGGTAGTTTTTCGGGCAGGTCGTAGAGCTCGACTTCGTTGCCGGTGATGGCCCGAATGGCGTCGAGGCGCACGATGTACGACTTCTGGATGCGGATAAACCGGTTGGCGGGCAGTTGGTCTTCGATGCGGCTCATACGCAGGTACGTGACCACGAAGCGGTTGCGCAGCACGATGCGGATGTAGTCGCGCAGGCCCTCGACGTAGTAAATCTCGTCAAACAGCACGCGCTGTAAGGAGTTGCCTTCCTTCACGAATAGGAACTGCGGCGCGGGGGCAGCCACGGCAGCCGGCTGGCTGCTCACCAGGCTCACGGCCTTGTTCACCGCTTTCAGGAACCTAGGGAAAGACACGGGCTTCACCACGTAGTCGAGGGCGTCGAGCTCGAAGCCTTCGAGCGCGTAGTGCGGCGAGGCCGTGACGAAGATGACGTAGGGCGGATTGGGTAGCGAGCGCAGGAACTCGATGCCGTTGACCTGCGGCATGTTAATGTCAGAAAACAGCAGGTCGATGCGCTCGCGCTGCAAGACTTCGAGCGCTTCAAACACATGCTCGCAGCTGGCTACTAGGTTGAGAGAGGGCATTTTGGCCACGTAGCCTTCGAGCAGTTCGCGGGCAAAGGGTTCATCGTCGATGATGAGGCAATTAATCATGCAGGAGAAAGGCCAGGAGTAGGCACGAAGACTGGGTCGGGTGCTGCTTTGGTAGCAGGCGCCCCGGCAATGGGCGTGAGTTGAAGCGTGAGCGCCACGGCGTAGGTATCAGCGGTTTGGTCGATGGCAAGGGTATAGTCGCTGGGGGCGTAGTGCAGGGCTAGGCGCTGGCGCACGTTGGCCAGGCCCACGCCGCCCACCGCCCGTGAGGGGGCGCCAGGGCTGTAGCTATTGCGCACCGTGAAGTGCAACTGCTGCTTCTGCACCATTAGGCTTATTTCGACCCACGAGGCATCAAGGCTGCTGTCGATGCCGTGCTTAAAGGCGTTTTCGACAAACGGAAAAAACAGTAGGGGCGTGAGGCTGAGGCCCTCCACCTCGCCGCGCTGCTGGTAGTTGATGCGCACCTTGCGGCCGTAGCGCAGGCGCTCCAACTCGAGGTAGGCGTCGAGGAAGGCGATTTCCTGGGTGAGGGGCGCGAGCGGTGCATTGGACTCATACACCGTGTAGTGCATGAGGTCAGTGAGGTGTTGCACCATGAGGGGCGCCCGCTCGTCTTGCTTCACCACCAGCGTGTAGAGGTTGTTGAGGGTGTTGAAGAGGAAGTGCGGGTTGACCTGCGCTTTGAGAAAATTGACTTCTAGGTCTAGGTTTTCGCGCTCTAGGCGCAGGCTGCGATTGGCGCTTGTTAGCAGGAATTGCACGAAGCGCACTGCTAGCGGTGTCATGACCATGGCGGCAAAATCGTAGAGCCCGATGCTGACGCCGTGCCACGCGAACACGCCCGTCCACAGACCTTTATCCAGGATGCGGTGCACGTAGCCGTGCATGTTTTTCGACACCAACCCAGCTTGTACCAGCCAGCTAAACCAACCGTAGGCCAGCAGCGCCCACACGTAGTAAATGGCAGCCAGCCCGAGGGCCGTGAGCAGCCAGCGCCTCTGCAACAGCCAGCGCGGCAGCACCACCACCGAGAAAAAGTAAAACCCCACCATGGCCGCCAGCAGGTTGACGCCCGCGAAGCCCCAGGTCACGACCGGCCCCTCGTGCCAGTTGCTGAAAATGAAGTGCAGGTAGTAGCCGTAGCCTAGCCACAGCGCCGCGTGCGTGGCCCAGCGCACGCCCGGCGAATACGGAATAGAAGGGAAGTGCCACCGCATATGCTACAGCTGAAGGTGCAGATATACCTGCAAGTAAGTGGGTTCTTCGGCCAAACGAAGCTCGTGGCGGCCGGGGTATTGCAGCTGCAAACGCCGCTGAGCCGCCCGCACGGCGGCATCCTGCGCGTAGGTGGGCGGGAGGGCGGCGGTGCGCATTAGGGTTAGGGTAATGCCACTGCCCGCTATGTGCAGCGTACTGGCCACGGCCACCGGCCCGGTTGCCGCGCCTAGGTCAGCAAACAGCCGCTCTACAAACGGGTGCAGCAGCAGCGGCGCGATGCGCAACGGCTCGGCACTGTCGCCGCTTACCGCGTGGGTAGTGGTAGCGGCGGGGTGGCGCAGGCGCTCCAGGGCCAGGTAGTCTTCCATGAATTCGAGCTCGCGCGCTAGGGGCACGCGCTCGGCGTCGGTTTCGTAAAGGGTGTAGCGGAGTAGGTCGGCCAGGTGCAGCACCACATCGCCGGCGCGTGGGTCGCGGGCGCGGGTGAGGCCCTGCAAGTGCCCTAGGGTGTTGAAGAGAAACTGCGGGTTGAGTTGCGCCTTGAGGTAGCTGAGCTCCAGCCGAAAGTGATTGCGCTCGAGCCCTAGGCGACGGCGGTCCACTATCAGGGCGTAGACCAGGAAGCTGACCAGAAGCGGAAACAGCATGCTGGACAGCATGTCAATGAAGGTGGCTAGCACTTCCATCGGATGCGTGAATATCACCCACGGCGTGGGTCCGGCTACTTGGGGTAGCACATGGCGCAACGACTTATTAAGCGGTAGGTAGGCGGCTGCTAGCTTAGCCCCGATGTAAAACCAATACCGATACAGAACGATGAGCAGCCAGCCGCTGGCCAACGCCAGCAAGTAGCGCCCTTGTAGCAGCCAGCGCGGAATAATGAAGTATACGAGGCTGTTAAATAGCAAGATGGCAAAGCCCATATAGAGCGCTACCAGCGGCCAGATATTGCCCTCCACGTAGTAGTTGGGCCGCTTGTTCCAGAACCAGTAAAACCCCGCCAGCAGCACCCACAGCGCCCCTTGCAGCAGCAGGGCCACGGTGCGCTCACCTAGGGGCGGGGCCGCAGCGGGTGGGTGGGGGGAGAACTCAGCCATGCAAAAAATGCGGGACGAAACGCGAGTTGGTGGTGATAGGCGGTGACTTGGTCGAAGGAAATTTTGGCAGCCGCCGGGCGGCGGGTACTTCGCTTCAGATTCCTTCATGCCAAAAATAGCCTCTGTATGTTCGGCCGTCATCCGCGCTACTCCTCTTTTTTCTTTGCTCGTCTGGCCGCTCGCCGCTTGAGGCAAGGGGCGATGCTTGTCATAGGGCTACTGGCCCATTGCAGCGCCGCCGCTCAAGACAGTACCCTCACGCGCTTAGTGCACCAGTATCGCCTGCCACTCACGCAACAGGGCACCCAGTTGGCAGGTCCCGGCTGGGATAAGCTGCGGCAAGACATAGCCAAAAGCCAGTTCGTGCTGGTAGGCGAAGACCATGGTGCCGCCCAGATTCCGGTATTTACTACGGCCTTGGCTCAGGAGTTCAAACCCACTGCCTATGTGGCCGAGATTGATAAATACCAAGCGCAGGACTTGAGTAACCTAGCTGCTGAACCCACCTTGCCCACTACTTACATGCGGCAGCATCCAATGGGCCTTTCCTTTTACAGTTGGCAAGAGGAGTTTGCTCTGGCGCACTTCCTGCGCCGCCAGCACGTCGCCATTTTCGGCATCGACCAAGTGAGCCAGCTTTCGACGGGGCGATTCTTTGAGCGCCTAGGTGCGGAAGTGAAAAGCCCCGCTGCCAAAGCCTATCTACTAGGCCAAGCGCAGGCCTATCAGAAACAGGACCTTGCTGCGATGCAGCAGGGCAACGGGAGTTTTAGCATTGTGCAGCGCCCTGCGGCGCTCGATAGCTTGCGTAGCCTCACGCGCTCCGAAAATCCCAAAGTGCGCCAGATGGTGGAGGACTTTGCCCAGAGCGCTGCTATCTACCAACGCCAATATGCAGGTAAGGGCGGTCATCAGCAGCGCGTCAATTTAATGAAAAGTAATTTGCTCCAGACCCTGACTGCCTACCAATCGCGGCCAGGGAAACCACTGCCCAAACTGCTGTTTAAGTTAGGGGCCGGTCACGTGGGCCGCTCAGCCGGTTTGCTAAACGGCACCACCGATGTAGGTAGCTTGATGCAAAACCTAGCTGATGCTCAGGATGCCCAGTCACTCCATATTTACGTGATGGCCCAGCAGGGCACCCTTAATAATAAGCTAAATCCCAGTGATTTCAGTCAGAATGCTATCCCATATACAGTAGAGGATGAGCCGGCCGTTCGGCCATTTTTAGCTCCTACTCATGAGGCCGCTTGGCAGGTGTGCGACTTACGTCCCTTGCGCCGGGCTTACCTCCGCAACGAGTTGAAAATAGTCAGTTCTGACCAAGTATTGCTGCTATTAAACTTCGACTATCTGGTGGTAGTGCCCACGGTTAGCGCCAGCCACAACTATTAAATTATCCTGACTCAAGCCTATCAGCACTATCTACTAGTGATGATAGGCTTGTCGAAGGGGTGCGGAATGAGCGAGCCGCTGGTAAGCCATAGGTGCCGTGACCAGTACAAACAATTCAAACAAGGACTGCTCGAATAAGGATAGCGGCACCATATGCCGAGTGGGTGGGCCATAATATCCAGCCAAGTAGACACCCGTGTTCACACTGACATCGGCCACCATAATGGCGATGGCTAACCAGATACCAGCTCTGGGTTGCCACCACAGCAGCACTACGGTGAGCGGGTCGAGCAGCGTGAGAACGTTCCAGAAAATGCCAATGACTAGCGGGACGGGCGCGGCCAGCAGTCCGTTTGTTAGTAAATCCTTGACGTGGGTGTAAGTGCCAGCCAGGAAGCACAGCGAATACAATAGAAAAAGCACTGTTACCTGCCTAGGGTAAGTAAAGGCGTACCAGGTGGTTATGGGCATGGAAGTGCAGGGAAAGCCGGGGCAGTGTCAATGCTGAAAGTAGCAAAAGTCTTTTGCTGCCGGCAAGGTAGTTGAGCCCACCGAGCACTCCATGATTTCCAGTCTCGCGTCGGGAGGAAGTTGCAAAAAATGCGGGGCGAAACGCGAGTTGGTGGTGGTGGGCGGTGACTTGGTCGAAGGAAGTTTTGGCAACGGGCGGGCGGCGGGTACTTCGTCCCAGATTCTTCGCCTCCCCAACTACCCCACGCCATGACTGCTCCGCTACGCTCCCGCTCGTTTGTCGCCGCCCTGGTCGGGGCGCTGCTCTGGTTGCTGGCCGCTACCGGTGCCCAGGCCCAGGCCACCCTCACTGGCCGCGCTCTCGACCCGGCCAAGCAGGCGGGCCTGAGCTTTGCTAACGTGGTGCTGAAAACCGATGGGCCCGCCGGCAAAGTAGCCCAGGCGGCCGTGGCCGACGAAACGGGCCACTTTACCCTGCCCGGCGTGAAGGCCGGTAGCTACCAGCTGCAAGTGTTGCAGTTGGGCTTCGCCACCCTCACCCAGCCCGTACAGGTGGCCGCTGGCCAAGCCACCCTCGACCTAGGCGTGCTCGCCCTGAAGCCCGCCGCCCAAAACCTCGGCGAGGTGGTCGTGACCGGCCGCAAGCCCCTGCTGGAGCAGAAGCCCGACCGCGTAACTATGAATGTGGATGGCAGCCTGTTAGCCGTGGGCAACAGCGCCTACGACGTGCTGGCCGCTGCCCCGGCCGTGCAGCTAGTAGAAGGCCAGCCACTGCGCATGCGCGGCAAAACCGGCGTGGTCATCTTCCTCAACGGCAAGCGCCTGCCCAGCGGCACCAGCCTCGAAACGCTGCTAGCCAGCATCCCCGGCGAGCAGCTCGACCGCATCGAGCTCATCAGCAACCCCTCGGCCAAATACGATGCCGACGCCGCGGGTGGGGTCATTGAAATTTATACCAAGCGCGCTAAGGAGCTGGGCTGGACGGCCAACCTAGGCGGCAACCTGCGCCAGGGCCAGCGCACCGGCGGCGGCGCCAACGGCGGCCTGCGCCTGAGCAGCCCCAAGCTAGACCTGTCGGCCAGTGGCAGCTTTAGCCGGCGCGGAGGATTCGAGCGCAGCACGGGCAGCCGCCAGTTTTATGCCGGGGCCAGCGAGGAGGTAGTGGCCAACCTTGCGCAGCGCAGCGATATTGACAAGGTATTACAATCCAGTAACTTCAGCGCGAGCCTCAACTACCACCTCAGCGCCCGCACCACCCTAGGGGCCAGCGCCGACCTAGAGGCGGGCAGCCTCGTTGGCAACGGCTCGGCCAACGCGCTGCTCACCCAGCCAGTGGGCCGCACCACCAGCTTCACCCAGCAAGATGTGTCGCTGCGCGAGGCGTTTGCCAACTACAACGTCTTCTATAAGCGGGAGCTCGATAGCCTGCATTCTAACCTGCTGGTGAGCAGTACCTACGCTACTCTTACCAATACGCAGCAGCAAACTTTCGACCAGCAGCTGCAAGGCGCCAGCGACTCGGTCGGGTTGCCCAATCACTTCCGCAACTACATTCCGGCTACCTACCGCATCTCGACCACCGCCGCCGACTACACCAAGGTGTGGAGCGCCGCCACCCGTCTCGAAATTGGCCTCAAGTACACCGACACCCGCAACCAGAGTCGCCAAGAGGCCGAAAGCTTCGAAAACGGCACCTGGGCGCCCCAGGCCCTCACGCCCTTTTCGCACCTAGGGTACCAGGAGCAGGTGGCCGCCGCCTACCTCAACCTCAACCACAGCCTGGGCAACCTGAGTTTGCAAGGTGGCCTGCGCGCCGAGCGCACCCACTACCGGGTAGCGAGCGGCATCGATTCGACTTACGTCAACCTATTTCCCAACCTGCGGGCTGACTACAAGGTGACAGCCGACTACACCACCTCGCTGGCCTACGCCAAGAACATCAGCCGCCCGGCCTACGAGAGCCTGATTCCTTACGAGCGGTTTCAGGACAGCTACACCTCGCAACGCGGCAACGCCCGCCTGCGCCCCGAGTACACCCACAGCTTTTCGTGGAACAACCTCTACAAAGGCTACAGCTTGCAGCTGAGCTACACCCAAACCACTGGCGCTATTTCGCAAGTGTACCTCTACGACCCAGCCACCGTGCGCCTCACCAGCACCTCCCAAAACTTCCGGGCCCGCCACCTAGCTAACGCCTCCCTCACCGCCCCGCTAAGCCCCGCCAAGTGGTGGACGATGAGCAACAACGCCACCCTAACCTACCAGCAGCTCGCCTATCCCAATCCGCTCGAAGCCAACACCGTGAGCACCCGCCGCCGCACCTCGCTAACCCTTAGCACCGACAACAATTTCACGCTGGGCCGGGGCTGGTCGGCGCGCCTCTACGGCTTCTACAGCTCGCCCTCGCTCTACGGGTTGTTCGATTTTGACTCGTATTCCTACGTGGTAGCCAGCGTGAAAAAGACCTTCCTAGGTAAGCGCGCTTCGCTCAGCCTGTCGGTAACGGACCCGTTTTATCAGCTCAATTTTCGGGTATCGACCAACGTGAAGCCTGTGGCCTACGAGACCCTGCTACTCAACGACACGCGCTTTGTGCGCTTGGCCTTCACCTTCAATTTTGGCAAAACCGACCTCAAGAGCAAGGCCGTTGAAACTAACACCAACGGCACCGAGCGCGGCCGCCTAGGTCACTAAGAACCTATTCAAAAGGTAACGACCGTCGGGCAGAGCTTGCTGAAGCACCTAGGTCTATTCTGCGCAGCACTTTTGACTGCAACCCGTCAAGGGTCTTTGGCAAGCTTTGCCTACCAAACGATATTTTCTAATGCGTTAATGAGTCTTTTTCTGACCTGACAAAGGGCTCCTAATGCCGATTTGATACGCCAAACCAGCCGTTTGGGATAATAAAATGGGTTTCTCGGGCAGCCGGCAACCTACTTTGCATCACGCTTCCAATCGGCTTCATTCTCTCTCTCCAATCCTCCTATGTCTACCAACTTACGCCTGCTTCTCTTGCCCGTTTCGCCACTTCTAGTTAGCGCCTTGCTGGCCTTCCGGCCCGCGGCCGAGCCACGCGAAACACGCGAGGTGCCCACCTTCACGGCCGTGCAGCTGGGCACGAGCGTCACGGTGGTGCTGCGCCAGGGCAGCCCGCAGCGCGTGGTAGTAGAGGCCGCGCCCGAAGACCGGTTGCGCCTCGCCACCACCGTCGTCGATGGCCAACTGCGTATCGAGACCGAGCCAAATAAGGAAGCCGGCCTACGCAAGCTGTGGCAAGACAGCCCGCGCCTAGGTCCCACCACCGTATACGTGACGGTACCTACCGTGCGCCGGTTGGGCGTGAGTAGTTCGGGCCGCTTGCAAGCCGATACGCTCAGCACCAGCAACCTAGCGCTAGCCGTGAGTAGCTCGGGCCGCCTGCAGGTGGGCCAAGTGCAGGCCAGCCGCGTGCGAGCCATGCTCAGCAGCTCGGGGCAGCTGGGTATTCGGCAGTTGCGGGCCGATACGTTAGAGGCGGCCGTTAGCAGCTCGGGCGGCCTCACGGCGGCGGGCACCTGTGCCTATTCGTCGGTGGGGGTCAGCAGCTCGGGGCAGCTCAACACGGCCGGGCTGGCGGTGGAGGTATGCCAGGCGCGCATCAGTGGCTCGGGGAGCTGCCAAGTCAACGTGGCGCGCACCCTCGATGCTCGCCTCAGCAGTAGCGGCTCGCTGCTGGTGAGCGGCCACCCGCAGATTACTAGCCACGTCAGCGGCAGCGGCCGGGTGCGGCAGCAGTAGGGGAGCTTACTGCGGAGCGAGAGCTACTAGTGCACTAGCCTAGGTAGCTGGCTCAGGATGGCATCGGTGCGGGTAGCCACTTGCCGGGGCGTGGGCACCACTTCAATATCGGGACGCACACCTCGGCCCAGCTCCGGGTTGGGGCAGGCCGAGCGTATCCGAAAGTGCGGCAGTTGTAGTACGAGGTGCGTGGCGGGCAGCTCTAGCTCCGAGATGGTGCCGCCGTTGCAGCCGGCTTCGGCGCCGCCCGTTTCCTGGCCGATAACCGTGATGCGCCGTTGCGCCCGCAGGCTAGCCGTAAAATTGGAAGCGGCCGAAAACGTGCCGCCATCGACCAGCACCACAACCTTGCCTCGGAAATAGCGCCCCCGATAGGGCTGCTGCAAGCCAAGGTCGGGGTTGACGAAGCTAATCGTGCCATCCGGCAAGCGTTTGACGCTCGCGGGATTAAAGTAGTTGGCCTTAGTCGAATCGGGCTGGGAGAAATAGGGCAGCAGCACCGGTGACAGGGCGCTCTTACTAAGTACAAATTTTGACTTCAGGAGGTATTTCATGAGGTCCACCGAAATCTCCTGGTTGCCGCCAACATTGCCGCGCAGGTCAAGTATCAACTGCTTGGTACGGCGCTTGGCTAGTTCGGCAAAGAGCTGGCGGTGAAAGGCTTTAAAGTCTTCCAGCTCGTCGTAGCTAAACTCGCGGATTCGCAGAATGGCCGTGGCGGGTAGCTCAGCGGGGTAGCGCACCGAGCGCAGGCGGTCGAGGCGGCGGGTGCGATTCTGCTCGGCCGTGAGGGGCGCGGGCATCGGGGCCAGGGGCTTGGGTTTGGCAGGCTTGGGCAGGGGCGTGAGCTGACGTTGCTGCCCGGTGCTGTCGCGCACGAGCAAGGGGTAGGTGGGCTTAGCCTCGTAGAAGCTCCAGTAATAAGAGTCAAAGAAGCCAGCTTCTAACTCCTTGTCTTGAAAGCCAGTGCCGTAGCCATCGGCCGAAATGAGCGAGCGCAGGCGCGGCAGCACCTCGGCGGTGGGGTGCCCGTCGATGGCTAGTAGCTCGGTGCCGGACTGCAACTCGGGCGCGGTGCTCTGGTTTTCAGCGATGAACAGACGGTCTTGGCGCACGGCCACCGTAAACGGTAGGTAGGGGTAGGGCTGCCGCCGAAACCACGCCTTGTAAGCCGCCGAGTGCTGCACCCGCGTGTGCCCGCAGTGCACGCGCCCCACCAGTGTTTGCAGCAGCTGCCAATATTCGGGCTCGGTCATGGGGTGGGTGAGGGCGGCGGCCGTGCGGGCAAAAGCGCGGTCGAGCGAGTCCTTGGGCGTGTACCAGTACAAGCCTGGGTGCACTTCCTCCAGCGCCCGGCGCAAATAGGCAAAGTCGCCTTGCAGCTGCGCCACCTCGTAGCGCCGGGCCGGGTCGTAGGCGGTGGGCGCTGTTGGTTGGGCTGCGGCCCCTAGGTGCGTGAGGCAGCAGGCGAATAAAAGAATAAATCTTTTCATACAGCTAAGTATTCTGCAGAAAGGTTTGAGCATTCAGCCAAGTAGCTTGGACTTTGTAGTCCGAGCGCGAGCGTAGCGAGCATCCCACACTTAGGATTGTTCAACCGTAGATGCTCGCTTTGCTCACGCTCGGACTACAAAGTCCGAGCTACTGACCGATTAGCTGTTCTAAGCGTGCGCGCCAGCTGGGCGAGAGGGTAGGGAGTGCCAGCAGCGCCCGCACCTTACCTAGGTCGGCGTAGGCGGGCGCCAGCATCTGCACCATGTCGTGGATGGTGACAGCGCACGCCGAGGCTTCGACCAGCGTAATCGCATCGCTTGCCTGCAAATGGCCTGGCTGCATTACCCGAAAATAGATGCCTGGGCGCTGCGCTTCTTCAAACTCGCGCACCAGACTCGGCCGCTGCCAGCGGATGCCTAGCTTCAGGCACGGGCGGCGCGGCTGCACGGCCATGAGCACGGCGGTGCCGATTTGGAAGCAGTCGCCCACCCGCACCTCGGTTTCGAGCAGGCCGGTCGTGGTCAGGTTTTCGCCAAAGGCACCGGGCACCAGTTGGGCGGCGGGTAGGTACTGCTGCCAGTAGACGTGGTGCTCTTGGGGGTAGGCGTACACGGCCTTGTCGGGGCCGCCGTGCACGCGCAGGTCGGCTTGGCCATCACCGGCCAGGTGCTCGGCGTGCAGCTGCACTAGTCCCGCTACGGGTTGCTTAAAAATGCTGGTGCGAATGATTTTATCCTGCCAGGTAATGACTTGGGGCAGTGCTACATTCAGGGAAAGGAGTTGCATAAGGCGAAGTAACGGCGGAGCCGGCGTAACGCCAGCCGGGGCCGGCCGGTACTCGACGCGGGCTACCTTCGGCTTTGCTTACTTCTGACTATGAAATTTTTTGTATTGCTGCTGGGGCTGGTCCTGGGTGGCTCGCTTGCCGGCTACGCCGTGCCCCACTTGCAGGTGCAACTTTCGGTAGAGCCGACCACGCGCGCCTTCACCTGCCAGTACACATTCGCGCTGCCCGCGGGCGATACCACGTCGGTGCTGCGCCTCAATCTGAGGAAGGATTTTCGGATGCAGCCCGGGCCCAGTGGCCGAGCCACGGTGCAGGTCCGGCACCTGTATTACCCCTACTTTGGCGATACGGTGCAGCAGGTGGTGGTGCGCTACCCCGCCGGTAGTCGCCAGGCCCGCACCCTGACGCTGCGCTACACGGGCACCCTAGGGAAGGAGCGCACCACGGCGCAAGTGCTGGAGTTTAGTGGGCATTCTAACTGGCTGCCTTACCGAACGTTGAACGAATATGAAGTAATTGAGTACACCCTAGACGTGCGCGTGCCGGCTGGCTACCAGGTGCGCAGTACTTCGCCACCCCTAGGTGCCAAGTCGGGCCGCTTTCGGTTTGAAGGCCGCGCGAGTGCTTTTGAGCTGACCGCCATTATTGCCCCACAGTTTTGGCAGGCCGTGGCTACTCGTGGCCCCGCCATTGCGGTGGTGAAAGCCGGCGCCCCTCTAAGTCCTAATGAGCAGGCTATTTTGCCCAAAGCGCAGGATATCATCGCCTTCTACAACCGCACCATCGGTCGGCAAGACTCCATTACCAGGTTTACGGTGTTGCTCACGGGTACCAAGCAAGACGCATTTGCCCTGCTTGATAATGCCACCGTCATAACCTACGGCACTGATTTTGACATAACCCAGCGCGTCGATTTGCTGGTATTGGCCCACGAAATCAGCCATAAGTGGTGGGGCTACGGCTCGGTGCACGATGAAAGCGATTGGCTGAATGAGGCGTTTGCTACCTACTCCAGCATGCTCTATCTGCAAGCCCGCGGCGACACGGCCGGCTACCGCCAAAACTACGAGAAGCTAGCTAAGACTACGCCCCACACGCCGCCCATCATCGGCTTCGACCGTACGAAATACGAGTCTGGCATGTACCGTCGCGTGGTGTACAACAAAGGCATGACTGTACTAGCGGCACTGCACACTCGCGTGGGTACCGAGCAACTCTACACCATCCTGGCTCGCACTGCGGCTCAGCGCGTGAGTACTACCATGGGCTTTTTAGACGTGGTGGGGCAGGTGGCGGGCGCTGACACGCGCACCTGGCTGCTGGCGAGGTTGAGCGAGTAACGCGCCGCCCATTGTAGCGTGGACTTTCAGTCCGCGAGTCAGTACTATCGCACTTGCGAATAATACTTTGCACTCGCGGACTGAAAGTCCGCGCTACTTAGTTTTAGCGAGCTTGCCGCTCTTAGCTGGCGCGCCTAAGTGGCGCAGCGCAGCGGCCAGCACCGGGTCTTGGCCGGCTTGCAGGGAGGCCACGGTGGGGTGCGCCGGCACAGTGGGCTGGATGCCGATGCCGTTCCACTCGGTGCCGTCAGGGTAAGCGTCGCGCTTGGTGCACACGCGGGCCATGATGCCGCCGGGCACCGCAAACGCAAATGGCTGCCCGGTACTGCCGCCGGTGGGTTCGCCCACCAGCGCGCCCCGCTTCAGGCCCACGTAGGCCGAGCAAAAGTCCTCGGCCGCCGAAAACGTTTCGCCGCTGATGAGCACGGCCACCGGCTTGGTATAGAGCTTGCCCGCGCCGGCGGGCTGCCACCTATCAGCAGCGTACAGCGACTCAAACCGCACGCCCGCGCCTCGTGCCCGGGCCACGGCGCTGTAGGTGCGCGACTGGTAGGTGCCGGGGCTATAGGGCTTATCGGTGAGGTAGCTGAGGATGTGGTAGCCGTTACCCGAATTACCGCCGCCGTTTTGGCGCAGGTCGATGATGAGGGCAGACGTATTTTTGATAGAGTCGAAAGCCGCCACAAAGCGCTTGAAGCCGGCATCGGTTTCAAACTCATCGACGCGTAGATACGCCACGTTGCCGGGCAAAAAGCGCAGCTGCACCGGCACGTAGGGCGTATACTTGCCGTAGCTGCGGCGCGGCAGCACGCGCGTGAATTCGTGGCCCCGCGCATCGCGGAAGGTTAGGCGCACGGGGCGGTTTTTGGGGCCGCGCAGCAGGTTATAGATATAGGTTTGCACGTCCACGTTTTGGGTGGTCGAGCCGGCCTGGTAGGGGCGCACGTAACGCTCGGCGTAGGTCTTCACGGGCAAGCCGTCAACCTGCACGATTTCGAGGCCGGGCACGATACCGGTGCGGCGTAGGCTGTCGTACTGCACGTCGCGCACCAGCACGCGGCCCTCTACCAGGTGGGGCCGCATCGGCGGGCGGGCGCCCACCGAATCGAGGAGTGGGCCACTATTGACCCACACGTTGGTGTGGCCGTCGTGTAGCTGTACGTAAAACTCCTGGAGCAGCCGAAAGTACCCTAGGGTGCTGGTAGTGGCTTGTACTTTAGGCAAGTACTCGAGGTATAGCTTGTCCCAATCGAAGCCCGGTAGGTGGTCGAAGTACGCAAAATTGTACTTGGCTTCTTCCCACAGCTTCGATAGCCCGGCCACCTTTTCGGCCATGGGTAAGTTGGGCTGGTAGGGCGTGGCCAGGGCCGGCGAGTCGAAGACGTTGCTGAGAGCTGACACCTTATCTACTATCGGTTTAATAGAAGGGTCTTGCCGTGCTACAGTCAGTGCTGGCTGTTTCAATATCCAGGGTGTATATACCTCTTGCTGTTCTGGAGAAATCAGAAGTTGTTGCAGCGAAGCAGTAGCGGCTGCCGGCTGCCCTAAGCGGCCTTGTAGCACGGCCAAATCAAAGAGGATATCGCTTTTGCGGTAAAAGAGCGATTCGCTGGTTTTGGCTAGCGCCACTACGTCGGGGCGCTGGTAGTACCCTAGGGCCGCTTGCAGCAGGCGCACCCCCTTTTGCAGGCTATCGGCGGGTGGGTTTTCGGCTTTGCCTACCACTGCCCGCACACGGGCGCGCTGGTTTTGTAAGTAGTCGTAGGCCGCATCGGCCGTGAGGGGCGCCTGGGCCTGGGCCGCCGCGCCACCAAAAACGAGGAGCACGAATAGTAGAAGCTTCATAACCAAGTAGCTGAGCAGAAAAGTGGGTGGCTTCGATGAGGAATAAGACCTAGAGATGCACAATTTGGCCGCCTTGGTCGTGGCGTTCCTGCGTGAGTAGGGCCGGGCCGCTGTAGGTGATGGTGGCTTCATTCACGGCGCTGGCATCTAGCGTTTTATTCACGGCCAAGCGCGCCGTGCTGCCGCTAGAGGCATAGGCGGTGCACTGGTCGGCGCGCAGGCCGGGGCTACGAAACTTGCTGCCCCCGATGGCCCGCACCCGGAGGGTATTGGCCGTGCCGCTAAGGTGGGCCTCAGCGCCTTCGCGCAGTTGGATATCCAGCGCTGGCACCTGCACCGCACCACCCAGGCTGGCCCCCGAGCGCAATTGCACGGCTAGTGTGCCTGTGTCCCCCGTAGTCAGGCCTTTGGTCAGGGTCACGGCGGCTCCGTCAGCAGCCTGCAAGGCGCGCAGCTCTTGGGTGGTTACCACTACTTTGAACACTTCGCGGGAATTTACCAGGCCTTGCCAGTTGGGCTCGTGTTGGTAATCGAAGTACACTTTGAGGACCGAGCCCTCCACCACCGTTTTAGTCATGCGCCGAAACTGGGCAGTGGAGGCATCCACCACAGCCTCCGACGATGGGCCGGCCTGCACCACCAGCTGGATGCCACTGGCCACGTCGATGGCTGTGAAGGCCGGTAGGGTCCGCGCTTCGGTGCGGGCAGACGGGCTGCGCTGCGCCCAACTGCTGGCGGGCGTGGCGAGGCAACCTAGGGCAAGTAATAGGAGCGTTTTCATAGGTTATTGCACGCCAAAAACGTGGTTTTGATAATCAATAATGACCGTGTTGTGCAGGAAATAGGCGTTGCCGGTGATGCCCCAGACGCCTTCCTCCTCGTAGAGCTTATCGAACTTGTGCAGGTTGTCGGCGAACACCAGGGCCTCGGGTAGCTGCTTGGTGCCGTAGTAGATAGCGCCCGTGGGCCGGCGGCCGTAGACGTAGTAGTACTCGCCCCAGCTAGAAGTTTTGATGGAGTCTTGCACTGCGCCGGGCGCTAGCGTGGCGGCGCGCTGCCGGGTGGTGAGCAGGGCAAACAAGCTGGAGCCAGTATCGAAGAGCAAGTCCTCCGGCTGGCCATTGATGCGCAGCGGAATCTTGATGCGCCCATCCTTCAGCTTGAAGGACTGAAACGACGCCTTGGCGTAGGCGGCGGGCACCTTATCGACCACGCAAAGCCGTCGGTGCGGGTAGTCGATAATGAGCACCCGATTTTGGAAAAGGTCGGGGGCAATGGTGCCCACATGCACCTCCGTTTTGTCGGTCAGCGTTTTGGCAGTCAGCTTGTCGCCAAAATTTCTGAAAGAACCGAGGTCTCGCAGTCCAAAATCAATGGGCCCTAGTTTGAGCTTGACGCCGACCAACTTCGGGTTTTTCTGGCCTTGCATGTAGAAAGTGTGGGTGGTATCCAGCTTAGCGTTGAGCGCTGGATATTTGGCCAGATAGGGCGCGATGGAGTTGCCGTAAACATGAGTAGTCTTGGCCCCTAGGTCTAGCTGCATCTTGAACTTATGAGGCAGGTTGTCTAGGGTTACGGGCACCGTGATAGCTACCTTATCGAAGCGGCGGCCGGCCAGCGTGCCACCTTCCCAGTTGAATGGTATCCAGGGGAGCTGCTGCCCAAAGACAGAAGAAGTTAGGAGTAGGAAAAAGAGGGTGGCTAGCTTGTTCATGCACGGCAGGCCTTGGAAAGTGGCCTGCCCTAGGTGTTGCCAAACAGATGCCACTTGTGCAAGTGCCTTACTTTGAGTGCTCTGTAAAAAAACCTGCCTCACGTGAGTGTTCGAAAACGAACACCAGTTGTTCGCTGCCGAGCAGCCAGATGCCCACTATTTGGCCCGTAGGGCCGGGGCGGGTGGGGCTAGCGCCGCCCGCAAGGTGAGGTAGCCAATGGTGAGCAGCATGATGAGTGCCGTGCCCGACAGCCCGGCCCCAAACAGCCAGGGCGACAGCTGGATATGCGTTTCGAATTGCCCGAGCCACTGCTGCATGAGCCAGCCCGTGAGCGGCGCGGCCACCCCAAACGACACCAGCAGCAGCCCCAGAAACTCGCCTCCGAAGGACGCCACAATCTGCCCCGGCCGCGCGCCGAACACCTTGCGAATGCCAATTTCGCGGGCCCGCCGCTGCACCAGAAAGGCCAGCAGCCCATACAGCCCCAGGCACCCGATGGCAATGGCCGTGCTCGCTGCCAGCCGCACCAGCGCCAACTGCTGCCGCTCGCGCCCATAGAACCCAGTCAGCACGTCCTCCAGGCGCGTGGCGCTGAAGAGGTGCTGAGGATAGTAGCGGTGCCAGATGGCGCGTACGGCGGGCGGCAGCGAGTCGCCCGCGCTTGGGGCCAGGCGCAGCGCGAGGGTCTGGTATTCGCCCCGGCTGGTGTAAAGCACGGTGGGGATGATGCCTATTTGCAAGCCGCTGTAATGCCAGTCTCGCACCACGCCCAAGATGGGGCCGCTCGACGTTTCGGACCCGTTTTCTAGGTGCAGGTGGTGGCCGATAACGGCGGCCGGCCCGCCCACACCGAGCTGGCGCACGGCGGCTTCGTTGAGCAGGTAGCCGCGCACGGTGTCGCTGGCGGGCAGGTTGTGGCCGGCCACCAGCTTCAGGCCAAACAGCGGCACGTACTGGGCATCGGCGGGCAGGCGCGCCAGCAAAAAAGGCTCGCGGGCCGTCCGGTTGTCGTAGGAAAAGTAGTTGGTATTGACGGTGTTGATAGTGGGCGCATCGTAGCAAAAGCTGAGCCCCAGCACGCCCGGCACCCGCCCTAGGTCGTCTTTAAACTGCTGAAAGACGGGCGGCCGGAGCCAGCTCGCCGGCACCACCACCCGCCCGCTGGCCGCAAAGCCGGGGTCGGTTTTCAGCCACACACTCAGCTGCTGAAACATCACCAGCACGGCCAGTATAAATCCCTGCGTAAGGGCCAGCTGCGCCACTACCAGCCCCCGCCGCAGCCACAGGCCCCCGGCCGCCAGCGTGGGCGCCTGCCCCTTGAGCACCTGCGCCGGCCGAAAGCCCGCTAGCACCCGGCCGGGGTACCAGCCCGCGCCCAGCGTGAGCAAGGCCACCAGCCCAAGTAGAAAAAGCCAAGCGGCCCCATCTAGCGGCCTCGGGATGGGCGTGTCGGTCCAGGCGCGCAGCCAGGGCAGGCCGGCGTTGGCCAGTACGAGCCCGGCGCTGGCGGCCACCAGCACCAGCAGCAGGGTTTCGCCCAAAAAGTGCCAAAAAATGCGCCGGCTAGTGGCGCCCACTGTGCGCCGCACCCCGATTTCGCGGCCCCTCCCTAGGGCCTGCGCCGTGGCCAGATTCACAAAATTGACGCCCGCCGTAAGCAGCAGCAGCGCCCCAATGCCGGTGAGCACGTCTAGCGTGGCGTGGCCGACGTAGCGGCCGGGGTTATACTCCGCCGAAAAATGCAGCTCGGCTAGTGGCAACACGTGGTAGCGCATCTTGCCCAGCGTAGCGGGCGAGTATCGGCGGTGCACGGCACCTAGGGCTTGCGCCAGCCGGGCGGGCGGGGTGCCGGGTGGCAAGAGCACCCAGCCGTGCGTTTGGGAACTCACGCCATCCCAGGTCGTGAGGGGCGTGCCCGAGTGCTGGTAGTAGCGCAGCGTGGCGTAGGAAATGAACAGCTCGTAGGGCTGGTCGGTAGCGGTCGGAATATCGTCGAGCAGCCCCGTCACCTGCACATCGAGGTAATTGTTGAGCCGCAGGCAGCGGCCCAGCGGATTGGCCGCGCCGAAGTACTTGCGGGCCAGCCGCCGCGTGAGCACCGCCGTGAAGGGGTAGCGCAGGGCCCGCGCCGCCGTGCCCACCCGCCACCGATACGCCAGAACAGAAAAATACTGCGGCTCTACAAACGCCACCGCCTGTTCTTCGGCGAACTTGGCGCCGGGCTGCCCGGCCACGCCCAGCACCCGCACGTACTGGTTATCCTGCCCGATACTCATGGCCACCGTCCCTAGGTCCGGAAAGTCGTGCCGCAGCGTCGGGCCCACGGGCGTCGGAATGCCCTCGGTATAGCCAGTCGTGCCGTAGTGCTGCTCCGTCACCAGCCGGTAGATGCGAGCGAGCGGTGGCTGGTCGGCCTCAAAGCTTTGGTGAAAGCGCACAAACCAGTACAGCAGCAGGCTACACGCTACCGCCAACGCCAGCCCGCCTACATTGAGGAGGGTATAGGCGGGGTGCCGGCGCAGGGTGCGCAGCGTGTACAGCAGGTGCGGAAAGCGCGAAAGCATAAGGCGTTGGCGACTAGTGCGTGGTTAGCAGCACTTGCCCGTCGTGCAGCCGCACGGTGCGGTGCGCGTACAGCGCATCGGCCTCCGAATGGGTCACCGTCACCACGGTCATGCCCGCCTCGTTGAGGTCGGTGAGCAGGCGCATCACAGCCTCGCCGTTGGCCGAGTCGAGGTTGCCGGTGGGCTCGTCGGCCAGCAGCAACCTAGGCTCGCTCACCACCGCCCGGGCAATGGCCGCCCGCTGCTGCTGTCCGCCCGACAACTGCCCCGGCCGGTGCTGCTCGCGGTGGCGCAGCTGCAAGCGCTCTAGCACAGCCTCGACGCGCTGCCGCCGCTCGGCGGCGGGCACGCGGGCGTAGGTCAGCGGCAGCTCCACATTCTGGTACACCGTGAGCTCGTCGATGAGGTTAAACTCTTGAAAAACAAATCCGATGCGCGGCTGCCGAAACAAGTCGCGTTGGCGCTCGCTGAAGCGCGTAACGTCGGTACCCTCAAACAAATAGCGCCCGCCATCTACGGTGTCGAGCAGCCCCAGCACGTTGAGTAGCGTCGATTTGCCGCAGCCACTCGGCCCCATGATGGCTACAAAATCGCCGGCCGCTACCTGCAAGCTCACGTCTTGCAAGGCTGGCGTTTCGACACCGCCAGCCAGCCAGCCGCTGGGGCGGTACACCTTCTGGACGTTGTGCAGCTCGAGCAAGGGCCTAGGATGGGGTAGGGTAGAAGTTGCAAAGAAAGCGGCGCGCCCGGGGCTTTTGGTGCGGCGTGCCTCCGGTGAATTCCGCCACTACCGCAGCGCCGGGCAAATTTCCCTAGGTTATCTTCCCCTATGAAGCCCCACGAAATCGAACCGCCGGAAGAGTTGCGGAATGCCATCAAGTGCTTCTGGCACACTACGCTGGACTTCGGCACGCAGCCCTCCGATTTTGAGGTGCTGCCGGACGGCTACGCCGAAATCATCTTTCATTTTGGCAGCACCTGCAGCGTTGCTACTCCCGAAGGTTGGCAGCCGTTGCCTTCCCCCTTCTTGATGGGATTGCTCAACCAGCCGGTGCGGCTGCAAGCCACCAACTGCCTGGAAGTCATTGGGGTGCGCTGCTATCCCTGGGCCGTATTCGAGCTGCTGGGCCTGGCGGTGGGCAAAGAGGGCCTGCGCACCTTCGAGCATCCCATTGCCCAGCTGCAAGCCCCATTGCAACAAGCCATTCAGGCTGGCAACGTGGCCGATGCACTAACTCAGGTGAGCCAGTATTTTGTGGCGGCCCGCTCGCGGCTGGCTGGTGATAGCACGCTCGGCAAAGCGGGCCGCGCGATGCGGGCCGCCCACGGTACCCTGCCGGTGAGCCAGGTAGCGGCGGCGGCGCACGCCACCGTGCGCACCCTAGAGCGGAAATTCAAGCATGCGGCGGGCCACACCGTAAAAGATGTGTCGGGCCTGATGCGCTTTGAGCAGGTGCGCAACCACTTGTGGCTGACGCCCACGACCAACTTGGCCGGCTTGGCGCAGGAGCTAGGCTACGTAGACCAGGCCCACCTCAGCCGAGAGTTTAAGCGCTACAGCGGCACTACGCCCGCCGCTTTTGCACGCCAAGCGCAGCGCGGGCGGCAGGCGCTGCGCACCGATTTTGTCGCATTTGTACAAGCCTAGCGCAAGTGCCCGCCAGAATTTTGCGGTATGAAAACTACCGTTGCAAAGACAGAAACTGCCCATAATCAGGCTATTTACGACGTTGTTATTGCCGGCGCAGGTCCGGTCGGGTTATTCCTAGCCGCCGAGCTGGCCTTGGCCAACTGCACCGTGCTGGTACTAGAGAAGGCCGAGCACCCGCACTCACCTATAAAGCGGATGCCGTTTGGAATGCGCGGGCTTAATGCTCAGTCGGTAGAGGCGCTGTACCGCCGTGGCCTATTGCACGAGCTAGAAGCGCACAAGCGCCTCAATATGCCGCCCTTCGCCGGTGCCGACAAGTCGGGGTCCAAACCCCAGGTGGGCGGCCATTTCGCCGGCATCACGTTTAGCAGCAGCAACATCGACGCCTCTCAGTGGCCATATCGCCTGCCCAGCTCGACCGCTGTGCAGCTGCTTTCGGAGCTGGAAGAGCTGGAAACGGTACTAGCGCGTCGCGCCACCGCCCTAGGTGTCGTCATCGAGCGTGGGCTGGCTATCACGGACTTGCAGCAAACCGCTGACGGGGTGACGGTGCAGGCGGGCGGCCAGTCCTTTGCCGGCCACTGGCTCGTGGGCTGTGATGGCGGCCGGAGCGCCGTGCGCAAGCTAGCCGGGTTTGACTTTGCCGGCACCGAGCCCGAGTTTACCGGCTATTCAACCCAGGTTGACCTAGCCGGCCCCGAAAAGCTCAAGCTAGGCCGCCACGTCACGGCCACCGGTATGTACATGCAGTCGCAGCCCGGCTACCTGATTCTCCAGGACTTTGATGGCGGCGCCTTTCGGAAATCTGGCCAGCCTGTCACCCTTGACCACGTGCAGGCACTACTGCGCCGCATCTCGGGCACCGATGTGACCATCACGGCCCTGCACCACGCCACCACTTGGACCGACCGGGCCCGGCAGGCCACCGCTTACCGCCGCGGCCGGGTGCTGCTGGCCGGCGATGCCGCGCACATCCATTCGCCGCTAGGTGGCCAGGGGCTGAACCTAGGGCTGGGCGATGCAATGAACCTAGGCTGGAAGCTCGCCGCTACCATCCAAGGGCAGGCGCCCGAAGGACTGTTGGACAGCTATTATGCGGAGCGGCACCCCCTAGGGGCTCAGGTGCTGGACTGGTCGCGCGCCCAGGTGGCTCTCATGAAACCCGACCCAGCGGCCCGCGCAATGCACGCCATCATCCGCGACCTAATGGCGACGCGCGACGGGGCCACCTACGTTGCCGGCCGCGTGTGGGGCATGGCCACGCACTATGACCTAGGGGGCAGTCACCCGCTAGTCGGCCACAGCGTGCCCAACTTCGAGCTGGAAGATGGCCCGACGATAGGCGAGCTCCTGCGCGCCGGACACGGAATACTGCTTGATTTCGAAGGCAACGCGGCCTTGAAAACGCTGGCCAGTGGCTACGGCGACCGCTTGAAGTACGTCTCGGGCCGGGCTAAAAACCAGCTAGGCCTGCGTGCCGCCTTGATACGCCCCGACGGATTCGTGGCCTGGGCGACAGATAACGACGTGGCTAGCAGGGAGATTAAGCAGGCGGCCGACCGCTGGTTTAGGAGTATTGCTGCTTGCGGTGCCACAAGCCTGTATCGGCCTGCAAAAGAAAGCTTGAGGCAAGATATGGCTACCTAGGGCTCTGCTCAGTCGTGTGCGGTGTGCTCATCGAGCCCGCTTGCACCGAAGATTTATTGGGCTACTCGCCGTAGGATATAGCGTGTACCCGGCCCTTGCTCAAACTGGTAGGGGACAATGGAAATGACCTGCCATCCGCAAGTAGCCAAGTAGTTTAGTGCATCTACTTCGTAAGAGCAACTGTTCACTTGCGCTGCTTCCATGAGCTGGCCCGAGATATAGCGATTGCCCACCACTAGCTTAATAGCCGCTTTACCATCGGCTTGCCCGACTGCATTCACAATGCAATACTGCTCGGTAGCAGCGGCTGGCGCGGTAGCCTTAGCCGCCGCTGGCGTAGCATAGCGTGGCGTAGTCAATAAAAGCAATATGCTGAAAGTAAAGTACTTAAACATGGTAAAAGAAGGGTGGGAGAGAAGTGTAAGCAATACTTGACCTGTGAAGTGGCAATTACTAAGCCAGCCTGACCTGTAGATGGGCGCCAGCGGCGGCATCGGGCCACCGGGCGTCCCCGCTGGCGGGGCTACTTTTGATTGTGAAACTGCCCCGCACTACTTAATGGCGAGCGCCCCGCTACTATCTAAAGCCACTATTCTGGTAGTCGACGATGACTCCGACGTGCTACTGGCGCTGGCCCTGCTGCTGCGCCCGCTAGTCGGCCGCGTGCTCACCGAAAAGAACCCCGAGCGCCTGCCCACCCTGCTGCGCCAAGAGCGCCCCGACTTGGTGCTGCTTGACATGAACTACCAGAGCGCCGCTAACACCGGCAACGAGGGTTTCTACTGGCTGGCGCAACTTAGAAAGTTGGCACCCAGCTTAGTCGTGGTCCTCATGACCGCCTACGGCGATATTGACCTAGCCGTGCGCGCGCTCAAGGATGGTGCCGCCGATTTCGTGGTCAAGCCCTGGCGCAATGAAAAGCTGGTGGCTGCCCTCACCGATGCCCTAGGTCGCGCCAGCGGCGCTGCGCCTGCCCCGAATCCCGTCACGCGCCCAGCCAGTGCCGCCCTCATCGGCGAGTCGGAAGCCATGCAGGCCGTGCGCTACAAGCTGGAGAAAATCGCCCCAACCGATGCCAACGTGCTCATTATGGGTGAAAACGGCACCGGTAAGGACGTGGTGGCCCGGCTGCTGCACCAGCTCTCGCCGCGGGCGGCGGGCCCGTTCGTGGCCGTGGATTTAGGAGCCATTACCGATAGCTTGTTTGAGTCAGAGCTGTTTGGGCATCTGAAGGGCGCCTTTACCGATGCCCGCCAGGACCGGGCCGGCCGCTTCGAGGCGGCGCAGGGCGGCACGCTCTTTCTGGATGAAATCGGCAACCTGCCCTTGCCTCAGCAAGTGAAGCTGCTAGCAGTGCTGCAAAACCGCCAAGTAGTGCGCCTAGGTAGCAACACGCCGGTGCCCATCGACGTGCGCGTGCTCTCGGCTACCAACGCCCCACTCTACCAACTGGCGGCCGAAGACCGGTTTCGCAAGGACTTAGTTTATAGGTTGAACACCATCGAAATAACGCTGCCGCCCCTGCGCGAGCGTGGCGACGACGTGCTGCTGCTGGCCCGCCACTTCACGGCGCAGTATGCCGCCAAGTACCACAAGCCGGACCTAGAACTGGCTGACTCTGCTTTGGCGCGGCTGCGGGCGCACGCCTTCCCCGGCAATGTGCGCGAGCTGCAACACACCATCGAGCGGGCCGTGATTATGGCCGAAGGCAGCGTGCTTCACGATAGCGACCTGCTGTTTTCGGCCCTCGAAGCGGCGGTGCCCGCCTCATCTGTGCCGACGTTGCGGCTCGATGAGTTAGAGAAAACGGCCATTCAGCGCGTTATTGACAAGCACCAGGGCAATATCTCGCAGGCTGCCCGCGAGCTGGGCATCACGCGCATGGCCCTGTACCGGCGGCTGGGCAAGCATAATCTATAGCGCCGTGCGGTATTCCTACCCTTTTGCGCTGCTGGTGCGCACTAGCTTGCTGCTGCTGGTGCTGGTGGGCGTGGCCGCGGCGCTGGTCAGCCACCAGCCCATCTATTGGGTGGTGGGGCTGTTGCTCACGGCTGGGCTGCTGGCAGAACTGGTGCACTACCTCAACCGCAGCAACCGCGACCTGGCCGACTTCTTGGCCGGCCTGCGCTACGAAGACTATGCGCTCACCTTCGGTACCCAGGCGGCCCCCGCCACTGTGGGCCGGTTGCGGGCGGCTTTTAACCAAATAAATCAGTCTTTCAAGCAGTTGTCGCGCCAGAAGGAAGCGCAGCACGTGTACTTGCAAAAGGTGCTGGGGCTGGTCAATACCGGTATTCTGTCTTTCTACGACCCGCACGCCGCGGCCGACCTAGGGCCTACTGGTGCCGCGCCCGGCGATGTGCGCTGGCTCAACGAGTCGCTGAAGCGGCTGCTGGGCGTGCCGTATCTCAAGAATATCCAGGCGCTGCAAAAGCGCGACGCTGCACTCTACGACGTCTTATTAGCGATTAAGCCCGGCGATAGCCGCACCGTGCGCCTGCACCAGCAGCCGGTGTTGCTCTCGGCCACCGCGTTCACCGACGAGTACGGCCGCACGGTGCTGGTGGCCTTCCAGCCGGTGGGCGAGGTGCTCGAAGAAACTGAAGCCCAGGCTTATCAAAAGCTGCTGCGGGTGCTCACCCACGAACTCATGAATTCGGTGGCGCCCATCGCCTCGCTGGCCGATACGCTGCACCAGCAGTGGGAGGCCGCCGCTGCTGGTCCCGCCCCACTGCCCGCCGCCGTAGCCGACCTGGGCCGCGGCGTGGCCGTCATTCGGCGGCGTAGCGAGGGGCTGCTGCACTTCACCCAGACCTACCGCCAGCTTAGTAAACTTTCGGCGGCCACCTTCCAGCCGGTAGCGGTGTGGGCGCTGTTCGAGCACGTGGTGGGGCTGCTAGAGCCCACTTTCGAGCAGCGCGGCATTGACCCCGACATTGTACTGGCTGATACCGACCTGCACATTATGGCCGATGCTACGTTGGTCGAGCAGGTGCTCATTAACCTCGTAACCAATGCCCTAGAGGCTATGCAGCACCAGTCCGCGCCGCAGTTGCGGCTGGCTGCCTACGCCCAGGCGCCGCACCGCGTGGTGCTCGAAGTAACCGACAATGGCACCGGCATCGACGCCCCGCTGCTCGACGAAATTTTTGTACCCTTCTTCACCACCAAGAAGACAGGCAGCGGCATCGGCCTGAGCTTGTCGCGCCAGATTATGCAGCTGCACCGCGGCAGCATCCAAGTCCAGTCGGAGGCGGGCCGCGGCAGCCAGTTTCAACTGCTTTTCCCAGAAGTGTAGCTATAAGCTTTGTAGTTCGAGCTACAACTAGCTAGAAGTCTATCCGAATAGGCAATATAAATCGTTGTCATGCAGAGCGTAGCGAAGCATCTCGCTCGCTTCGTTGCTGGCGCCAGAAATCACTGCACCACGCGAGATGCTTCGCTACGCTCTGCATGACGACCTATTCGAATAGGTTCTAACGATTGCTGACAGACCTTTGTAGCTCGACCTTCCCCACATCCACTTTGTTCTTTTTAAATCCTTACGTGAAACAAGTTCACTTTCCTAGCCGCCGCCTGGCCGGCCGGGTACTCGTCGTGCTGTGCCTGAGCTGGCTCGGCCAGCAGGCGCGAGCTGAGGAAATCAAGTCGCCCAACCGCAACCTCACCCTCAATTTCAGCCTGCAAGCGGGCGGCGTGCCCACTTATAGCCTCACCTACAAAGGCCGCCCGGTCATCAAGCCCAGTCACCTGGGGCTGGAATTAAAGGAAGGCCCGGCCCTTACCAACGGCTTTGCTGTGACGAGCAATAAAACCCGCGCTTTTGATGAAACCTGGCAGCCGGTGTGGGGCGAGGTCAAGAATATTCGCAATCACTACAACGAGCTGACCGTCACGCTCACGCAGGCGGCTACGAAGCGCGTGATGCTGGTGCATTTCCGGGTGTTCGACGATGGCCTAGGGTTCCGCTACGACTTTCCGAAGCAGCCCGAGCTAGCCTATTTTGTGGTGAAGGAGGAGCGCACGCAGTTTGCGCTGGCTGGCGACCACAAGGCCTTCTGGCTGCCCGGCGACTACGACACCCAGGAGTACAGTACCACCACCTCGAAGCTTTCGGAAGTGCGCGGCCTGATGAAAACGGCCGTGACCCCGAACTCTTCGCAAACCACGTTTTCGCCCACCGGCGTGCAGACGCCGCTCATGCTCAAGAGCCAGGACGGCTTGTATATCAACCTGCACGAGGCGGCTTTAATTGACTACTCCACCATGTCGCTGGACCTAGACGATAAGAACATGGTACTAGAATCGCACCTCACGCCCGACGCGCAGGGCAACAAGGGCTACTTACAAACGCCCTGTCTGTCGCCTTGGCGCACCATTATCGTGAGCGACCGGGCCGGCGATATTCTGGAGTCGAAGCTGGTGCTCAACCTCAACGAGCCCACCAAATACAAAGATGTGTCCTGGATAAAGCCCACCAAGTACGTGGGCGTATGGTGGGAGATGATAACCGGCAAGAGTACCTGGTCTTACACCAACGCCACCAACATCAAGCTCGACTCCACCGATTATTCCAAGCTCAAGCCTAACGGCACGCACGGCGCCAACACGGCCCACGTGAAGGAGTACATCGACTTCGCCGCCCAGCATCACCTCGACGCCGTGCTGGTAGAAGGCTGGAACACCGGCTGGGAGGACTGGTTTGGCCAGAGTAAGGATTATGTGTTTGATTTCGTGACGCCTTACCCCGACTTCGACGTGCAGGAATTGCACCGCTACGCAGCCAGCAAGGGCGTTAAAATCATCATGCACCACGAAACCAGCGGCTCGGTGCGCAACTACGAGCGCCACTTGGATAAGGCCTATAAGTTCATGGCCGACAACGGCTACAGCGCCGTGAAGAGCGGCTACGTGGGCAACATCCTCCCTAGGGGCGAGCACCACTACGGGCAGTGGCTCAACAACCACTACCTCTACACCATCACGGAGGCGGCCAAGTACAAGATTATGGTGAACGCCCACGAGGCCGTGCGCCCCACTGGCCTAGCGCGCACCTACCCCAACCTCATCGGCAACGAGGCGGCGCGGGGCACCGAGTACGAGTCGTTTGGCGGCAACAACGCCGACCACACCACTATTCTGCCCTTCACCCGCCTTATCGGCGGGCCAATGGACTACACGCCGGGCATCTTTCAAACCAAAATCAGCGCCTACAACCCGCAGAATACGTCGTTCGTGCACAGCACCCTGGCCCGCCAGCTGGCCCTGTACGTGACCATGTACTCGCCCCTGCAAATGGCCGCCGACCTGCCCGAAACCTATAACAAGCACCTCGACGCCTTCCAGTTTATAGAAGACGTGGCCGTGGACTGGGACGACAGCAAGGTGCTCGAAGCCGAGCCCGGCGACTACATCACCATCGCCCGCAAGGCCAAGGGCAAGCCCAACTGGTTTGTGGGCAGCACCTGCGACGAGCAGGGCCGCACCTCCACCATCAACCTAGGGTTCCTCGAACCCGGCAAGAAGTACGTAGCTACCATCTACGCCGACGGCAAGGACGCGCACTACGAGAAAAATCCGCAGGCCTACGCCATCCGCAAAGTCAACGTGACCAGCAAGACCAAGCTCACGCAGTACTGCGCGCCGGGCGGCGGCTACGCCATTAGCCTCATGCCGAGCCGTTAGACGGACCTAGGGCTGTTTTAGGAAGGAGCGTCAGGCCGTGCGGCCTGACGCTCCTTTTTTTGTGGGCTGTCCTGATGTAGCGCCTCACCCCCCAGCCCCCTCTCCTTTTAGGAGAGGGGGAGCCTGACGTCAGCAGACGTAAGCTCACGTAGGTAATGGTTCGGCTCCCCCTCTCCT
>Ga0265798_10001717_pt1 | contig 33458 bp, 41 predicted proteins | sample P3T30metagenome_FD_192430 | JGI IMG/M metagenome (GOLD analysis project Ga0265798, IMG submission 192430) | Plant litter microbial communities from East Loma Ridge, Irvine, California - P3 T30 | ecosystem: Environmental > Terrestrial > Plant litter > Unclassified | place: USA: California... | reverse complement strand
GGCGGTATTTTAGTCTCCTCCCAGCTTTCTTTTCTTGACAGGCTTTCTTGGGGGTTTCATCAATCGTGACAGGCTGCTACCATCGTCGCACGAATCTATCCCGGTCCATACATCCCCTCTGAGAGACAGGTAACCGCGGTGTGCTCCCAGCCAAAACAACGTCCACCAGAAAATCTCATAATCAATCAGAATACTTCCAAGTCCTGACCTCGCCTCCGTCCCTCAAAATCATATATCCCTCCCCGGAGAACGCCGCGCCACCAAGCGCGAACCACCCTTCATCCCCCACAGAAGCCTTCGTGGCAGCCAGCAGGATCTTCTGCACGAATGCTGCGGGCGCAAACCCGTGCCATTGAAACAGAGTCAAGTTCGCAGGCGTGGACGTCTCAGCGGGCCTGTAGCGGCACAAGTAAGGGTCCAAGCTGTCGCCGCTCAGTATGCGCGGTGAGCGTGCCATCGCTAGGCTCAGCCACTCGAGGAGCTCAGTCGCATCGTCGCGTTGGGATTCTTCGTCGTTGTCGTCTGCTTGCTGCGATTTGAAAGTAGGGAGGAGAGCGTTTCGCAGAGGGGTAACGTCCGGTTTGATGGTCTTTATCGTTGGTGAATGAGCTGCCAGTGCATTTGGGACTGTTTCGAGATTGGGAGAGCGCAGGTCGTAGAAAAGCCAGGCCAGAGAGGCATTGAGGACGTTTTTGAATGCCCAGATAATGCGATCAAAGGCTTTTTTGCCGGGCAACATGGAGGGCAGGCGGAGATTGATCTCAATTGCTGTAGCGAGTTTAGTTAGCTCGAGGTTCTTTGCTAAGACCTGAAAGTGAAGATGAGGATGATTGAAGCTTACCAAATCTCGCTTTGATGTGCTTCCTCCCTTCTCCGCCAACTACTTTGCCCTCTAGGCCGAGTTTCTCATAGGTCGATCTGTCGCACTCGATGCGCAAGATGCCGTCTGACAGGGAGAAAACTGTGTCGGTCCCTGAGCGGCCTTCGGAGAGCATGACAATGTTGCCGGATTTGATGTAGGAATTGAAGAATTCGCCGGAGACCAGGTCTAGAGGTTTCATGTAGACGCGCGCATACTGTAGAATGCCGTCGCCTAAGATTTTCTTTTCAAATTCCTGCTGTTTGGGTGAGGGTAGGAGGAGGGATATCTGGTGGCTGTATGGTTGGCCGAGGATTGTTCGAAAAGGCTCTTTCTTGAGCGGCGGATTTGCGCCGTCGATATGCGAAGTGAGGGTCGTGTGGGTGAAGTAACATTTCGGGCTGGAGCCTTCTCGCTGGCCTATGTCGAAAACCATGATGTGGGTTGTTACCTAGGTAGTTGTGTATGTATTTCATGAAAAAAGTGTGGCGGTGATGTCTCAATCAGGCTGATTGGCTGCAGGATGTTCGGCGCTAGTGGATTGATCTTGCTGGCATTCTCATGTTCACGATGTACGAGAGCCGCTGATACTGGCCATACACCCCATCAAATACACTAGAGCATCTAATACCACCGCGAAGAGACATCGAAATCAGCGGGGTACCTTAACATGCTCTCTCATGGGCATAGAGCTTTGCCCAGCATGCGAAGATTGCTGATACTACATGTACCGCTGCTACATTTCCGTTCAGCGGAATCCTGGTACCTGGAAGTTGCTTCTTCACTGGCATGGAGCGTTGCCTAACATATGAGTGTCGCTGACACCTACACATACGAATGATCTTTCCGGTGAGATATTAATGGTACTTTCTCGCTAGCACAAGACTACCCTGTGTATCAACAGACTTTAAGCATGTGTTGAGGTCAGCTTTTTTATTGCCTGAGGCAGCCATATATTACCTCACTTACCAGAGACGCTCAAACCACAAGTCACTTCAAGAGATCCGATGTACCGGAGGAGAACCAATTGATGAGAATTATTACATTAGCAGTAACTCGAGTATTGAAATCTGTTGAGGCTCTGAGATACCACCGTAACAATTATCGATTCCGGAGAGATGTTAGAGACGTGTATCTGAGTGGTGAGTATGGGGCCCATGTGCGTCGAAGCTCCTAGATACTAGCGTGAAGAGTTGTTTGTGCCACAGAGATGCGTGTCAGTAGGTAGGAAGTTGTGTCTCCCCGGCTGGCATAGTTTTGAGACGAGTCGAAGCTCGAGGGTATCACCCCGAAAGGTCATCACTGTCCTCAGTTCCACAATTTCAATGTTCCTAATCCACAACCTAAGTTCTACTTTCTAAACCTAGTTGTTACATCCAAACCTAAGATCATACCGCCAGAATTATTGCTGGCCGTCGCAAATGGATAAGTATTCGCAATTCACTGCCATTTCTTCTCTTCTCTTCATACTCCACAACCAAACACATCTCAAGCCATCTCGACTCCAACCAAACGCAACGATCAAAGCACTTCCATCGATCAAGTCCAAGACCATCCGATCAAATCATCGATCAGCCAGATACCATACCCACTCACACAAACCACGCTTATATCAAAACCGAAGCAACCATGTCTACCCGCATTGTCTCCAGAAGACGTCCTGCTTCCCCCCTCAGAGTCCCGACGGCACAAGTTGCCGCCACTAACAACATCGCCGTCGACGACCGCACCACCACCACCACCACTGTCGACGAATTCGACCCGCACAGCATCCGCTCTGCGCCAATCCCCATCCCAAAGAGCGCCCACATGAACTACCGCGCCCGTATCGCCCGCATGGAAGACATGCTCGCCCAACGGCACCTGTGGGCTCTCAACGCCCGCATCAACACCACCACCGACGATGCTGCTGCTGCTGCTGCTGCCACCACCAGCAACCAACCCAGCAACACCATCCCCGCCAACGCCGCCTCAAACAGCCAAGCCATAGCCTCAGCCCGCGCCCTCCTCTCCAACCTAACCCCTCTCACCTCAATCCGAAAGGCCACCAACACCGCCGACCAAACCACTGCCCCCGCCCGACCAGCCCTCTCGCCAAATCCCGCCACAGCCCCCACGGCCCAAAGCCCACCATCAAGGCCCTACCCAACGAGCCACTACAACGGCTACATCCCCGTCGTGTACGGCAACGGCAGACGCGCAACCTGGGTCCTCGCACCAACCGAGCCAGACAAGAAAGCCGAGCCCACGCCCGCACAACAGCGCCTGGCCGCTTTGGCGAGAGCGCACGACAAGGCTGTTCCGGGGTTTTGGGCGCGGATGATGGGCGCTGAGAGGAAGGCGGGGAGATCGAAGGGTGGAGTTGATGCTGAGGTCGAGGATGAGGCTGATGTCGAGGTCGGAATTTCTGGGCGCAGAGATTCGGGGTTCTTCGAGGGATCTGGTGAGGCGGGTGAGGGTGAGGGGCGATGTGTTTGTTCCAAGGCGGCGGGTTTCTGGAGCGAGGTTAGGTGTGGGAGATGGTGCGAGTTGGTTTGAGGGATTGTGCCGGTTGAGGTGGGATTTGATAGTTGCATTTAGCACTGGGCGCTTTTGATATTTCACACGGGTGCGGTTTGTTTTTTCAACGCGGAGACCACAGCATGCGCAAGATTGGTTCAGGAGGAAAAGTTCGGCGGGTTTTGTTTTGTTTTTTGCAATTTCTAGATTGGTTCTGTCAATTTTCAATGAATTGTGCTTACAATCTTCATCATGGCGTCCGTTGATCTCATCTACTCGTGCGCCACCTTGTCGTAATATATATCCAGTGTTGCCACACACATCTCTCTCTTGGAACGCCTTCGCTAAACCCTCCCATATCTCCACCTTGCCGTATCAGTGTAGCGACTCTGCCGAGTCGTCTATACCCTGCCAGCTCTGCCAGCTTGGATGATCTCGCCAGTGTGCTTGTCGTCGGACCTCAAGACTGGCCATCCCAGTCCGTCCGCTTTCGCAAGTGTGAGCTCCAACTTCGTTCCCATGATCTTAAAAGTGCTGCTCTCTGGTTTGATAGTACCGAACAGCGGCATGCTCGTACGGTACCTCTTCTTATCCGCAGTGCGCAAGTCCAGCTCGACGGTGTTCTGGTCCTTGAACTCGACCTTGCTGATCTCCTTGTCTATCTTCTTCAGGTAGAGACTCGCAATGACCGTTGTCGCCGTTTGGTAGAAGTCGTTCCTGACCTCAGAAAGCGCTTCCTCAGTCTGCTCGTCCTTCTTCTTGCCGACGAAGCAATGCCGGGGCTTGGTCTTGCAACCTGCAATCCGCATGAACTCTTCAAAATCTAGCACGCGGCGCTTGCAGCATGTCCAGCCCTTGCTGCCTTCGTGGAATAGAGCTTGACCGGGGTGGTGGGTACATTGTTCCTCGCTCCTGTTTTGGCCGGCCTTGTATACGCTGCCGCAGGCTTTGCGCTTGCAGGTCGCGTTGTCGGGGACTACGGCATCTTCGGCGTCGCTCTCATCCTCTGGCGGTGCAGGGCTGGCGGTCGAGCGAGGTGCCTGAGTTGCTACCGGTTGACGAGCAACGGGAGGTGGGAGGTTGTCGTCGGCCGGTTTGGCAGCCTGTGCAGCGATTTTGGCTTCGACTTGGGCATCGGTAGGTTTCTGCTCGGTCGGGGCGGGCGTGTCGTCGACGGTGGTGTGTTTGCCCTCGGTGCAGGGAGTGATGGTGAGGAATTCGTCAAAGGTCAGGACTCGCGGTTTGCAGCAGCGATAGCCTTTCTGGCCCTCGTGGAAGACGGGGACGCCGGCTGTTTGGGGTGTCAGAGTGGTATTGACTGGTGAGTGATTGAATGGACTGACGGTGGTATTTGCATGTCTCTTCTGGGTCGGAGAAGGCTTTGCCGCAACCGCGGTGCACGCACTTGGAAGCCATGTTGGTGGTTGTTATTTCGTTTGGGCTCGTTTATGACAGCAAAGTAGGGCTATTTGGTCGCAATGGCGGGACAAAACTGCATGTGCCTGCCAGAGTGAGACGAAACGCTACGTCAGCAGGAAGGCGGTCAGGGCCGGCAGAAAGAGCGCCCATTTGCCGTTGGACATGTTCTAGGAGTTTCTCGATTCCATGAACAGTCAATTGACCTAACAATCAATCAATCCACGTCCCCACTACCGTCTCCAACATGAGAGTATCGGCTATCTTCCGCCAGCAGTGGAGTCTGCGTCACACCCTGTTCATCCGCCAGAACTGCTCGCTTTGCACTGACGCGAAGGAGGTCATGTCCAAGGTATGGGACCGTCGGCCCTTCGAATACACCGAAATCGACGTGATGGCGCCCGGCCAAACCAAGTGGAAGAACCTGTACGAGTTCGATACGCCGGTCGTGAGTTCAATGCAAGGTGACGAGAATGGTCGAAAGGAGCCCGACTAACGATACTGCAGGTCCATGTCGACAAAGTGCGCGAGAACAGCCAGAACTTTGAGACGACACACAAGTCTGGCAAATTGATGCATCGCTTCACCGAGCAGCAGCTCGAAAAGCTCATGGACGACGAGATCATGAAGGAGCCAGACTCGTACGGACATTGATTTCCACGTGGCAAAGCAGCCGCCATCACGGTCTTCAATCCTCCGAACGCTCCACACTTCGGCACCAGTGGAGGAGGGGCATCTCGCCTGCGGGGCAATGATAGTTGAACAGAGTCAGCTTGTCTCTCGGTGTCAAACACACCCATACACCTCTCTCCGATTCTAACTCAACAGTCCATCACCCACCATGCAATCCGCCAACCGCCTCCAGAAAGCTCTTAAGAAGGGCGGCGCGACCTTCGGCGCATGGCAGATGCTCCCCGGCACCAACCTCTGCCGTGCCATCTGCCGCTCGTCTTCCAATGTCGATTGGGTCCTCATCGACCAAGAACATGGCAACATATCCGACGACTCGATGCATGAGCTCGTAGCCGCCGTCGCAGCCTGCGGAGTCTCCCCAATCGTCCGAGTCCCCGACGGCCAACACTGGATGATCAAGCGAGCCCTCGACGCCGGCGCCCACGGAATCCTCGTCCCCCTCCTCGAAACGGTCGAAGATGCAAAGAACGTAGTCCGATACTCGAAGTTCCCTCCGACCGGCAACCGCGGCTTCGGCAGCCCGTTCAGCATGGAAAAGTTCGTCGAGCAGAGCGCTTTTGGAGCTTCGGTGAAAGAGCTCTCGAGCGTAGACTACCTACAACAAGCCAACGACAGCATCGTCGTCGCAGTACAAATTGAGACAAAGGCCGCGCTCCAGAATGTGCGGGAAATCGCAGCTGTCCCAGGCATCGACGTCCTCTTCGTTGGACCTTTCGATTTGGGAAACAACATCGGCCATCCGATCATCGCTTCCAAGCGTGATCCCGAGCTCGTCGAAGCCATCACGTCGGTCAACAAGGCTGCGGAGGAGGCGGGCAAGAAGAGTGGGATTTATTGTAACAGCGGCGAGGAGGCAAGGCAGTATGCAGATCAGGGCTTCAACATGGTCAGTGCTATGACAGACATGGTAGCGATCCCCAAGGCTTTTGGCCAGGCGTTCGATGCTGCCAAGGGAAGTTACATGCATGCCGGCGTGCAAGGGATCAAGCAGGGCGTGGAGAAGATGACGGGGCCTTATGGCAAGTGAGGAATTGACATTGATTCACATCAAGGAAAACGAACTCGTTTGTGTGTGATCATTCGTAGGCTCTAATGAAAAAGCAAAAAGCCGTTACATAACAGCACATCAACTAGCAGACCTCTCACGAACCAGCGCGAGAAACTAGGTTGCCTCGAACAAAGCATCGTCTCCTCTCCTCTCCTCTCCTCTCCTCTCCTCTCCCCTCCCTTTTCAGCCATCCCTCAACTCCCAATCAAGCCAACTCCCACCTCCCAACCACACTCTCCCGATCCCTCCCATACCCATCTCGGTCCCCCTCCCCACCATTTCCACCCGACTTCCTTCTATTTTGCCTCTGCTGCTGCTGCTGCTGCTCCCGCGACAACGAACTCGACGACTCCCCTGTGAAATCAAACTCGCTCACTTCCGACCAGCTCGGATAATGAACTAGTGGACTGTGCCGGCGGGCTGGGGATCTGGAAGGAGGAGGTTGCGGTTGGGGGTGCTGGAGCATGGGGTGCACGATGTCGTCGTCCTCGTCGTCGTCTTCGGGGTGGTAGGTTTCGTGGGGGTGGGAGGGGATGAGGGTTTGGTATTGCTGCCGCTGTTCTTCGGGGTCTGAGGGGGATGTGAAGGGGTTGGAGGTGTCGCGGCTGTGATGTTGTGCTTGTGGATGTGAGGGTGAGGTTGAGGATTGTAGGTGGTTTTGGCGTTGGAATGGTGGCAGGGAGGTTTGCAGCATCATCATTGGTGAGAAAGGCGTGGGCGGCCGTGAGTTTCTTTCGAGATCGACGTCTCCGTCGCTGCGTTCGCTGGAGAATGAAGATCTTCGGCGTTCGTTGTTGTGTGGACTTTGAGAGCGTCGGGGCTCTTCTTCGTGCTTGTATGCTGTTATCACGTTGTTGAAGCCTGGTTGCAGCTTTGGGTAGCCGGGGTGGTATTCGTTGCTCTCGTTGTTGTAACTGCTGGCGCCGATGTTCGGTTGTGGTGACGCTTGGTGGTGGTGGTCCGCCGGCGGGAAGAAAGGGTTGCTCTCCGACGTTGTGCCAACACTGTCATTATGCCTGTGCATGAACGCCGGGTGCAAGTGCGCAGGCGGTGTCTGCTGGTCTGCCAAACGATTGTAGCGTTTGACCCATTCGCGAGGCGGGAGGTTGTCGTTGTCGCCATCGTCGCGAATTTGGGTCATGGGTCTGCCAGAGGCGGCGTTCGCGACCAGACTCATGTGAGGGTGGCGGGCACGCCACGCGCCTATTTCACTGTCTGTGGGAGAGCCTGCTCGGCGTCTGCGGCTGGGGAATAAACCGGTTCCGCCATGTTTCTTTTGGCGGTGGTGGATGCAAAGGAGTGCGAAAGCCATCAGGCCCAGGGCCAGGACACCAAATACGACTCCTAGGGCGATGCCTAGGGTGCGGTCTTTGGGTTGTCCGCCGGAGGTTGGCTCTGGGTCTTCGGGGACGTCTGTTTGTTCTGCGTCATTCGACGAGTCCGTGGCTAATGGTCGGCTGACGTCTTGACTTGAGATTGCGGATGTGGCTAGTGTTGAGGGTGAGGTAGCGGGTGATGTCGTGGGTAATGTAGAAGGTGGATCCCGTGTATATGTTGACGACCCGATGACAACCACGCTGGGCCAGGTGAGCGATGCGACGTTCGATATTGTTGTCGAAGGGTAATAGCTTGATAGTAATCCGTTTGCGATCCCCCAGAGTTCAAGTGGAACATCGGTGGATGATGATTCTGAGCCTGATATTGACGATGCTGCACTGGGTGCGTCGCTCCTCGATATTGACTGGGTAGGCGTAGGTGAAACGTCACTCCCTGTGGTTTGCTCCTGGGCATTTGTATGTGAGATTGCTCCTGCAAGTATGAGACCGGCTGTCAACCGCTGTATACGTCGACGATTGCCCATCATCGCGGACATCTAGTGTGGAAAGATATTTGCAGTATCTCAGTCGACAGAATCCTGGTCGCCGGCGTACGGATCTGAGATCTCGAAAGTTTGGAAGTGGGTAAGGGGGATTAGTTAGTGAGGAAGATGTCTCAGACAAGCCTACAGTAAGTGAAAGAACCAGAAGTAACCTCAAAAACTCCATCAAGCGATCACTCTAGACCTAGACTCCTCGGAACAAGGGCTGTGCAATTGGCGTTGGAGATCCTCGCTCTCTCCCACCCATCAGAACGCAACGAGATGGGAGTGCGTTTTCCGGCTATAGGCCCACACGCCCACAGGGCAGGCCTTACCGACTCCACGTCGAACAGCTTGGAAGCTTTTCTCCCGTGCCAGCAGCACCTGGCAGCAGCAGGGTAGGTTGGCGATGTGGCGCCCTCAAGCGCCGTGAGTGGTCGATAGGCATAGCAAACGAGGTCCTAAGCGACGCCTTCCAGGTACGCGAAGCAAGTCAAGCAAGAAGAACGGATCGAGCTGCCGTACCAGCAGTGCCAGCCACTAGAGAAGTGAAAGATAGCTGCAGGGCAAAAGGGCACGTGTGGCTCAATCCTTGTCGTCTTGTCGTCTTGTCGTTAGTAGGGCCTGCGAGTGTGGCGGTGATCAATATACTAGAGTTCTGGGCGGCCGTCGCCACAGCGATCTACAGTAGATTCTCCCAGTACGAAGAGATGCATTGATTAATGGCTTGTCTTGGGATGCAGGTGTGTGTGGCGGTGCCATGCTTTTATGCACTTTGACGTGGGTGTGGGAAAGCAGGTTTTTTGTGAGAACGTGCTGGGCTGGGCGCCCGCGGAGTAGGTTGTCACGATTTGCTGCGTTTCTTATCACTGCGAAAAGCTTTACAGGGTTTGTAGCTCTGAACATGCGGTCGAGTCAGATCTCGGGACAAGTAATGCTGTCGGTGTGATCTTGTTGAAGTTGGTGGTTTCAGAAACTGAGTTTCAAAAGAGCTGCTTTATCAACATGACTGCAGGGTTAGGGTCGGGGTACCGACCTGACCATCATCTTGATGAACAACACCACATAATCTAGTCCTACCACTTATCAACCATCCCAACCGATGTTTCTGTATGTCTGATTGCTTTTTCTCAAGTTGACCACTGTCAGGCATCCCAAATAGTGGGCTAAACCCAGTTGCATTCGATTAGAACGCCAACCTACAGATGAACGAAACAAAATTATGGGAGTCGACCGTCATGATTGTGGCTGTCAAACGATCGGACAAGATACCCGTTTACAAAGCTATCATATTTCGATCATTTCGTATCAATCACATCCCGTTGCACATCCGTTGTTCTCAACTAACGGGAAGGCTTCCGTCGATTGCACTTCACAGGGCGTCTCTTTGGCATCCGATCTCGGATCCCAACTCGAAGCCGACTCAAAGCCCGCAATAGCCGCTGCATTCAGTCATACCCATTCGATAGGCAGACAGACTAAATCGAATATAACATTGGCCCGACGACAATTGACCATCTCATACTACTTTGTCAGATAGGAGAGAAAAAAAACAACGATAACGACAACTCTCAGAATCGATCAACTGGTATCGACAACCAAAAGAAATGGCGAAGCCAAAGGTGCTCCTCCTCGGGAAGATCGGACAGTAAGTAATACACATCGATCACACCAATACGAAAAAGCTTCAAATAGCGAGAGACAACTAAACAACACCCTCTCCTCTCAGCGCCCACTCCGCCCTCGAATCCCTATCACAAACCGCCGACCTCCTCACCCCAACCTCAACCAACCGCTCCGATTTCCTACAAGAATGCGCCTCCGGCGCCTTCGAAGGCGCCGTAGCAGCTTACATGACCTTCCCCAGCGTCGCCCTCACCGGCACGTGGGACTTGGAACTAATCTCTGCTCTGCCCAAGTCCCTCATCTTCTGCGCCCACAACGGCGCCGGCTACAACCAAGTCGACGTCCACGCCTGCTCGGCCCGCGACCCGCCGATCCGCGTCTCAAACGTGCCCAAACTCGCCGACGACGCCACGGCTGACACGGCTGTTTTCTTGATCTTGGGGGCGCTGCGGAATTTCAATTCGAGCTTGTTTGCTCTGCGGCAAGGGTTGTGGCGGACGACGCCGGAGCCGCCGGCACTGGGTCATGATCCCCGGGGGAAGGTTCTGGGGATTTTGGGCATGGGGGGTATTGGGAGGAATTTGAAGCGGAAGTGTGAGGTTTTTGGGTTTAGGACTGTTTATCACAACCGGTCCAAGTTGAGCGAGGAAGAGGCGGGTGGGGCGGAGTGGGTTGGGTTCGAGGAGTTGTTGGCGCAGGCGGATGTGCTGAGTTTGAATTTGCCGCTGAATGTAAGTCTCGCTGGTGGTGTTGTCTTTTCTTTTCGCTGGATGCTGTTGATTGCAGCGAGCATCTTGGGAAAGCTTACACTCAAGGCCCAATTGACTGACATGATGATTCCAGAAAAATACCCACCATATCATCTCCGCGCCCGAGTTTGCGAAGATGAAGCAAGGCGTTGTGATCATCAACACCGCTCGCGGCGCCGTCATGGATGAGAATGCTCTGGTCGAAGCTCTTGCCAGTGGAAAAGTGTCTTCGGTCGGTCTTGACGTTTTTGAAGAAGAGCCCAAAGTCCATCCGGGTCTGCTGGCGAATCCTAATGTGATGCTTTTGCCGCACTTGGGGACTTACACAGTGGAAACTATGGAGAAGATGGAGGAATGGACGATTGGCAATATTAAAAGTGCAATCGAGACGGGGAAATTGGTGACTCCGGTGCCTGAGCAGGCTGATTTGTAGGATGAAGCGGATTGTGTGTAGAAGCAAAGCGTGGGCAAACTTGACTTTTCTTTTAGTGTTCGAGTGACTTCTCAGAAATATCAGTATAGTGATCATGTCCTCAAGCATCTCAACGACAAGAATTGTCGCTTGACAGACCTCTTCTTCAATCGCATGTCCTTCCCCTTCTCCCCTAAAGCATCGATTTCAGAAGACTCGGTCCCATGATCTTGTAACACGGCCCACCTTTTCCGAACATAATCCTCAAGTCCTTGACAACCTCACCCGGGATCTCATGAGCAGCAAAGTGACCTCCCTTCGTCTTCTCACTCTCAAAGACAACAGGCCCGAGAGTCCGGCCCCAAGTCTTGGGCACAACCGTGATTTCCTTCGGCGCATGCAATAAACCCAATTTGACCTTTGGAATCCACTGGCCGGTGCGGTCGCGGTGGATAGCATCTCCCTTCGGTGACTGATCGTGTACAGCCTCGTAGTACACCCTCAAACTCGCCGCTGGTCCCGCGGTTGAGAACCAGTAAATCGATACCCAAGTCAGGATCTCGTCATCTTCCCATTCATACCCGTCCGTCCAATCATGCAACTTCTCATAAATCCACGCTAGCAACCCGACCGGACTGTCCTGCAAAGAATAACCGAGCGTCTGCGGCTTCGAAGCCTGCAACTGCCTGTACCCAGCACCCTCTTCGAGAAACCACTTGTTCCTCTCCTTGCCAGCCTTCTCCCGCTCCGAATAAGGCCCCAAGGCATGCCTTAGCGCCAACAGCGGGTTCCTGACAAAACTCGGCGGGCTCGCTCTCACCATGTTCACATGGCTCGCCAGCACCGCTTCCGGGAACAGCAGGCCCATGGTCCGGGTAATCATGAACCCCCAATCACCACCCTGCGTCACGTACCGATCGTAACCCAGCGCAAGCATCAAACGATGGCACGTCTGGGCATACTCACGCAGCGCAAATCCACGGCGTTTGGGGCCTTCGCTCCAGCCGAAGTTCGGCAGGGACGGGGCCACGACGTGGAAGGACACGCCGTTTGTCTCCAGCTGCAGAGCGGGGAGGATTTTGAGCACTTCCATGTAGCTGCCGGGCCAGCCGTGAACGAAGAGGAGAGGGATTGCATTTGGAGACGGAGAGGGTTGGTGGATGTAGTGGATGTCGAGTGGTTCGAAGTTGTCGGCTTTGATAGAGCGGTGGTATTGCGGCAGGGTGTTTAGTTTTGTCTCTTGGGCGCGCCAGTCGTAGGATGTGGCCCAGTGGGCGGCGAGGCGTTTGATTTCGGAAAGAGGCGCGCCGTAGTCCCAGTTTGCGCCCGAGAGTTCGTCGGGGAAGGTTGCATTTTCGAGTTTTTGCTGCAACTGGGAGAGTTGCGAGTCGGGAACATGGATTTCGTAGGCGGCCATTGTTGGCTTGTTGGTTCCTTGTGGTTGGACTGAAGGTGGGTTTTGTTGGCTGTCAGTCTGTGGTGGTGGTTGGTGAGGTCGAGACTGCCAGTGTAGACTCGGGAATAAGTACTTTATGTTCGTCTGTTTGCTAGGCGGGTAGACTATGGTGTTTGTTGTGAAGAGAAAGACCTAGTGTGTCAGGGATGGAATTGACGACTTGCGGTTGTTTAGACGATGACTACAGCTCAATTGTCTTCCTTGTTTGTGATGATTAGTGAGAGAAAGGCCGGTAATACGGTGCTGATCGAAGGGCGTAAGTTACACGATGTGGTCATACCGATCGGCGAGCGGGGGCTGACAATATCGAAGCTTCCGTGGCAACATCTAGGATTCCAGTACAGTAGTGACTAAAGGCAAGACCTCATCATGAGCAAACCTTTAGTTAACAAGCGCCGTAGACTGTTTAACGTGGAGCCGCTGTGCGTATTTTGAATGCCCCAATACAATCCACGTCTGGCAAGGTCTCCCTCTCGAGCTTTTCCGTACGAAACTTTTGCATCAAGCAAGTGTTGCAGTCCTTTTTCGGGAGCATGTTGATGTAAGTGTAGTCTTGGTGGAAGGAGTAACTAATTCAAGTTGGTGTGGAAGTGTTTCCTCAGAATTGGATTGCGGCGGTGTCGGTGGTGGTGCTTGGCACACTGTGAAGGCAAAAAGTCAGAGGCTGGCAAACGAGTTGTACTTAACGCGACACGATTCTGCAATCGGTTTGAATGCAATGACGAGCACTACAACGTGTTGTTCCTACGAAAACATCCAATGGATGAGGTAAGTAAGAGTAAGAAGGGGCCGCAGACTGTCGGTTCATTTCGACATGTGGACCGACCAAACGTTCGGGTTGGGTGGTAGGGCTGGTAATCCTTGTCGAACAGGGGGCGGCGGCGACCTCAGAATGCAACAAAGGACCTCGTCGACCACTCTGACATGATTGTACTGTAGCTACATTTATCGTCGACGTCGTCTTCAGCCTGAAGAGACGCGTCCGTGGCGCGAGGTCTTCTTCACACCACCAACACTTATTCTTCTCTCCACCTGTTCGCCACGCGCATCACTAATCTGCCATAGTCTACCACAATTTGCTTCCGGTGGTCCGCGCCTCATCAGAAGTAAGGATCTTCACCCTCTTAAGATGAGATGGAGCTCTGAAGATCTTCACACTTCCACCACGTGTGAAGTACCTTCCATCTAAAAAAAACTCAACCTCAGTCGCAAAAATATGGTTTGAATGCTCCGACATCTTCGTCATCTGCATACCCGTCTTGCGGACTCAAATACCACTTTGACGATGATACAGATCTTCCTAGGTAGAAGCCCTAACAGGTGGATCCGGACCTCAATCACGAGTCAGGCTCGTATACACCGGATCCCCATCCTCTAGCCCAAGACGGCAACCCCATCGCTTCGGTAGTGTAAATTTTTGGGTGCCGTGATGATGATTGATGATGAGGCCCAGGTTGGCGGTTTATCGTCATGATCCGGCAGTAGTAGTCGTAGACGGACTGATAACACAGGAGGTAACCCCGGGATCCATTTCGACCATTGATAAATGTCATTGTGTTTACCTCCATCGCTGACCGTGGTACCAGTCGTTTTGTTTCACCTTACCATCTAGCTTTACCCGTTCTTCCTATAGCGACTCGCTGCCATGTATAGCCGTACCGTAGGCCTCGCGTTTGCGGGCTGTCTGCTCTCGACATCCATTATTGCAGCTCCAGCACCAACCCGGGAAATCGACAATATCGAACGCCGCCAACTCTTGAGCAACCTCTTGGGAAGTGTTTTGGACCCTGTCCTGGGCACGATCGACGACATCGTCGATGGCAGAGCCGACACCGACGACCCTTACGGCTCTCTGCTTGACGTCCTCAAACCGCTCACATCTGTCACCAAGCCTACAAGCGTAGAAGAAGCCCAGTCCGCCGTATCAGATGCACTCCAAGCCTCGCCGACACCAGAAAACCTGATCGCTGCAGCCGCGAAACTGGTCACGCAGGGCTTGACAACCGACAACGTCGTGGAAGCTCTTGACTACGTCGACGGCCTGCTCGACGGGGAGAACAGCGAGAACAACAACAACCCCAAAAACCCAAAAACCCCAGTATACCCCAAGGCAGGATCCAAGGATGCACCCTACTCACTCAGCGAAGCCGCCCTTCGCGCTGCCATCCACATCCCCTCCACCTTCCAATATGGCAAAGAGGGAGCCCCTCAACCCATCATCCTCGTCCCTGGCACAGGAAACACAGGCTACCTCACCTTCTCGGGCAACTTGATACCACTCCTTCAAGGATCCACCATAGCCGACCCAGTCTGGCTCAACATCCCGGGCTTCCTCCTTGCCGACGCACAACTAAGCGCCGAGTACGTCGCTTACGCCATCAACTACATACACGGCACCAGCAACTCTCGCAGCGTAGCAGTCGCTGCCTGGTCGCAGGGTAACATCAACGCCCAGTGGGCTTACAAGTACTGGCCCTCCACCCGCGCTCTTGTGACCGACCACATCGGCTTCTCCCCCGACTATCACGGTACGGTACTTGCTAACCTAATCGACATCCCCGGAGCCCCGCTTCCGCCATCGGTTCTGCAGCAAGAGTATGACTCTAACTACATCACTACTCTGCGCCGTAACGGCGGCGATTCGAGTTACGTGCCGACGACAAACATCTACTCGGGCTTCATCGACGAGATCGTAGAACCGCAGTCCGGCGCGCAAGCCTCGGGTCGACTTCTCAACGCGCGCGGAGCCGGAGTCTCCAACAACGAAGTCCAAGTCGTGTGCGCCGGCCAACTTGGAGGGTCGCTTTACACTCACGAAGGCACGCTGTACAACCCGCTCGGATTTGCTCTGCTGAAAGACGCACTGGCGAACAAAGGCGAGGGCCGCCCGAGCAGGCTGAATTTGGGCAGCGTGTGCAACGATCTAATTACGCCTGGGTTGGTGTTGAGCAATTTCCTCGAGACGGAGAATGCGATCGTGGTCGCGGCGGCTGCGCTGCTGACGTATCCGAACAAGGTGTTTGAAGAGCCGGCTATCAAGAGTGAGTTCATTCCGGTTTCGAGAGGAGTCTGATTGCGAGGTGAGAGATGACAGTGCTGACGTTTTTTTCCAGGCTACGCGTCATGAAGCGCGCAACGATGATGATGATTCGATCGAGTCCGATGTACTGGGCTCGCTGTTCGATGGTTAATACACAAATATACTATACAAAGATAATATGTAATGCTTATTCATGCACTCAATTTACAATCATCCGTACGTGGCGAGGTTTGTTGGACCGATAGGTGCGTATTTCACTGATACTGGCATGTAGCATGATCTGAGGTATGGCGGCAAGCACGAAAGGGCTGAGATAATACGCCCGTAGTACATACACTGTGACAACACAACGCAACTTGAGAGGTCAAGGTTTCTTTCTTCTGACTCCTTTTCCTTTCCATTTCTCCCTAAGATATCAATTCCCCTGATGACGCTCAAAGCAACAGCCGCTCCACACGGATCAACGGCCACGCCATTCAGTCATCCCTCCGTTCTTCCATCACCATCGATCAAACATCCCTCGTCCGCTCCTCGCTCTCCGCAATCCACTTGTCAACCATCGCGCGATCTCTAACCCTCAACCCAACCTTGAAAGGCTTGCAATCCATCGTAAGCCCATTCGGCATCTGATTACAGCCGAAGCAGTCCAGAATCGGCTGGTCACTGGCTTTCTGTGGAGGCAGGATTTCAAAGGCGATGATGCAGCGCAGGAAGGCCGTGTAGAGTTCGCGGTTGGCGAGGTGGGCGCCGACGCACCTAATAAAAATTTGGTTAGTGGTCGGGTTGCAGATTTGCGGGATTGGAAAACGACAGGGGGAATTGGGCTTACATCCGGCTCCCAGCCCCAAGAGCGTAATGCGGCGTTCCCCTCGTCGCGGACGCATCGTCGATACTCGTGTCCGCCAAGTAGCGTTCCGGGTTGAAATCCCAGGGGTTCTTGAAGTGCGAATCATCGTAATGGGCGCCGTAAGCATTCATGTAGAAACTTGTTCCCTTCGGGATCACGGCGTCTCCCCAACGGATGTCCCGAATGCTTTCGCGGGGCAGGGAGATCGGGATTACGGACCAGAAGCGCAGGGTTTCCTTCACCAAGGCCGTGATGTAGGGGACTTTTTCTTCGGTCAGGCAGCGCTCCCAGGCGTCGTTGTTGGGGTATACTTTGTTGATTTCGGCGAGGGCTCGGGCTTGGATGTCTTGGCCGCCGGGGGAGGCGAGGTAGGCGATGCACATGATTAGATTTCCTGGGACGGTGTCGAGGCCGGCGGAGACCATGCTAAGGCCAATGGACATTACTTCGGCTGGGAGGGTGGGTGTTAGTGATGCTGCAAGGCCCCGACGTCTTTACAAGTGTGATATTCCAAATAGACTTACCAGCGTTCAGCTTGGCTTCCGGGTCTTTGAGTACGTTGCCAGTAATGCACGGCACATCAGTGCCCTCTGCAATCCTCTTCTTCAACATATCAATCAGCCTGTACATGTACACCGCACGCCTCTTCTTGTAGTCCAGTGCCTTACTGGTGCCGCCAGGAATGAGCCTCAGCAAAGGAATGTAGTCGGCCCAGTTGTTGGCCGTCGATCGGAAGTTGCTGATCTCACGCTCGACGTGTGTGATTTCTTGCAGCAAAGCATCGTCGATGTTGCCATCGATCCGCTCACCGTAGTTCAGTGTGAGAGAGGTTGAGAGGGCAAAGCGTGCGAAATACGGAGCCGGGTCGACGTCGTTCTTGCCTCCGTCACTGTTGATGAGCATCTCTTTGATGCTCTTCGTGCACTCGTAGTCGATGATGGGCATGTAGCTTTGCACTGCGGGTCGGTTGAGAGCGGTGGCCGCGGCCTTGCGTCGAGCCTTGCAGCTTTCATCCCAGGGTGAAGTTCCGATTGTGAAGCCTTCGCTAGAGCTCACTACCGAGTGGAAAGTGTGCAACTTCGGCCGGCTAATGAGTGCAGACTGGTTGCTAATCCATAGCTCTTTGACACTGTCGAATGTATTCGCAAAGATGATGCGGCGGTTTCCCATGCGGACCTGGAAGACAGGCCCGTATTTCTTGCTCCATTCCGCCGCTTTTTTGGCCTGGTTGTCGCCGAGTCCATATAGATTGCCGACGATAGGCAGACCTGGAATCTCGGGCAGGCCCTTGATCTTAGGTATGTCCGTTCGATCGAGAATCTTGACGGCTGTGTAGATGAGGGCAATGAGGAAGAATGGAAGAATGTGAGGTTGGAGGAGAAGTTGGACGATGCCTTGTGGTTCCTGCGTTGTTTGTGCCATGGCTAAGGAAGATTTGTGATTACAATGGACGATGACCAGACATGAATTGTAGAGACCGGGAGGTGGGATAGATATAGTATGGAGGAAGATCTCACCTAGCTACCTACTTTGTCGAATGTCAATAACGTAGTAGCCGAGGACGGCCTGGTCAGCAAACGGCCTTTCGGCCTTGGTTGTTTGCCTGCGCGGTGTTGTGTCCGCGGGGCCCAATCAACACACAGCCGATCTCGATGCCGGTCATCAGCGCGTGTAATCCGCACAAGAAGAGGAGCAGTTCGGTACAAGAGAGAGTCAAAAGTGGAAGTCTTACCCCCGCGCGGGGTTGAGTCGGGGGAGAAAGTGGAGTGGACTGAATGTTAAAAGTGGGCCCGTGGAAGCGGAAACGGAAAGACAGCGCCTATTTTCTAGGTGACTTGCACGGAACGATCATCAGCTTGTCACTTTGTGCTTGTATCATTCCGCTGAATGACTCGCAGAATTGATATGTTGGCGATCGCGGTGCATATGCCGCGCAGAGATATCGTTGGCGGGACTCTGTCTCTGAACATATGCATTGTGTTGATGGGCTTAGGTCGCAGATCTGATGAAGCGGTGCGCGAGGGTAGCAGTGTTGTCAAGATGAAGCTTTTCGATGAGAAGGCTGGATATAATGGACAACAGGTGATTTGAGATACGGTAGTCCAGCGAGATACTGTCGAGAGGCAGTCAGTAGAAATTACGAGTATCTCACTGGGACCATCACCTTTTCGACACGCCAACGTCGCTGGTAGCACCTCTTGTAGCTGCAGCAGCGGCAACTACAACACCGATTGAGCTGAGAAGGAGATAGTGGGGCCTAGGTATTGGGACAAGTCGAGGCAATTAGGCATTACCTCGAAAAAGTAAGCTGTGTCGGAGAAACAGACCGATGCGTCATGATTGAATATGACGGAATGATATACTATACGTTTTTGGGGCATGGGCGCTTAGCGCAGCGTAGAGCTGTATGCCTGTGGCACAACATTCAAGCGATGTGCAATCCGCTGGTGCCTAATGCCCAGACCGAGCGTGAAGGTAGCCTGATGATAATGCAACATGTTTTTGGAAGACATGAATCAATACCAAAACACGTACGAACCTACGGTACAGTAGCATGAAGTCACGATACATTGACAGCACCTCCCCACTTGGTGCTCTCCTCAAACTTCTGATGAAGAAAACTTGAGCTCGGCAGCAGGCTCGAGAGTGCCCGAACACTCGCCAAACCCAACGAGAGCACCCGGCTCACTCCCACAGACGCCGGAGATGGCGACCTCATCGTAGTCGGCGAGATAAGTACGCTTCTCGCCACCAGCGAGCTGTATCTCCTTCTCGCCGTTCCCGCTCATTTCAAGCAGACACCCTTTCTCATTCTCGGCTCGACCGGAAATGGTGCCGCTACCCAGGAGGTCGCCGACATTGAATGGGCAACCGCCAATGGTATGGTGGGCTAGCATCTGCGGGAACGAGAAGAGGAGGTTCTTCGAAGAGGTCTCGCTCACGGTAGTCGTCTTACCCTCGTGGGTCGTGATGTTGACTTTGAGATCGATGTCGAAGTGATTGTCCTTCTTCTTCTCGTCGAGGTAAGGAAGCGGCTTGGTTTTGCTCGGAATGCCGTGGGTGGCAAAGGGCTCGAGGGCGTCCATCAAGACGACCCAAGGGCTGATGGAGGTGCCGAAGTTCTTGCTATGGACTGGGCCCAAAGGTTGGTACTCCCACGCCTGAATGTCGCGTGCGGACCAATCGTTCAAGAGGACCATGCCAAAGAGGTAGTCGGGTGCATCCTCGATTCTGATGATGTCTCCCATGTCCGAGTTGGCGCACACAAAGCAGCCCAGCTCAAGCTCGAAGTCAAGCTTACGGCTGGGAGCCAAGATCGGCTGCTTGACCTCTGAAGTGTTGTTCTCCAAGATCTGGCCGTTTGGACGCTGAATTGGTGTACCACTAACGACCACGCTCGAAGCTCTTCCGTGATATCCAACAGGCAAATGCATGTAGTTCGGTTGCAAGGCATTCTCGGCTCCGCGGAACAGGGTGCCCACGTTGTGGGCGTGGTTGAGGCCGGCATAGAAGTCGGTGTAGTCACCAATCTTCATCGGCATGTGATTCTCACACTTGTCGAGTGGAATGAGGGCTTTCTTGCGCAGCTCCCAGTTTCGCTCGAGTATCTCCGGGAATGGGCCTCCTTGAAGCAGCACACTCTGTAGGTACTCTCTGACGATCGTGTGGAACTCACGAGTGAGGGCGGCGAAAGCGTTCAGAGTTGGCTCGGAGAAGACCTTCTGATACGGCTGGATGGTGGAAAGGGCGGAGAAGCCGTTGCCTTCAGTGAAGGCTTGCAGATCGAGTGCATAGTCGCCAATGGCAATGGCCGGGTGAGGCTTCTTGTTGTCTTCAGTGGTGATGATGCCGAAGGGGATGTTGTAGATGGAGAAATGAGACTGCGGATCAATGTCCACCCAAGTTTCAAGAGGCGCCATTGGAAGGCGCCGTCAATGGGTAGACAGTCTGATGTTGGTGGTGTCAATGGGTTGAAGCTGCTTTCTGCAGCTTACCGTAACTGTATCTGATGAGCGGGATTGTAGTTGCTAATGCTGGATGGGAGCGGAATCGTTTAGACAATGGCAACAATTCGCGGCAGTTGATCAACAGCGGAATGACAGCGTACGAGGAAATGTTGAGTGCGTGTGCAGTAGACAGATTGGAAGTGTCGTGTGAGCGTTGTTGATGGATGGGAGCTCACATCTATTCGGTCGTTGCGGGTCGTTCCTGCTAGAGCTCCAACTGAGACTCGTGAATGCGGGGAGGGAACCCCGCAGAGAGGGGCAGAAAGAAGTGCATGCCATCGTGTGACCAGGCCAGACCCGTTATTATTTGATTGACTCAGAATGGTAAATCAGGAAAGTGTTGTCGAGTCAAATCCACCTGCGGAATTGTGACAGCTGCATCGTGGCGGGACACTTGCGCGCGAGGAAAATAGGCGCGGATGTGCGGCCTACTTCCATCGTTCATCAGCCGAGGAGTTAGCCGTCAACGTACTTACACGGCATCATCATTGCTGATCCGTTTCCGCGAACCTTTCCAATAGTCTTGACAAGGTATGCGTGAATCACAGATATAACCACTGCATCTCTGCGTTGTTAGCACTGCCCCTCGAAACAGACTTCTCCATCTCCCCACATCTTCCAATATGCCCTTCACCGAGTTCAGCGTCTCTGAGAAATACAAATACCAGAATGGCTTCAACACCTACCACGAGACCGAGGCGGTAGAAGGCGCCTTGCCAATCGGAGCCAACAACCCCCAGAAAGCGCCCCTCGGTCTTTACAACGAGAAACTCTCAGGAACCGCTTTCACAGCACCCAGACACGAGAATCAGCAGTCCTGGTTATACCGCATCCTACCAGCCAGCGCTCATGCTCCCTTTGCGCCACGGGAAAGCTCGACTTACAACACGAATCCCGAAAACAAGCCCCATGAAAGGATACACCAGATTCCCAACCAGCTGAGATGGGATCCTTTCGATCTGGACGAGACGGTCGACTGGGTCCATTCGCTGCACCTTGTAGCGGGTGCAGGCGATCCTACCATGAAGGCTGGGATCGGCATGTTCATCTATGCGGCTGGCAAAGACATGCATGAGCATGAGGCCTTCTACAGCGCGGATGGGGACTTCCTGATCGTGCCCCAACACGGCGTGCTCGACATCCAGACGGAGCTTGGTAACATCCTGGTGAGGCCGAATGAGATTTGTGTCATCCCGCGTGGTATCCGGTACCGAGTAACGTTGCCTGAAGGACCTGTTCGGGGTTACATCTTGGAGCTGTACCAGAATCACTTCACATTGCCAGATCTCGGGCCAATGGGTAGCAACGCGCTGGCGAATTCCAGAGACTTCCAAGCACCTGTTGCTTCATTTGTCGAAGACCATGACGGCCAAAACACTTACACAATCCTCTCCAAGTTCGCCGGTCATCTGTTCGCTGCCGAGCAAAAGCACACACCATTCGACGTAGTCGCCTGGCATGGCAATTACTATCCGTACAAGTACGATCTTGGCCGCTTCAACACGATGGGTAGCATCAGCTACGACCATCCTGACCCGAGCATCTTCACAGTCTTGACTGCGCAGTCCGATCACCCCGGCACCGCGGTTGCAGACTTTGTCATCTTCCCACCTAGGTGGCTAGTGGCAGAGGACACTTTCCGACCACCCTGGTACCATCGCAACACGATGAGTGAGTTCATGGGCCTCATTGGCGGCCAGTACGATGCCAAGACAGGTGGCGGGTTCCAACCTGCCGGAGCTTCTCTGCACAATGTCATGTCCGCTCACGGCCCAGACGCGGCGACGCATGAGAAAGCGTCAAATGCTGAGTTGAAGCCCATGAAAGTTGGCGAAGGCAGTATGGCGTTCATGTTCGAATCTTGTCTGATGGTCGGCGTGACTGACTGGGGGTTGAAGAAGTGTGCCAAAGTTCAGTCGGATTACAATGCTGAGAGCTGGGAGCCGCTGAAGCCACACTTCAAGAGGCCGACGCCAAAGAAGATTCAAAATGATCTTCCTCGGGATGCTGATGGAGAGATTGGTGACAAGGGCCAGGTTCCTCACTGGACTTCGTGATCGCACATTAGGAGCGTAGAGAATAAGATTGTCGTCCATCAGGATGTCGGGGCATATGCCCAACATCTCCGTAATGATCTTTCCTCATCTAGGTGTCAGTGAGCGCGAAGAACGCCATTTGGCTTCCGTGGAGTGCATTGAATAATTTCATACATAGATGGTGTAACAGTTGTGGATAAAAGTTTACATGTACCTACCTACCTAGTGGTAGGTACTCTCGCCTTCACCGCTCAAGCGGCAGAATTCCTGGCTCCGCTCCCGCCAATCCAAAAAAGTTGCGCAGTCCAGATCTTATCGCCAGGCAGGTGCTCGTCCGGCCGAGCCATCCAATACACCAACCTTTCCACCTACAACAACAGTTTATTCAGCCGTCACCATGAAGGTCGGCAAGCCCACCTCTAAGCGTGTGTCCACGCGCCTGCACCACAACATCAAGAAGAAGTCCGCCGAGAAGCAGCGCAAAGACCGCAAAGCAGCCAAGAAGAACCCGCAATGGGTCAGCCGTCTGAAGAAGGACCCCGGCATTCCCAACTCATACCCTTTCAAAGCACAGGTGCTCGCCGAGATTGAGGAGCAGAAGTTGAAGAAGGAGGCCGAGCAGCAGGAGAGGAGGGAAACCGCAAAGGCACGCAGAGAGGGTCGCGCTGTCGTCGATCAGCCCATGACTGGTCCCAGCGGCCGCGCCGCTGCTGGTGCTATGGAGATGGACGGTGGTCTGATTGATATGGAGGGCGACGAGGATATGGAAGACGACGGCAGCAACCCCATGGCTGCGCTGCTGGCTTCGGCGCAAGCGCGGGCCCTGGAGCACGTGGACGACGAGGACGATGATGAGGACGATGACGATGAGGACGACGAGGAGGAGTCTGGTGTTGCAGTTCAGAAGAAGAAGGCCCCGAGCGCACAGAAGGCTGTGGCTGTGAAGAAGGTTCTTCCCAAGCAAGCGCTTGCCGACCCCATCAAGGCCGTTGCGGCGCTCATGGAGAAGATGGAAAAGACCGAGGACGGCGTGCAGAGATTGGTCGACTACTACCAGCTTGCACCCATTGTCACAGCCCACAGCGATCTGCCCACACGATTCCTGGTGGACGTTGCGCGCAAGCGTGGCCGTCTCGGAAGAGGTGGCGTTCCCAACCTGCACGCTGCCTCGCTTGTCGTGCTCAACGACATCAACGAGGACAGAATCCGTCTGCCGACCGTGAAAGAGACCAAGAAGGTCGGTCCCAAGGGCAAGTCTCAGGTCACCATTGTCCAGACGATGGCTGAGCCTTTCAAGATTGCTGGCCTTTGGGGAGACGAGACGAAGGGCGCGGATGCGATGGAGACTTGAGCTGGTGCTGAAACTGTCCTTGATACCCAACGAATACAACACAGGAATACTTGCAAGACTGTTCAAACCTCACAAGCACTCTGATGCCTCATGAGCTCAAAAACGAAACATAGCCATGCACTGCATCGATGAAAGCGAGCCGCTCGAGGGCAGGCTCGGCGATGGCCACACTTGGAGTTCTCCAGCGCAGCAGAGCTACCGTCTGCTTAGAACAAGATATTACTGTACAACACATAGCCTCAGCTACACGTAAAGAACGTCAAATCAAGACACTGATATTCTCACATGCATTAACAATTTCTCCTCTCAACACGGAAATTTCGAAGCTTTAACCTCGGAAGTATGCCAATCCGATCGCGACGCCCGCCCACAAGGTGCAAGTGCCACTCCGGCATCACAAATGTCCGTCAACCTCAAAGCTGCGCCTCTAATGCGCCCATCCAGTCGCGTCATGTCAAACACACCCCAAGCCCTCGCTCGGACTAAACAATCCTCCGTAAGAAAGATATCGCCCCATGTTCGTGGCACGTGAAAGGACTGTGCTGATGCCTTGGCTGTACGTGTAGGAAGAAGCTGCGCAACAACAGCAGAACCAGAACCAGAACCCTCTGTCGTGCGAGGTATGCCGGCGGCGAAAGACGAAAGTAAGTGGTATTACTGAAGCTGATCGCATCGATAAACCAATATTCATGCTAACGATCGCGACTGTAGTGTGACCGTAAACTGTAGTACTCACCCAATTACCCGTCCATAGACGCGATAAACGCCACCCTACAGAAGAGTTCGTACTAACAATACCCAACAGCCCATCCTGCACGCACTGCATCGATGCCAAAGTCGCCTGCCACTACCCGGAAGCAAAACAACGCGGCCCTCAAGTCGGCTACTTAGCAGTCCTCGAGAACCGCCTCGTCAACACCGAAGCAGCGCTGTACGACGCCCTCTCGAGACTCTACCACCAACAGCCATCCGAAAATGCCCCCAGCGAACAGCAACAGCCGGGGGTAGAAAGAACCGTCAAAGTCCTCTCAGAGCGCTACTCGAACATGCCCTACTCGGCCAAAACCTCCGAATGGAACCACCAGCCTCTGCTCGCCGAAGAAGACCGGCAGCGCTGGTGGATAGCGCGCCAACAGATTCTGGCCGAGAGCGAAAACCAAACCCACGCTTACCAACATCACCACCACCATCGACAGCATCCGCAAAGCCAGCATCATCACCAAATCTCCTCGCCCCCCACCGCCTCTGAACACCGGCACCACCGCACAATGAGCCACTCCTCCGCCCGCACAGTCGATACCGGCGAGCCCGGTTTCGTCACGCCCGAGACTATAAATGCTTCTACTCCTTCAACGAGAGCAGCAGCAGCGCAGGCTCAGGCTCCCTACTATCATCACCACTCGCCTGCGGAAGTGAAGTCTGCTGCTGGCTCGGAGCACCAACATCCGCTATCATCGAATCCTTCGCCGGGCGTGAATGTGCCGATCCATGTTGACCCGGAGATTGCGGCTGAGATGGATGAGGAGCAGTTGATGAAGTATTTCTGATCTCGATTGAGTGGTCCGGATCGCTGGGTTTGGGGGTTCTTTGGGGCGGATCTACCTTGGGTGTTGCTGCTTTTCGGTTATGTTGGTATTGCTATAGCCATGTTTTGGGAGTTTCGGACTGATCAGAGCATCCTCTGCCGGAGCATGACTGGCCAGTTGGCGCATGCAAGGCAGGATGGAAGTAAGGATTACTTATGATCACAGCGATTATGTTAATGACAATGTGAAGGCTTGTCGAGCAAGAGATACGGGAAAGGTAGAGATGGCCAACCTGGCCATGTCGTTTCGACGTGTGTGTGTATGGGGCAATATACAAAAGCTGTACCGTTCGTAGGCCATATCGCATGTGGAACACATGCACAATCCGCAGTGCCTGGGTAAGGTTTTCCGGAACGCCTTCGCAACCCATACAATACAATACAGTCCAGATCCAGATCCAGAACTCGCCAAATTCACCCCTCACCAAAACCAGAACAGCATCAAGCAACAGAATGCAATGAAGCTGCCCAGAATAATCCCATCCCTCCTCTTCTTCGTCCCAATCCTCTGCATCAACCCATTGATCCCCGGTATTTGCGCGGCGGCTCCCGTAATTCTCCTCTGAATACTACTCAGACTCTCCCTCTGCAGGTTGAAACTCTCGTTCACAGCGTAAGCCTGGCTGAGAACCGAGTCGGCCATGTTGTGGCTATTATCCAACCGCCGGCGTTCGTCCAGCATGTAGTCCGCTTCTGCAGATTCAGGGTTGTCGCGGGCCCTGTAGGCGCTGATGTCTGAGCGGACATTGGAGAGGAGGTTGGCGCGATCGCGTGCGGTGGAGATTTGCGATTTTAAACGTGAGAGCTCGGTGCGGTGCTGTGAGAGGATCTCGCGGTGGCGCGCGAGGTTGGTGGATTTGAGGGCGGAGGTTGTTGGTTCGGAGTCGAGGATTCGTGAGAGTTGGCCGATCAGGGCTGAGCGCTGGGTGTCAGTGTCAGTTGGGTTGTTTTGTCGGAATGGTTTGCTGGGCGTGGCTTACCTTCTCTAGCATCTCGTTCAGCTGCTCCTCGGTCTTTTGTTCTTCTTCGCTGGGTTTAGGATCCACGTCTGATTTCGCGGCGAAACGTGCATATGTGTGGAACAGCGATTCAGTCTGGTGGGCTTGATTAGTCCGTGGCCATGTTGCGTCTCGTCTGTAATAGTACCGACCTGTGTCTCTGCTGCTCTGGCCTGCTGTCGCACTTGCGCCCACGTTGCACCAGCAGCCGCCATGATGGGTATCGAGTCTCGCGACTGAGGGAGTGGTCAAGAGAAGGAAATGAAGTATTCGGTTTAGACAGGAGCGAGGTCCAATGTTTTCCAATCTTGCAGTCTCCAATTCATGGACACCTCCAGTCCAGTCGGCAACCCCGTCTTTGATGATGTAGCAGCTCGGCGGTCGGCGACCCTGAAGCTGCTCGAAGTCGTTCTCGGCCTAGCACTGCATTCTAGCGCCGGCTGGATCCGATGCGCCAAGCACTCTCCCACAAGCACTTTCACAATCAGTCGAACTTTGGGAGAAGACGACGATTCCAGGCTACCCGCGACCCTCGACAACGACTAACGACCCTCCACACCCCGACAATCACTCACAATGGTAAATCCGACTGCGCGCATATACCTGGATTGAGGGCGAAGTGCTGACGGTGGAATTTGGCAGTCGTCCGGCAAGGTCAGAGCCCAGCAGCTTTGGGGCAAGAACAAGGAGGATCTCCAGAAGCAGCTCGATGAGCTCAAGCAGGAGCTCGTTGCCCTGCGCACCCAGAAGATTGCCGGTGGTGCCCAGTCCAAGCTGAGCAAGATGTGCGTCCAACAACCCCGAACCCGAGTCTGAACATGCGAAAGAGATGGAATGCGGGATTGAAGGATTGGATTGGTGGAGATGCAATGCGAGGAACAGCATGACATGGCATGAGCATGGAGTCACTACATGGAATCGCATACTGACGCGAATTGCGTTGCAGCCACGACGTCCGCAAGTCGATCGCCCGCGTCCTCACCGTCATCAACGCCAACCAGCGCGCCCAGCTCCGCATCTTCTACAAGGGCAAGAAGTACCTGCCGCTCGACCTCCGCGCCAAGCAGACCCGCGCCATCCGCAGGAGAATGACCAAGCACGAGCAGAACCTTGTCACCGAGAAGCAGGCCAAGAAGCAGACTCACTTCCCTCAGCGCAACTTCGCCGTCAAGGTGCGTACACCTCATCTAGAGGAGTCTTTGCAAGGATTGTTAGGAACACCGTACTGACTACATAAACAGGCGCAGTAGATTTTCTTCGCTTAGCAGCCGGTGCATTTGGGAGCGTGTGCTTTTCATGGCGAACTGGACGACGGGAAAGCTAATGGCTTGCGTTCATAGCCACTGAATGCCAAAAGTGCAAACGATGATACCCTTCTCCCAAAACAGCTAGCACTCTCTAATCTTTTTGCGTCAAAAGCTTACCCATTGGCGAAGTGGCTTACACTCGAGGTACTACTTATTTGCAGGTCAATATCCGAATTCCGAGTCTTATGACAGCGACCAACACCAGACCAAATGGTCCAAACCATCACCATCACCTCGTTGTCAGATACCACAACTCACGCCTTTATGATCGACCTCTACATTACTCTTTGCAACCCGCAGAAGTTGATGCACTCCTCAACCCACGCATCAATATCATCGACCTTGGCCCTTCTTGTGATCCAGAGTCACCACGATTCGCTTCACCACGACAGTCCAATGGCCTCTGCGATTCATGTCGCAAGTCTGTGATTTTCGAGGATCTGTTCAACTTCCAACACGCGCTTCTCGACCAGATTCAATATAAGCTCGAACCCTGATGCCAAATTACATGCTCTATGCTCTGCCCATCGACAAGATTATGCAACAAAACAGTGCTCAGGAATCTCGAAAGTGCATACGACCTGCTTCGCTGGCTAGTGCGCTTCTTTTTGTAGCAGTCTGTGTATCCGTGGTTCTCAGCCTCTTACACTGGAGCCGAGAGCAGTTGGTCACCAGAAATGCTATATCTCGACATACCGTCTTCACCGGACGCATATCTGCAACAACCCAGCCAGACGGTCCACGCATTCGAGCCAGCGCGCGTGACCTCTTTTTATATGTAATGGAGGGCTGCCTACCTTCCTTCTACCTGCGACCAATGATGCTTCTATATACTCCCTATTGCTAACAACACCTTGTATGTTAGAAAACGACAGCCCTACATTGCATTCAAGTTAGTGCATGACATCTAGTGAATACAGCCCACCATCCTCGAAACGACTTTACACATGGCACCCATACAGTACATAGCTCCCCTCGCGTGAAAGACAGTTATCATACACTAAGTAGCTTGACATCAACAACTCTGTCCCAAATCCAGACCGACCACTGTGGTCAAATCTATCTTACTAAGCGAACTCTGCTTTACTGTATCGTACATAGACAACAAACATTTTCTCGTCTCTCGAATTTAACGATGTTTGTACCGACGAGAAACAATGATGGCATTGTCCTTGTCATCTGATGATCCTTCCCATCGTCAGGTCACAATTCCATGCTCACTTCCGTTCACCCCGTCATCATCATCTGCGAAAGACGGATGGAATGGGTTCTAGTTTTCTGGCCAACAGCAATCAGATGATGCGTTCTGGTGTAGGGTTTGCCGAGTGACTTGTAGTACAATTATACAATCGCTTCCTCTATCGTACATGACCCTATGTAGTCTTCCTTTCAACGCTTACAAACGTAAATGGGTGTTTGGGCGTGGAGACTCGCCGGACTGGCTCGATCTTTGCCCTATCTGTAGAATGTACACGCACTGTGTGCAATGTTGGATTAGAGTTGAGTGGAGCGTGTTCGGTATGTTGTGTGGCGTCCGTATCGATGGGATGGCCGATTTTGAAGTTCGCCGGCAAGGGCAAATGCCATTTCGAAGGCTTCAGAATGAGCGCTCTCGAAGGTTTGTCTTCCGTCGAGCTATTGTCGCACGGCCGTCCCGATACACCTCAAATGGGTGTGGGAGCGGTTTGTCTCTCCGTTGGGCCGCTTCGAATTCGATATTCTTGCTGTTTGACCAAGCAGCAATGGTGAAAATAGCAAAAGGCTCTAGCTGATCTCGCCAAGTTACTTCTTGCCAGTCTTCGGCTCATCATCAATCACATCGGCAACAGCATCCTCCAGAGTCTGCACCGGCTTCTCCGACTTGGGCATCCTCGCCTCTTGAATCAGCCTGTTTAGCCCAGAGTACAAGCTCTCCTTCTCCTGCGGCTCAGCAATCGCACTGCCCGCCCAGCGGATCCTGTTGTGCTCGTCCACCAAGTAGACATATCCAGTCTTGTCGTTCAACAAACCAATGGCTTCCTTCATGATGTCTGAAACGCCGCGGCGCACCATAAAGTAGCGCCCTTGCTCTTCCAGCGTCCTTTGCTTGCGCAGGTTCCCCTTGAAGAATTGCAGAATCCACCACTTGAGCCAGTTTTCTTCCCAGTTGATCTCGACCATTTGCGCGCAGTCCTTGGCATTCTGCAGGGTCTCGTGCAGCGCTGGGTTCTCTTTCTTCGAGCAGAAGGTGTTGACCTGGTTGACAGCCCATTGGTTACTAGCAATGCTGACAACCGAGATCTTACCCTCCATAGCCTCGCAAGTGTTGCGTCCCAGCCCGCCGTAGCCGTCGCGGGTGTTGTTCTTGATCGCGTCTTTCCGCAGCGTCTGGCCGAAGAAGTTGGGGAAGAAGAGCGCATGCTCGGCTCTGAACAAGCGGGCGTTGGCGATGAACTGCTTGCCCTTATGGAATCGCAGGTTGCTCCAGTCGCGGAAGTATGGCTTGGCGATCTGCTTGGTCATTTTGGAGCGGCGGGCGAGATGCTTGTCATAGTTTACAAAGTCGTCGCGGCGTTGGCGTAGTGAGCGTGGGTCTTTGCCCATGTTCTCGCCGGGCTCCGGAGGGTTGGGCATTCCGATGGGTCGGCTGAGGGGAGTGGGTGTGAATTCTTCAGAGTTGTCGCTCTTTTCGCGGAGCTTGTAGCCTGGTTGTTCGGAGGGCGGTTTGTATTCTTTGACGGGCGGAGGTGGAGGTGGTGTTGTAATGTTGGGTTTGCTGTTTTTCGAGTCTGGCAGAGATGCGTATGCTCGATGGGCGGATTGGAGGCATGATGGGCGAGTTTCTGGGAGGGCGAGCGAGCGCAATGCCTGGAGGCAGAGCACGGAGGGTGTTTTCATGATTGTTGCTGGTGTTAGAGTTGGAGTGGTCGTGATAGTCTAGCTTGACAGGTATGCTTGCAGCCTAAGCTATACCTTCCCAATCGGGGCGCCTCAGGTGTATGTAAGTGAATGATCGGCTTCGGCTCGGGGGTGCCACAGTTCCCGAAGTCAGGACCTGCATTAATCGCGTGGCAGATCTCGCATTCTCGCATATCAGCCACAAACTCTGTAGTTAGTGACGCATCTCATGCTTCGATTGCTTCGATGCGTCCGCGCAGCACAGAAATCGTCCAGGAGTCTGTCCGCCGGTGATGGCTCGATTACCGCTATATGACCCGAGAAAATACTAGACCGCTCCTGCAACCTGCGTCGTTGTTAGTTGCTTGCAAATACAAGATACTACACTTTCCCTCTCACAAACTCCTTCCTTCCCTTCTCGCCAGCACACACGTTTCGTCTCGTCTCTCATTCCCGTATACAGACTTCCCGATCGTTGTTCACTTCTCAAGATACCCGGTCTTTCTAAACAAATATTCTCCCACTTATCCAAATTCTAGGCAAAATGGTCCGCATTGTGAGTTTTTCCAATCAAATTGTGCAAAGTGGCGACCAATGCTAACTTCCGTAGGCTGTTGGTCAAATCTGCTCCACGGCGTCGCTGGAAGACAACTTGAAGCAATGTCGCTTTGTGATTGAGAAAGCTGTCGCCGAAGGTGCCAAGGTACGTTATACATTCATACACTCCAGCAGGATCACATAGCTCACATCACCCAAGGCTGTCTTCCTTCCTGAGGCCGCAGACTACCTCTCCAGCGGCCCCGAAGAGTCCCAGAAGCTCTGCAAGCCCGTCGACAAATCGCCACTCGTCCTCGGCCTCCAGGAATCCGCCAAAAAGCACTCACTCCCCATCTCCGTCGGAGTCCACGAGCCCAGCGACGATCCCAACTCCAAGAAACTCAAGAACAGCCTCCTCTGGATCGACGAGAATGGCGAGATCGCACAAAGATACATCAAGACTCATCTCTTCGACATGGATCAAGCCGATGGCCCTACGATGAAAGAATCCGACTCCGCCGAACCCGGCACCGAGATCCTCCCACCCTTCGACACTGTCATTGGCAAAATCGGCTCCGCCATCTGTTTCGACCTGCGATTCGCCGAACTGGCTCTGCACAACAAACGCAACGGCGCCACCGTTCTCGTCTACCCTTCCGCTTTCCACCCCGATACCGGTATTGTGCACTGGAAGCCTTTGTTGCAGGCGCGTGCCATCGAGTCGCTGTGCTACGTTATTGCTGCTGGCCAGGTGGGCAAACACAACGACCAGCGCACGAGCTGGGGTCACAGTCTCGTTATCAGCCCTTGGGGTGAGATCCTGAAGGAGGCTAGTGGCGAGTGGCACGGCGAGCCCGAAGTCCTTATCGCAGATATCGATCAGGCGCTTGTTGAGGAAAAGAGGAAGGGTCTGCCGCAGGCGCGCAGGACGTAAGTGGATCGATCCCGTGTCAGATATCTGGAGGTGCTGTTGCTAATTCGTCTCGTAGTGACCTTTACGCCGAAGTGTAGACGCAATCCGATCCCAGAAGTTCCAATACCACGGCTTGCGGATATTGGTTTGCAACCCAAGAAATACAAAGAGATGACACGCTTACGATAGTCTAAATGCAAAAGAAACAATGCAAGAGTATCCAAGATCAACAAGATCAACACCAATCGTCCTCCATCTCACCCTCACCAACACAGTCCCCCTCCATCCCCCTACAACTTTGCCACCTTCCCAGCCCCTCCCAGAATATTTCCAAAAACCGCAGTGCCCTCTCTCCCCAACGCAGTCCCCACCCCTACAACACTCGCCCCGACAGCACGCATCCTCGCAAACCCATCTGAATCACCGACACCCCCAACTCCAATAACTTTCACTCCCCTCAATTCATCATACGAATCCAACAACGCCCGAAGAGTCTTTACATTCCCCAGCGCCAGCGGGTGCAAAGGCGCGCCGGCCAGACCACCTATTCCCAGGCCAGAGGCGGAGGAGAGGACTGGAGAGTGGTCAGCATGATTGGTAGGAGGTCGGAGGAGCAAACTCGACCCCAGGGTATTCGTCGCAGTCAGGAACGAGATTTCGCACCGCGGCGCTGCTTCGAGCAGGGCGTCGATCAGAGTACGGAATTGGTCGGCGTAGGTGTAGGGTGGGGTCTTGAGGCCTACGGCTATCCTAGGTGCTGCTGCGCTTTCTTGCTGCTGCTGCTGTGCGGTTCCTAGGGCGTGGAGGTACTCGAGCAAAGCAGTTTTGGAGTAAGCGGGCGGGGGTTTATCGGGGATGTTGGGGCAGGAGAGGTTGATTTCTATGCAGAGGGGGTTGATGGAGGGGATTTTGAGTTGGGCAGCGGAGATGAGGCGGTAGCTTTCTGCTATGTCGACTGGGGAGCCGGTAATGGAGATTATGAAGGGTTTTGTTGCTTGGGTGTTCTGTGAGGCGGCTGCTGCTGTGGTGGTGATTTTGGTGATGAAGGAGAGGTAAGTGGCGAGCGGGATGGGGCTGTAGCCTAGGGTGTTGAGGCTTCCTGTTGATGTGGGCGGGATTTGGTTGATGCTGTCGTTGGTGTTCTCGCCATCTGAGGATGAGGAATGGTCATGAGGGTTGAAGAAGGCGTATTGATGGATTGCATCGTCGTGTCCGAAACCTTGCAAAAGACTGGTGCGTGTAGTCACGGCACCAGTGTGAGGGCAGTCGAAGAGGGCTTGGAGATCTTCTTCTGTTGTTGCCCAAGGATTCTGGGGATTGTAAGTTAGGCCGGTTGATCTTGGG
>Ga0265798_10001714_pt1 | contig 33482 bp, 33 predicted proteins | sample P3T30metagenome_FD_192430 | JGI IMG/M metagenome (GOLD analysis project Ga0265798, IMG submission 192430) | Plant litter microbial communities from East Loma Ridge, Irvine, California - P3 T30 | ecosystem: Environmental > Terrestrial > Plant litter > Unclassified | place: USA: California... | reverse complement strand
GTGCTTTGCAAGCGAGGTGGACCCGTGTGATGAACTGCCGAGCTTGGTCGTAGCTCGCCAGGCGATACATCTCAGTGATGTCTGCGCCACCGATGAATGCAGGTGCTTTGCTTGGAGCGGTCTGGCCGCCTGTTAGGACGACTGCCCTGAGTGATGGGTCGTTGCGTAGTTCTGTACAAGTTTCGATCAGCTGTACCAGTAATGGAGTGTTCACAATGTTGAGCTTCCATGGATTTGATACTGCGACAATGGCGACATTCTGGTCAGAACCATTTTTGTGAATGTTGCAATCGATCGCAGCTTTGTCGCTATTGGTGGAAGTCCCGTAGTCTTGGATACGTGAAGCTGTCACGTTCGTGCCACCTCTTTTGATGCAGCGGGCTGACTGTATTGCAGGGTAGTATGCATCGATCGCCATTTGCGGCCACATGGCCACGTTCCTTCGGCCTGTCGTCGTCAATGGGCGGGCGTTTGCTGAGATCACTTTTGAGGGAAACACCGTGCTGCGTTCCAATGCTATTCGACACTGATGTAGAGACATTTTGTATGCCGAGACGAAAACTCCAAGCGCAACCGGTCAAGGTCAGTCGGAATTGTCGGGTTCAGTCAGTTCAAATATTCAATCTGTTGCGAGGCTATCATCGGCAATAAGACTCCCGTCACGAAGATTGCATTAACACCGGCCTTAACGTCAGTTGGCGACATCCATATCCCCGCAGATACCGGTACTAAACCGACCAAGCTGCTTCGCCTAGAGTCAGTTGAGCAGCACCGGTGGCCGATGCCTTGCCACGGGTAAGGCAAGGTGAGCCTGTGGCAGTCCGACAACAGTTCATCCGAAGGGTTCCCCGCTGTGTGATGCAGCTTCGAGAGCTTGCCCCGCTTGATGTCAACAGCGGGGATCCTTGGATTTGACATGGCAATTTTATAAATTGTCCATGACGACGTCAGCATTATTGCTCTTCTTTCCAGCACAGATTTCTGTGAGCGTTGATTCCAGGAGGCGAAACTGTAACCAAAACCGAGCAACATCCAAGAAACGACAAGACAACAGCAGAAAAGGAAGATGGCAACCGAAACAAAGATGAAGGCGCTCCATTACGACGGACCATACAAGGTCTCGGTCAAAGAGATCGATCTGCCGAAGATTGAGCATCCGGACGATGTGATCATCAAGGTCACCACCGCCTGCATTTGCGGCTCTGACTTGCAGTGAGTTTTTGGAAGGCTCGAGGTGACAGTGGAGTGTTGGCGCTAAATCGAAACTAGCATGTACCAAGGTCGCACTGCTGCTGAGGGTGGTCTGGTATTCGGTCATGAGAACATGGGCATCGTAACGGAGATCGGTTCTGGAGTCACACTGCTGGAGAAGGGCGACCGCATCGTTCTGCCTTTCAACGTCGCGGACGGCCGCTGCAGGAATTGTGAGGAAGGGAAAACAGCTTTCTGTACTGGTGTCAATCCTGGTTTCGCCGGAGGAGCGTATGGCTATGTTGCTATGGGCCCGTATCAGGGAGGTCAAGCGCAGTACTTGAGAGTGCCATTTGCGGATTTCAATGCCTTGAAACTGCCACACGGTACAGAGCACGAAGCCGACTTTGCTTTGCTTGCTGACATTTTCCCCACCGGATGGCACGGCCTGGAGCTCAGTGGGTTCCAAAGGTCGGTACTCTACTTTCCTGATGATTAGTGTAGAGCGACTTACTGACAACATTACAGCGGTGAAAGCGTTGCAGTCTTCGGAGCTGGGCCTGTGGGTCTGATGTCTGCATACTCTGCAGTACTTCGTGGAGCATCGAATGTGTACGTCGTCGACCAAGTCAAGGAGCGCCTCGACGCTGCGAAGAAGATTGGCTGCATCCCGATCAATTTTACCGAAGGCAGCCCTGTGGATCAGATCATCGAGAAGAACGGGGGCATGGTTGATCGCGCTGTCGATGCTGTGGGTTACCAAGCGGTGGACAAGGGTGGAAAAAATGAGCAGCCGAACGTCGTTCTGGACCAATTGATCCATGTCACCCGTCCGACCGGAGGCCTCGGAATCCCTGGATTATATGTGCCTGCCGACCCTGGCGCGCCAGATGCTCAGTCCGGTAAGGGTCAGATATTGATCAGCTTCGGCAAGCTTTTCGAGAAGGGATTGAAACTCGGCACGGGTCAATGCAACGTGAAGGCATACAACCGCTACCTAAGAGACCTGATCATCAGCGGCAAGGCGAAGCCGTCCTTTGTGGTCTCGCACGAGGTCAGTCTCGACGAAGCTCCCGGGGCTTACGACAAGTTCGACCGACGCGTGGACGGCTACACCAAGGTCTTGCTTCACCCTAATGGACCTTTGTGAAGACGGTGGGAGACGAATAGTGTGGGATCGCCGCAGACTGTGGATATAGCAATGTGCGTCGATAGCTGTTTCGTGGCCGAACCTATGGATCTTTCGGAAGTGTTTGCTCAAGTTCCAGTTCCGTGTTCGGTATCTCTCCGGGAACAAGGCAATTTGGACGGGCTACTGCCAAAGTCACCCAAATCCGTCCCCATATAAACTTTGTCCCCCGAGAGGCTGTGCTCAGAGTCGCGGAAGAGGCTGTCGCTGCATCCTCGCTGGTGTCTTGTAGGTTTGTTGCTTTCGTCCAGGTGCTCTTCACAATCTGCAGACCCTTTGAGACATCTGCGCTCAGACTACACGCATCTCTAGTACGCCTCTCTTTTGCGGCTATATTCCCAGACCCATACTTCGTACGACATTCAAGCCACCATTGCTGATCAAAAGCTTTCACGGTGTCCTCTTGCGCCTTGTGTAGTCTGCTCATCTCAGCGCCCTCTTCACAAGTCATCATCATTCTTCAAAATCCGCGCTTCCACAATGCGCACCTCTTCAACGGGGCGATCCTCTGCGCCGACCTTGACCAGACCCATCCTCTGCACAATCTTCATCCCGCTCTTGACCCTTCCAAAGATAGTGTGCTTGCCATCCAGCCACGGCGTCGGCGCAAGTGTGATGAAGAACTGACTGCCGTTTGTATTCGGTCCGCTGTTCGCCATGCTCAGAACACCTGCGCCTGTGTGCTTCAAATCCGGGCGGATCTCGTCTTCGAACTTCTCGCCGTAGATGGAAGCGCCGCCGCGACCGGTGCCTGTAGGATCTCCACCTTGGATCATGAAGTCGGAAATGATGCGATGGAAGATCGTTCCGTTGTAGTAGTTGCGCGATGCGAGCGTTGCGAAATTCTCGCAAGTCTTGGGCGCGTGGTCGTTGTAGAGCTCGACCACTATTGGGCCCATGGTTGTCTCTAGGACGACATTCTGGGCCACAGCCTGTGTCTTTGTCTTTGCCATGGTTCGCGACATGTCGTTTATGTGTGTGTGCGTACTGGTTCAGGGATGTTGCGAAGAAGCTCACTTCTGTGACCTATCTGACCATCGAGGTGTTGACGCTCGTTTGCTTGGCAGAGGCCGCCGCTCAATGCATTTAAGAAAGCCACGTCTTCTTCCTCTTCCTTCGTCTCTTGGTAAATTTGTGGTAATCTTGAACGTCACGACAACACTCGTGGGCATGATGTTACTGTAGGGAAAATCGTCGATACCTAGGTACCTAGGCAGACCGCACTCCAAACTACACAGAAACCTCTCACATAAGCAACAGATGTGACCAAACTCAACTCTCTCTGCCCACAAAGAGACGCAGACGTTCAAATAAAGTACACCCAAGGTTTCAACTGGATCAAATGACGCCTGACTGATGGTGAGCTTCAAGATTAGTTTGCGATTCTGAATCAAATCTCGGCCAACTGCATGGCGCATGATGAGTCAACCTTGATCATCAAGTGGAACATCACAGACGCGAGAACAAACCATTTCCATCTCTTCTTAACCCAGTTCAGATCAAAAGTCGTCAATTTACCAAACCAGTGGAGTAGCACAAGACACAGTCATCAACATACGATACGCGGTCGTACGAACCTAGCATTCTGAACGTTCTGATAATGGATACAGCCCAGTCGTCTGAATCTATCAGTCTCGATGGACGCACTCTCGAGGGCGGAGGACAGCTGATTCGTCTTGCGGTCGGCCTCTCAGCATTGTCGACTATACCTATCAAAATCACCGATGTACGCGGCAACCGATCTGCTGGTGGTGGACTGAAAGCACAACACCTTGCATGCGTGAATTGGCTTGCTCACGCTTGCAACGCTACTGTATCCGGCGCAGAGAAGGGGAGCAAGATGTTAGACTTCAGACCTGGTAGCATTGGGCAGACGTCTCCAGCCTACCACTTTGTCAACGACGAGAATGTTGGGAGCAAACACTGGGAGTGCAAGCTCGACATCAAGACCGCTGGCAGCACTGGGCTTGCACTGCAAGCAATACTACCTTTCATCCTGTTCAAGCCTCCCACAAATGACGATGGCACACTCACCAGGTTCCCGGTCCGCCTCACTATCTCTGGCGGCACGAACGTGTCCGGATCGCCTTCGTACGAGTACATTTCTCAGGTCATCCTTCCGACACTATATAACATAGGACTGCCGCCCATAGAGGCTAGACTGAACAAGCGAGGCTGGAGTCACGGCGGATCGAGCATCGGCAGCTTCACACTTGAAATTCCTGCCAGACAGACGCTTACGTTGCCTGCTTTTGAACTGTACCCGAGCGATCCTGCAACGAAACCAACACTGCCAAGTCGACTGGATATGACCTTCCTTGCACCAGCAACCGCACACTCACATCTTCGCTCCTTACTACCTTTGTACATCGAGCATACCTTTGGTCGGGGATACTCGGAGGAGAATTACAACATGTCTCTCACATGCGAAGACAGCAAACACGACAAGCGTTTCTATCTCCTGATTGTTGCGACTATGCCAACTTCCTCGACCACTCCATCCAGTCCGGCAACATACAAGCTTGGCAGAGACTGCCTCTACAACCGCAAAGTTCGCTCGCCTGAGCAGGTTGCTATCGAGCTTGCCGACCAAGTCACCAAAGATCTACATTCCGAATGGTCTAGCGGCGCATATGTGGACGAGCACATGCGTGATCAGCTTGTTGTGTTCCAGGGCTTAGCCGAAAGTGGAAGTCGGATTTACGGCGGACGCGCTGAGACTGGGGAGATGCGAGAGGCGAGTCTTCATGCCAGGACAGCGGAGTGGGTTCTTGAGCAGATACAAAGTAGGGTATGACGCTTTGATGTCGATAGAACCGCACGGCCATGAACTGCACGTACCCAAACCCGGAGAGCACTCAGATAGTTACAAAATGAGCGACCATGGAGTGCTGCAAACTTTGATCATGGTCACCACGCTGGAGGCCGTGGTCGCCATACATGAGATGAGACTCATGACTGAAACATTCTGGTATCTGATCTTCGCTGAGCTCTCATGTTGGTCGCATCAACGATACTCCGCCATAAGGGACGAAACCGGTCTGCGAATTTCCTCGCAATGTCCACTTTGCTCTGATCTTTCAGCAGCTCAACTTCCCAGCGGTTTTTGTACAGCAAATCTGGTACCCAATCGTCGCAGCGGCCTTGCATGCATCGTCTTACAGAGTCTTGTTCGCGCGTGGCATCGCTGCAGTAGCTCGCATATTTCCATCGCATGTCGAGCGGACATTTATGCGCTTTTGATAGCCACTTTCTGGGAAAGCGAAATCCGATGTTTTCGTTGGTACGTAGCGAGCGGTCGTCGATTGGGGTTGGCAAAGGTGGTAGCGACGCAGCTCGTCGTCTATTACTGTGCCCGACGTGAGGAGCGATGGATCTCCTCGACTTCATAGCAGCGAATCCATGGTCGTCTTGGACGCCTTCGATCCATTCCTTCAAAGCGTCGGATATGCTTCCGGCGAGAGAGCCCGGCTTCGGCTCGATTTCGCGCATGTGCATTGACATAGATCGAGTCAAGATACGGCCAGCTGCCTGCCACAGGTAGTAGTTGTTCCCTTCGAAGTAGGCACTGGGCCTCCATGGAACGCGGTCGATATTGGAAACTGTCCGGTCCCAGGCTCCAGGTGGCGGGCGAAATTCCCAAATCTGAATCTGGAGCGAACCGTCTACCTCGATGGTCAGGTCGAAGCCATTTGAGACGGACAATCTGTGCATCCCGATGTTCGAAATGCCATCCACGCACACTTTGTTCAACTGGTCACCAAGCTGAGTTGTCAGCGAGTTCTCTCTTTCGGCGTACAATTCGAGGCTACTGGCCGAGCCAACGATGTAGCCCCAATGTCGAACTGTCTCAGCAAGCCGACTCGTGGTCCGGTGTTCGGGAATCTCAGACGACGCCTGCAGTACGCATGAGAAAGGCGTTCCTCGGGTGCGCTCTAGAGCATGAAGGTCAGCGCCCATGTTGATGAGCTCTACTGCCTGCCCTGCGTATGTCCCCAACCCATGGTGCCGCATCGCATAGCGTTCGAGACCAACGTTCAAAGCAAAATGCTCTGCGACCCAGTGCAGAGCGGTTCTCCCGCGAGGACCCTTGTACACGGCCAGATCGGCGAGGGCGTCAGGGCGTGCCATCTCGACGAAGATTTCCGGAGCCCAAAACCTGGAACTAACGGCTACGGAGAATCTCTGTGCAAACGACCACGTTTCGAACGGCACGGCTTGACTCGCTATAACTTCGCGCAGGAGGGGCTTCGTTAATGCGGAACCATACACATTTGCGTTGCTACGCCCTCGGGGGGTTCGACTCTCTGCCAGATCATGTAGATCAAGTTGCAAGCCGTAATGACCGATGAAAAGTTTGAACATAGCTTCGGCTGCGTGGTCATATGTCTCGCGCGACGCGGTTGGTGAATAGAAGTACAGGAACCCGGACAAACCTCTTAGCAAGTCTGCATCGTCGCGATAGCGTGGGAACTCTTTTAACAAATAATCGCAAAGCTCGAAGCGCCCGGCTGCGGCTGCAATCTGCCTCCTTGTCAGAGACTTGCTGATCCCGTAGGCATATTTGACTTACTGTGAGGAGGCTCCTATGCTCACTGAATCGACTATGTTCACAGTCTGATGCTGATAGCTCCCCAGACGCAAGAAGTCGTTTGACAGTCTCTACGTCTCCAGAACGTACTGCAGCAAAGGCACGCGTGCCACGTGGCCGTATGTTGATTGGGCGAACCTGGAACATCCATCCGTCTCCAATGTCGTACGTTACAAACTCCCATACAGTTTGCGTGAACCAACGCGGAAGCTTGAGACGAACTTTTAGTGACGACTGGCGAGTCTTATGCGCCTGCTGACGCCGATTATCAACACTCGCGAACGAGGATGGGGTTGATTGAGACGATCCTGTTGCTATCGGGTCCACGGATTCGATCTGCAAGAGAATGGCTGCGTGGCCGGCTTGGATCGTGTGATCAAGATCTTGTAGCCGTGTCTCGTGCGATGAAAGTAATTTGATCTGCGCCTGGGTCGTTGCGACCCGATCTGATGCCTCGCGAATGTTCCAAGATCTTCGGAGCATTAGCTGGGCCTAGAGGAATCATGGCGATCACTTTAAGACTCACTGACAGTAGCTCATGTATGCAAACAGCATCGAACTTTTGGCTTGCTCCAATTCTTCGAGCAACTTGTGCGTGTCCGGTTCCTTAAAGGCCGCGTACAATCTTCCCACGCTCCGGGATTTCTGTAGCTGACGCTCCATTCTGTTCACCGCAATCTCAATCTTCCTAACCATCTTAGTGCAAGTGAGCAAACAGCGGCCAAGCAATTCATCACCAAGAACGTCGCTTCGTCGATGGTGTTCAAGCTGGCGAAGGGACAACGACATGGTTTCTAATTCGAAGCCCAGATCTGCGACCGCCTGGGGCGCATCTTTGGTGGCATTGTAGAAGCCCTTGACTTTCTGAGCGCTCTCTAGTAGCTGCACTGCGAGAGAAACCAAGCCCGCTCCGCTGGCTACTGCACCGAATATTTCAGCCATGATATTGGAATGGCGATGGTGGCGAAGTAGCCGTTAGTTAGTGGCGGATGGACATGAACATGGACGAAATCATCGTCTTTTCCAGAGCTGAGCGAGCTGAGCGCGACGTGGCGCAGCTTGTAAGTTGCCTTATGTAATCGGTACACCATCTCATCGTTCGTTCGCCTAGCTGCATGCATGCATGCATGGCTCGGGCAAGCACTTGCTGCTTCAGTTCATTTCAAAGTTTGTCTGTTGACACAGTGGTATCACCAACTTTCGTGCATCGGAATAGTCTTAATGCCAATGAGACGTTAGATAGAGATCACGAGCATCTCATCGGAGTACGATCTCACAAGCGGTAACAATACTAGCAATTCTAGGATCTCCTACCTAAAAATGTCAGTGCCGGTAAGATCGTGCGTTCGACAAACTTCTGCATAAACGGAGGTGGGACGGACAAATCGAAAGCGGCAGTCACAGCATCGAGACTTAAACGCTCACATGTTCAGCAATGCATGTTCCGTTCTTGAGATCATATACCATACCGTTTGTCTGTAAATGTTAAAAAGTCGATTCCAACGAAAGAAGGATGAATTCGAGAAGCACAAGTAATATTGAAGCGAGCCCCTCATCCTGCTCGCGTCCACATCGTGACGCATCGGCGCCACAACGCACGATCTGTTGCTGTTTTCAAGACGTGATGTGCGTGTTTTCTGCGATCGATTTCAAGTGAACGCCAATGATCCTTTCCACATCTCTGAGTCTTCCGGAAGGCCACGTCATTCATGTTCCGGTCGATTGCCGCGGTGCCCCAATCGACTCCACAGCGCTAAAGTAGGTACGGCCCCACGAGGTGAACTAAGCGATCGGCATGCCGAACCAAAGATGCATCCGGACTGTGGTCCGGTCGAATGATTGGATGCGTCGACATATCTGAAGTAGTGGAGTGGAGTGAACGTACGGGATGCATGCAAGCAACCATGTCGAGAAAGCTGGGTAACGGAGGCACATCAGATACGGTAATGAATTGCCGAAATAGTCCAAAATCTCCACGTCTAGGTGAATATGAACGAGAAGTGGACAACGATCCTGGAATGGACTCAGGTAGACTCGAATCTGCGATGATGCGATCCTCAAAGCCTCTGCATCTCAGCATCATTGCTCCGTCGATCATCGTTGCCCTTGTCGTCCTTCTCTCCAACCCGTAAAGCTTTTGGAACACTAACACCGAACAAACACAAAATGAGTCCCAACCCGGCAGACACAGCAGCATAGATGAAAGCCGCTCTGTATCCCAAGATCATCGAACTCCGATCATCGGCGTCGTAAGCCGCCTCATCAGTCGGCGCATGAATCATCCAATTCGTCCCACTGACCTTCGTCATGACGATCTGGCCGATAGGCAGGCTGAAGGCAAATGCCAGTCCGAGGAAGATCGAACACATCGCACCGCAAAGACCTTGTGACTCTGCAGGCTGTACGGCGGTCAGGTAGACGATTGAAATTGTAAAAGTGAGGTTGATGCCAGCTGTTGCGCAGAGGATAGATGGGAATGCATTCGCCCAGTAGTTGAGCGGTAGAGGTGATACGGCGAGGATGACTGGGCCGGCGATCCATAGCAAAGCTGTGATGAGCAGAAGCAGTTTCATGTGTACTGCGTGGAGTAATGGCTCGACTAGGACGCAGCAGACGAGACCAGCGATTGCCATGGGTAGATACCAGAGGGCGAGCGTGACCTGGTTGGAGGCGAGGTTGGAGGTGTTAGCGAGAGGATTTTGGAAGCTGAGACGAGTCGTTAGTCTGATGATAATGAAAGACGTCTCAAGCTTCCGACTTACTATTCAACGGTATAGTATAGCCAGATCCCAAAGCAGGCGTAAAAACACATGCATGCAAGGGAGAGTGAGATGACACTCCAAGTGTTGAAGAAGCTCAGTGGAACCAACGGAGATTCTGCAAATTTCCACTCGACGACAAGTGCAGCGACGAGACATGCGACTCCTGATAACAGAGGTCCAAGCACCGTAGCTGTGCCGAACCCGTCTTTCTTGCTGTGCTCGTCTGCGTAAGGCTCGGCGGCGAGAGCGTACGATAGCAACAACAAGCCACTGACAATGAAGAATGACCCCAACCAGTCCATAGAGACGTTACGGTGCCGTTCGGTTGTGGGTTCCCGAGGAATGGTCAACCATGCGATCAGCGCTGTGACAGCCGCCAGCAAGGCGCCAATGAAGAAGTACCACTGAGAGTGTTCAATCCCCAAGGCTCCGGCAACGATGAAGCCGCCGAAGAATCCAAGACAGTTGAAAGCCGAGTAGACGCCGATGATGACAGTCTTGCGTCTTCCAGAGACGTAGAGCCTGCCGAGTATTGCGAATGTAGATGGCATGAAAGCTGCGAGTGCCAGGCCTTGCATTGCTCGGGAGCAGTTCAACAACGTGGGTGAGCTGTTCAAGCCAGGTATCAACGTCCAGATCGTCAACCAGACAAGACCGAACATGAAGGGCCAATAGCCGCCGAACATGTCAGAGAGACGTGCGAAGATCAGGAGCGTTGCGCTCATGACCAGTGATAGTAATGATGCAGGCCATAGTGCACTGGTATCGCTGTCCTGGAGGCCTGGATTTTCTTTTGATATGAGAGGCAATTGGAGAGCGAAGCCCGAGATCAGGTATTCGGCCAAGAATTGCGTTGTGCAAAGCGTAAAGCAGAACCCAACTTCGGTGTATATGTTGGGGAATTGGTATGGCTGCTGTTGTGTCGTCTCTCGTGACTTCTCTGTAGAGGCAGTAGAAGGCCGAGTCTCGGTCATGGTGCGAATGCGATATGAGCAAAATATGCCTATGGAACAAAAAGAACGTTTCAAGGTACCACGGGCTCTCTCGAGTACTTAGCTTCGAAGAAAGGAGCAGATCTCCGTACACCCATAGTTCTAAGCCGAGGCCTTCCCTGGGGACCGCCCTGGAGAGTGATAAGGAATATCTTATGATTGGCAAAGAGAGGGTATGCAACTTACCTTAGCACTTCATTTATTGCGGCGTTGTTGCTTGTCTCCCCGTGTGGCAGATCCACACGACACGATCAACGCCGTTGCGGGTCACCCAGCTTGTGAGGGCACATCGGTGGTGAGGGACTTTCTAGACAACGTTCTGAACTCTATATCGAGCCGGTCGAAGGTTACTCGAAAGCATATCTGTTTCCATCTGTGGGAAATCGTTGACACCGATCAGATCCGATCTCCAACGTGCACCATGGTAAGCCACTTGACGCATAGCGCCAGATTGTGACGACCAAGGGGTAAACTCCGCTATTGTCGCTGTCGTTTTTTTCGTCGTTGCCGCCATCGACATCGCCGAGATTGCCAGCGCCCTTTCGGCCTTCGAACCTTGGCCGAATAGCATGCCCGAAGCGTATGTTCATCGGACCGTCCTCGGCTCCCGTTCGTTAGTTATGATGTCCTTGGAACACTTGAGTCCCGCGGGGGCACAGCATGAGTTCGAGGCATCGGGGCCTATTGGAATAGCGTCTCGAGAAATCTGCGTACACCTAGGCCACATGATCAGAAGCTCCGAAGTTAGGTGAGAAGCTAACGCCAGTGGAGGTCATCTCTTGTCGCGAGTCGGGATGATGAAGTGCAGTAGATCATGGATTCGTGCTAGCCGGCAGCACAAGTGAGGCGTCTAGTCTACCGAAACTAGTGGTTTGAGACCCGCATCGGTACCTTCGGCTACAAAGCAAGCCGACTTGAGACTCTCGGCTTGAGAGCCAAGGGCCGAGTCGGATTGTGGATATCATCTGAGCAGAGGCCATGGACCGAATGCACGCGAATAGTTAGCATTGCATGGCTATAGGTAGGTCAAGAGGATTGTAGTAGTCCGTAGAAGCAACGGTCTTCGACGACGTATCCGACACGGCACATGCATCACGTATAGGCGAAGTGATCGACTGAACAGCCTGCAGGTTTATCTATTTACGCCGCACAGGTTTACATATCATCCGGTTTGTATCTTTCTCTTGGCAATTCATCAACCACTCAAATGGCGTCGATTAAATAAGGTTACATCTCAAAAAGGACTGCGGCAAATCTTCTTCCTCAGAGTAGTAACATGAGAATGTCAGCAGCTAGCTTCTCACATCGTAGCTAACATGCCGGAGATTACGTTTGTGATGTCGTTGGTCGATGATGTTCTCGACGGTAGATAATCAAGGCTTTGTCTCTCTAAGCAACCGGTTCATCATCCTTTAGGAGCATCGTGCTTGCACTGCTATCGAGCCAGCGGTTTAGAAGTGCTTGCACGGCAGATGCGTCAGGGAGCACCTCCTCATCAGCGAGTGTCCGCTCGGCGACGGCTTTGAGGCGTTCTGTGCGACTGTAAGATAGTTAGTAGTCGTTCTTGGTGTCAGAGGCGTCAGACAAGGTAGTACACACCCTCCCTTTCTAAGGAGCTCAGTAGACGAGAGCTCCCTAGCCTTCTTTGTGGGCTCAGCTTCATTACCCATAGCTTCGAACTTCTCCTCCTCCTCAACCGCTGTTGACTTTCCCTTCTGCCTCATCTGCCTCTTCTGCGGCTTTTGTATCGGGATCTGCATGCCTTTTTTCATGGCAAACGTTCTCGGTGTTGTAGGCTTTCGTCGTGGAAGCTCCTTCGTCTGCGTTGTCGACCCCGAATACTGGGCTTCATCGGACTTTGCAGCCGACGGCGAGGCAGTCGCGGTCGTGGCAAGGTTCTTAGATTCTGCGTCGTCGCCGCCAAGAGCTACAAGCGCGCTATAGAGGTTGTTAGCATTAGTAATACGTATTATAGTGTGGAAAGATTAATTGCTTACCTGAAAGCATTCCGCTGAGCGGGTTCATCCTTCTTGTCAACGACAGGGGGCGTGTTAGCACGGGTTGTTGCTCGTGACTGGGTACGGCTTTGAAGTCTGCGCAGCTGGTCGGCGTTGACTTGTGTTCGGGGGTAGTCAACAGGAGGGGCCATGTTGTACCCCGAGTCGTTGCCGCCCATCTCAACATCACCACTACTATTCACAGGCCTAGGAGCAGCCGAACTTGCTGCGATGCTCGGACATGTGTAGTAGTGCTGGACTTGCGGCACAAATTGATGATGTGCCTGCGATGCGTTCTGAGCATGCAATGCCGGCGAAGTCAACGGCGAGAAGAAGTCGCCCGGGACGGTAAAGTCGGGGTGCAGGTGATAAGGCGTAGTCGAAGGCGAGGCAACAGGGGTGAAGTCCGTAATCGAGGTAACGCTCGAGTGTTTCTGTTGTGTTTGTTGTTGTTGCTGCTGTTGCTGCACTTGCTGCTCCTCTGGGTAATACTGTTCCAGCGTGATTTCTTGCCAATTGAAGTTTAAGTCGAAATCGTCCTTGTCAGCAATATAGAATTTACCTTTGTCCTTGTCCTTGGCTGCAGCGTAGCCGGTGTCTTTCACAAGCTCAAATGGTCTCTCACATCGCTGCTGTAACGGTTGAACGGGACGTGTCTTCTCTGCAGTGTCATCATTACCCTCCTCTCTGCCGTCGTCGTCGTCGTCGCCGTCATCGTCACCGAACTCGAACTCGAACTCGTACTGTTCTCCCGCGTGACTACTCCCCCCACCAAAGTCAATGTCTTTGCCTTCTTGCTTTCCTTGCGGTTTTAGGCTCTCTTCCTGTGGCGAGTTCACTCCATGTGATGATGCAGGGGAGCGTAAGTTGATTGGACCCGAGCCGCGCTTGCCGAAAGCACCTGATATGGCGAGTGACATGGCAGACAGATGACTTCCGTTCTGTTTAGTATCGGCAGTGGAGCCTTCGAGAATGAGCTCGCCGTCATCCTCGTAATCTGGCTCTTCATAGTGCTCGGTAGAGCGATCCTGATGTACCACTGGAGTCCTGCTCCTGTCGGCCGAGCTCTTTCGTGGTGCGATATAGTAAGGGTCCCGGCTGTCGGTGTATCTCCCACGAGACTCATCCCGGTCACGACCTCCTCGTGAGGGAGAGTGCGGGGCTGGATCGCGGGTGCTGCGGCTGCGTCCAAGATCGTTGATCTTGTCCCAACCTCGCTGGCTTGGTGGAGGGCCGATCTCTCGCGTAGACCTCCTCGGGTCGGCTCTATATGGCTCGATCATGCTGACAGGACGCTCCCGACTGGCACCGCCACGATCGACGCTACCTCGTCTGATGCGCGTCTTAGAGGAGGCGGGCTGGATGTAGTAATCGGGTCGATGCTTCGGCGGGCTCGAAGGACGATTGTCTATTTGGACGGAAGAACCCTCGATGTCTTCTGTTCTGAGATGTAATTCACTCTCCAATCTACCTCGTCTCTGGCTTGTGCCCTGTGAGCCACACGGTGGTAGTGTCTCGGGATCACTCTCTGCGTTAAGGACTGTGACCGGCTGTAGATGTAGTCCGGACATGGCCGGATTATGTGCGTCTGCTGAATCAAGGTGTGATGTATCGAGATCCGCGAGATGAAGTGACGGTGTCTGACAATGGTTGTCTATCACGTAGCAAGGATCGCATGAGCTTCGCCCTGAAGACATTGCGATGTCGGAGTTATGGCCGAAAGGCACACCCGGACCTGTGATGACGACCTTGTTTGGCTTACCAGATGTCCGTTGTCTCTTCGCCGGCTCGGGATTAAGATCACAAATGCATGTGGTTAGTGAGCTTACCCGACTCGAGGAGTTGTGGTGAGCTGACTTGTATGTACGGCGCGTGCAACGTGTGCATTCAACGTCGGCCGGAAGCTGTTCGAGGTTTGCGAATAATTTCGCGTACGATCCGTGGATGTCGGAACATCCGAGTAGGCCATGCCCGTGCCATTTGTTCATAGCACAAGCGATGGTTTTCGCAAGTTCTTGGACCGAATCCATACATCGTTGGAGATGGTCACTCGTTGGGTCAGATGGCGTAGTCTGGACTGATACGTTGTCTAGCAGAACTGGAGCGAATGTATTGGACATAATGCTTTGCTGTACTGTTGGAATTTGAAGACTTTGCGCTGAGGGCGCTGCGGGTAATCCGGGTGAGAGCAAAGGGCTGTTGGGCGCTCGCGAGATCGTGGCTATCGTTTCGGCCAATGTTTTGTTGGTGTTGGAAAGGTCCATGTTTGAAAGTGCCAGGACCCGAATATCGGCCTCCAATGCCTGCAATTCGTCTTTGGTGCTATGATCATGTCAGTCTCCGCCGCAAGACAGTACCAAAGAGAAGCGTACGCCGCTCGTCGACCTTCCACGATCGTCATCACCGAGACCATCAAATGTAACACATCATTGTAGCGTCTGAGGACTTGTCCGAGCTCTGCTAGTCGATCACTGTCAAAGAGCCACTTCGTCTTCGACAAGAACCGCATTTTTCCCGAAGCGGACTTGGTCTCATAGGCCTTCACAGATTTGTCAAGTTCGCGAAACACTTCATGGCAGCCTTGCGACACAGTATTGGTGTCCTCGTAAAGTTTGGGAGTGTGCAGGGCTTTAGTCGCAGGGTCCTTTAGCAGCGCGTCGACTCTCTTGAGGGACAATGCTGTTGTCTCGACTTGGCCAGCTATGCTCTCGAGCTCTTTGCTCGCGTTGTGGAGTTTCTTCGCGCATCTCAAGAGAGTGCTCCCTACTTCGGCACCAAAGCCGGCGACTTGTAACACTCCAGCCGCCAGGCCGAAAGCCTCCATGTTGGAAGTCAAAGGGTTCAAACTTGTGGAAAAAGATATCACCTCACAATAGACAGAAGGCGAGAGAACACCTACTCGCCAGGGTTATGAGATATGAGGAAAAAGGCAGCTGAAGTGGCGGAGTGCATTATCCAATTCCACTAGGTGCTCAGCCGCACGCTGAGTTGCAGTACTGTACCCGACTTGGCGGTGCCCAATGAGTGAGGGCCCGAGGACCTCCGCGGGTGAAACCCAGTGACACTGTATCGCCATTATTGTGTATGCAAGTCAGAGCAAAGAACCTATAATGTACCTCAGGTGCAGTCTTCAACCATGCAGAGGGACTGGTGTAGAGCGCTGCGGTGGGATCGATCAATGCATGTCGGCACTGGAGGCGAGTAGACCAACGACAACTACTGCTCTACGCATGCAGTATCGTGTGGTATAGACGATCGGATGTTGATGTATGGTTACATACCTAGGGGTAGTTGAGGTAATAAACGCATTTGTCTTGAAACGAGAGGCAGAGAAAAGGGATGGTCTTGAGTCTTGTCTTCACGCTTGGCGCCTCGTCACATGCTGCCGCAGTTCCGTTGGTAACTTCAGCCTTATGGGATGGGGCATCTTCAACCTACTCCTCCAACATAACATACAACAGTTGCCAGATTTGTACATATACACACACCACTCCTGCTATTCCGATACTAACAAATCCGCTCGCGGTCACACCCAACTATGGCGCCACTCGAGGAGATGCACACCGCAATGGTGAACCGCTCCATTCGCACCATCAAAGCCGTATGTCTTACTCGCAACCCAGTGATCGCCGGAGCTACATCTAACATACAAAATCCCAGGAGCTCGAATACCTCACCGATGCCGGTATCATCACACCGCAGACCCTTTCCGATCTGCTCCAGCGCATGCCGCAACAAACCCCTCTCCATGCTCCCATCTCTGTCGGTGCCGTTCCGACGCCTGAGTCCCAGGCTGGCACTATCCAGCCTCCACCTACCGCCGCGCTTAACAACATGAGCCTGCACAACAACAATGGATATGGCCAACAAAGTAACGGCTATGACGAGAAGAGAGACAACAGTTACTACCAGCCTCAACCCGCCGCCGCGGCTCCTCCTGCGTATGGTGCGCCTCCCGGTCCTCCTCCGCAAGCGAACTACCCACCTCTTGCTCAAGCGACTGCTCTGTATCCCTACAACTCCAACGATGCCGGCGACCTTGCGCTTCAGCCGAACGACCACATCACTGTCACCGAATACATGAACGCCGAGTGGTGGAAGGGCAAATCTTCCCGTACCGGCCAGGTCGGCATCTTCCCTCGCTCGTATGTCAAGGTCGATGAGAAGGCACCTGCCAACACTACCAACAACTATGGTAACGCGCCACTCGAGGTTTCTGGTGAGTCATGATGTTATGTCGAACTTGTATTGGCAGAACTGCGCTAATCAAATTCTAGGTATGGGTAACGGCGAAGGCAAAGCTCCCAGCAAGATCGAGGAGAACGGTAAGAAATTCGGCAAGAAGCTGGGTAACGCGACCATCTTTGGTGCCGGCGCTACCATCGGTGGCAACCTTGTCAACAGCATTTTCTAGACTACCTGCATTCTGCTTGGCGTTCACGGCTTAGGGGCGTTTTTGTTTGAATGCATCTGTGGCATTCCGTCTATACTCTCAGAATCGGTTTTCGATGCCAGAAGTCTGTCGTATCGTGAGTTTGCATCTGTCCTCCACGTTGCATTCGACGATGCATTCACAAAGAGAACTGCATGGGTTCAAGAAGTAAAATGCGCGACTAGCGCTGATGTCACGGACATCATTAACTGACCACAAACGGATCTTCACTGATGTACACGCTAGGCCGCGTAGGGCCGGAACAGGCCACATGCTTCAGTGACTGACAGCACGCTGTAGCAAACAACGACCTGCAGCTTAGCCGACAATGCCGTGAACAAACATTTCCTAACCGAGAAACACGACAAGCTGCGTTTGACATACCCCAACCTACTTCTCTACTCGTCACCAGAGACTGAAACGACTCAAACTGCCCACAGTCGATCTCAAAAAGTCGGCGTCATGCAAAAAGACTCCAGCACATCGATCGAGATCACTACCGATCTTGTCAATCCACTGCGAGAAGCGTCCTCGACCGAAAGTCATCACCGCGGCCCATCACAATCAATGAGACCCTCGACGCCACCTGAACTACCCCTGCGAGAAACAAAAACAGACAAAAGGACAAAATTGCTCGACTACAATATGAATCGACTGTCGCGTATTCGCTCCACGTCGTACGACCAACGTTCACGTTCCAACGGACCACAAGCATTGGACGATCACAGAGGTCGCGACTTTGAGGATTTCGCTCTCGCAGAGATCCAGCCCACTGTTCAGACGTGGGATGCAGAACCACACCCACCGCGCCGCACACTTCGTAATAGCCTTCAAAGACTTTCCAACCGTCTATCACTCACACCGAGCGACTTCTCCATCGCCTACCCGACTCCCCTCTCCCCACCGCGCAAAGGCAAAGATGAGCCTCACAAAGCCGAGATGATCCTCGGACCCCGACCTTCCAAACCACCGCCAGTCCCTCACAAGGTTCCTCAAGTCAATGCCTCGGACCGGAGCTCCACCCATTCTCTTCCATTGCAAAATAAGCCGCTTCCCCTTCGGCCAGTCCAACCTCTCAACGGTCGCACTGCGTGGCTCCACGCTCTTGCTGCCGTCCTAGTAGTGGGAAACTGCTGGGGTATCGGCAATGCTTTTGGTCTGTTCCAAGCTTACTACACGCGGGACTACCTTCACGGGACCTCTCCCTCGACCATCGCCTGGATTGGCAGCACGCAACTGTGTCTTGTATTCGGACTCGGTGTCCCAGTCGGCAGACTCGTCGACCTCGGCTTCTTTCGTGCGATGTTCCACGGCGGAACGTTGTTGATGATCATTGGACTGTTCAGCAGTAGCGTGTGCACAGCGTTCTGGAGCTTGTGGCTGACACAAGGCCTTGTGACAGGTTTGGGCATGGGAATGGTGTTTTGTTCCGGAACACTGGCTTTGATGAGCTGGTTCGAAAAGCGCAAGCTGGGAGTTGCCATGGGTCTTGCTGCCGCGGGCAGTTGCGTCGGAGGCATCGTGTATGTCCTGATGGCGAGATACTTTCTAGCCACCACAACTTTCGCCACAACCATGAGAATCCTAGGCGGAGTGGCGGCAGCAACCATGATCCCTCCGAACCTAATCTTTCGCATGCGCGAGCAGACACCTCGCCAACTCCACAAATCCTCAACCACCGCCCCCGCCGGTCTCCGCGTCTTCACCTCCCCAGCCTACCTCTGCGCCGCAGCCGGAATGTTCCTCACCTTCCTCGGAGTTTACTTCGGCTTCGTCTACATCGTCACATTCGCCTCAGAAGTCCTAAGCCTCTCCGACACGGCTGCCACAAACCTGCTAATTTCCATGCTGGCCGCCAACCTCCCCGGCCGCTTCCTGCCAGCTCTCATAAGCGACAAGTGCATCGGGCCACTCAACACCATCATCCCAGCTGCTTTCCTCTCGAGCGCTGTGATATGGCTCTGGGCAGCAAGCAGCGCGCACCCGAACCAAGCTAGTTTGACCGTGATAGCTTGTTTCTACGGGTTCGTGAGCGCTGGTGTGCAAGTGCTCTACGCGCCCACTGTCTACAGCTTCTGTCTTGATCCACCGGCGCCCATTTCGACTGACCTCGAGGGTAATGGCTCAGCACCCCAGCTCGCCACAGACAAAATGGGCGTTAGGGCGGGTGGAATTTTCTCATGCATCGGCCTGGCTTGCCTCATCGGCACGCCGATTGGAGGTGCTTTGATTAGTTACAGAGTCGATCGCGGGATAGATCAGCCTTTCCTCGGTGCTCAGGTTTTCGCTGGGGCCTGCCTCTTGGTTGGCGGGGGGTTTTTGCTTGCGAGTCGGGTTTTGAAGGTTGGGTGGGCGGCGGAGAGGGCTTGAAAGGTTTCTGAATAAAGAAAAGTTGGCAGATGAGCCTTGCTTTGTGCTCAACTTGGAGCTCTGGTTCGAGGTTTCTTTCGTTTACTGTTGCTTCTCAATAAGGTCTTTGGCGATTCGGCGGACACGCTTTGAAGCTATGATCGGGAATTAAGCGACGGCCAATTGGCGTAGCAATGTAGCAAACGCGTTCTTGAACTGGTTGCTCGTGGGGTTCTAGCTACAGACACTCACCTGTCCGACAGCCCGTAGTCATACACACGAGTCCGGCGTTTCGTCTTAGAGAAATTGGAAAGACTTGCACAGTCAACAGAGAAGCAGACGTCCTTGGACAAACATTGGAAATTGATCGTGGATGGTGAGAGATGGTACATATGAGTTCAATGCCATCAATTCTTAAGAAGTCAGCTCACTCGAGACAACTGCTTCATGGTTTATCCTGCGGATTGTCCCGTCCTATGTCATGGTCATCTCTAAAACAACACCAGCCCAAACTCGAACGGCCCCATCTTGAGCGCATACTCATCCAACGTCTTGGGCCCACAGCTCCCCGTCCCCAACCCATGGTGCTCAGCATCCAGCCTCAAGACAACGTGCTCCTTCCTCTTTTCCTCCAACTCATACGGATGCTTCGCCTCGAAGATGTCCATCACGTCATAATGGCAAGCCATGAAATCGAAGAGATGTCTCTTGGTCTTGTCAGTCGGCTCATAGAACTGCGCCGTCACCTCCGCGCCCTCGCCATCGGAAACCTTCAGCCAGCGCGTATCAGTGCGGTTGGAGCATTCCTGCGGGAACTCCGGCGCCGCCCACAAGTCGGCAATCTTCGAGGACGAGTGCACGCCCACGGGCTGCGAGAGCTTCATGTCTCTGTAGCTCTCGCCGGGCCCGCGGCCGAACCACTCTGTCTTTTGGAAGCTGGCGGGCAAGCCGAGATTGACTCCTATGCGCGGGAGAGTTTTCGGGAGATTTATTCCTGCAGGCGTGCCGATGACGTGGAGGTCTAGCGAGCCTGATGGAGAGAATGTGAGGGTTGTGGTCAGATCGAGGGACCAGGAGAGGACTTTGGGGCCGAACTTCTGGGTTAGAGTGATGACTGCGGTACCATCTTCGTTTTGGTTAAAGGTTGTCGAGCGGAGGTGGATGCTGGCGTGTTGGAGGTTGCGGTCGAGCCAGTCACGGCCGTCTTGGGGGAAATCGTTGTCCGTCGGGGCGCGGAAGAAGGAGGGGAGGAGGGGTTGGGCGATGAGTTCGGTGTTGTTCTTTTTCCAGGATGTGAGTGCGCCGGAGGCGAGGCTGATAGTCCATTCGCTGGGGCCGCCGGAGACTTTGAGGGATGAGCGGGTCTTTTCGATTGAGACAGGGGTCTCGGTGCCGGAGTTCGGTTTTGTGAGTGCGGATGTGGTGCTGAGAGGCACCTGGATGCGTGCAACCTCGAAGCCAGCCTTCTCCCAGGTTGTGTCATTCTTGAGGGTGAAAGACAGCTCTAACAATGTCTCGTTGTCCGCGTTGACGGGAAGGTTAGAGATCTTCAGCTCGGCAGTGCTAGTGGGTTGTATTCCGCTAGGGATTTCGAACGATCCGCTGGTACTTTCGCCTTTCTCGCTGACTGTGGACCAATTGCCAGCAAGGTGGTCCAAGGTCGTACAATCGTACCTGTTGATTACGGTGATGGTTTCTCCAGCAGATACAAGCTGCACCGGCTCCAGCGCTTTCTTGTACTCGATCAATCCACTGTTTGGAGTGTGGTCCGAGTCGAGCATGCCATCCATGACGAAGTTGCCATCGTTCGGTGTGTCACCGAAGTCTCCACCATAACCGTAGTACTCTTTGCCGTCCTTTGTCTTGGTGAGCAGACCATGATTCGCCCATTCCCAGACCCAGCCTCCCTGCAAAGAAGGATACTTGTAGAAGGCATCCATGTACTCCTTGATGTTACCGGGTCCGGTACCCATGGCATGGATGTACTCACACAAGACCAGAGGTTTGGTCTTGGTGGTGTCTTCTGCGAAGTCGGTGATAGTCTTCATGTAAGGGTACATGCGTGAGTGCATGTCCATCACTTCAGCGTCCAAATCGGGCTCGTAGTGGATCAGTCTTGTCGGGTCGTATGAGCGGATCCACTCAGCCATGGCTACGTGGTTACGGCCGTAAAATGCTTCGTTTCCGAGACTCCACATGATGACTGAAGGGTGTAGTTTGTCGCGATACACGAGCTGTACGGCACGGTCAAGATATGCGTCGTGCCAGTCTGGGTTGTCGCTTGTCCACTTGGCGGCGTCCTTTTTTGTGAGTTGCTGGCGTTCAAAGAACGACAAGGCCATCTCAGCAGGAGTGAGTGCCGCGTCAGCAATGGTCTCGAAGCCGTGGCATTCGAGATCCGCTTCGTCCTGGTACAGTTGTTAGTAATCGGTCCAGCCATTGCTGGCAATTAAAAAATAACTGCTCAAGGAAACTCACCATAACCCAGAAGCCCATCTCGTCAGCGAGATCATACATGCGAGGATCACTCGGCTGATGGCAAGATCGAATGGCGTTGATGTTGTGAGTCTTCATGAGAAGCAAGTCCTGCTTCATGAACTCGTAAGGAACGGTCCTTCCATGCACAGGGTGGTGTTCGTGTCTGTTGGCACCCTTGATGACAATGCGCTGTCCATTGACTTTGATCAACCCGTCCTTCAGCTCGACCTGTCGGAAACCTACCCGATGGGTCACGAACTGATCACCTCCCAGCGACAAGACGAGTTGATACAAATATGGAGTCTCTGCTGTCCACTTCTGAGGAGAAGAGACAGGTACGGAGAACTTCACAGTTCCTGCGTCCTTGGCAGACTGCGTCTCTGTGGCCACCTGCTTTTGTTCAGCATCGAACAGCTTGAGCTCAACATTGCCTTGACCTTGAACGTCAACTTGGACTTCAAGCGTCGCATGCTCATAAGATTTATCGAATATGGTCTGAACGCTGAAGTCATGGAAGTGTGCAGTCTTGGGGAACCCTAGAAGGAATACATCTCTGAAGATACCGCTCGCTCTCCATTGGTCCTGGTCTTCGATGTAGGTCGCATCGCAGAACTGGTAAACCCTGACGGCGAGTACATTCTCTTCGCCACGCTTGACGTAGTCGGTAATATCGAACTCGGCCGGGTTACGAGATCCTTGTGAATAGCCGACTTGCTTGCCGTTGACCCAGACGTGGTAGGCCGAGTCAACACCCTCGAAGCGAAGTCTCAGCTGATCATCCTCGAGGTGTTTCGGCACAGTGAACGATGTCACGTAGCTGCCACACTCATTGTCGTCGAACGGAGCATGAGGGGGATCTACGTAGATCGGAAACGCCACATTCGTGTAGACTGGTCCTTTGCCGAAGCCCTGCAGCTGCCACATTGAGGGTACCGGGATGTCGCTCCATTGTGACTTGTCGAAGTCGGCTACTTCGAAGCCTTCTGGGGCCTCGAATGGGCTGTTGGCGAGGTGGAACTTCCAGGTCCCTGCGAGACTCTGGACGCGAGCCTTGCTTTCATCTCTTGAAAGAGCCTCACTCTCTGAGTTGAATATCTTGAAGTTGGCCCTTGGCGGGAGGGTGTTGCGGTGCAGGACGGAGAGATTGCTCCAGTCCGGACTGTCCTCTGGAAATGACCCCATTGTGACTGTCAAAGAGGGTGGTTTTGGGTGGTCACACGGTGAGGGGAATATGAGTGCGGCTTGACGAGAAGAAGCGCACCTCTCTCTCGCCTACCTGGTTTTGAATGGCATATCAAGATAACAGGGTGGATACAACAACCGAATGTCCTCCACATGCCGCACACGTGGTTACAGTGCCCGTGACCGGCGAACCGGCAAACCCCAGTCTTGGTGCCATGGGGATCGGGACACTGAGATACAAGTCCACATTGCCCAGCCACTTGTGCATGGGGGATGCAGGTGCTTGTCTTCGTGTCCGGTGTGCGGCGAGATGGGAGGCAGATAGTCCGCCTTCCCTGAAGTCAAACCTCGGTCCCATCTCTTACGACGGCCGAGGTTTTGCCCGTCTTTCGGTTAGAGGCATCTTCTGACTTGGGTTGGTGGTGCCACCAACGACACACGAAGTCCCGTTTCGAACGCTCGCACAAGAGACGGACACGTTGCCAAGTATCAAGATACCTCTCTTGCCTTTGCTTTCGTGTGTCTTGGCTGTCCATTTCCACATCCGGCTGCTATACCTACGATCTTACTCCCCCGCCTCGCTTCGGTCTTGGATATGCTCTCCTCACGCTGGTCTCCGAAAGCTGCACCATGCTTGCTCGCTTGCTCTCCCAAAGCCGAAGGATACCCGGTGTAAAGCGGCGCTACCGGTGAAAACAAGGTTCTCCATTCCATGTCTCTCGTAAGGTGAACCTCACGTGGCGTTCCATGAGGTGCATGCCCAGAAAGTCTGCATGAATATGACTCGGGTGGCCCTCTGGCGATTCCATTTGCGGTCTGGACCGATCGCTACATCTTTATTACAGCACAAGGAGTCAAGGACCATTTCGGCCGCCTACCTCTGTCAGGCAAGCTGTGTTGGCCCACTGGACACCATCGGACCATATCCTGGAAGATCAGCATGCCTCGCGTGTCTGCCTTCATCTCTATTGATCTGCTGGGTGGCGTACGCTGTTGGCTCAAGTGTGCGGGGCTCGAGTCTACATTGAGGCTACACGTCGAACATGTCAGGCCAAGACATGACCCTGTGTAATGCACACATTTTGGCTCTTGACCAAGAGAGCCTATTCATGTGGAGGGACAAGATCTTCTTTACGATTCCCGTTGCCAACGGCGAACTCCAGGTGTAGCGATCTCTAAACCCTAGTTATACGCTGTCTACTTCACCCGGTGTCACTGCCAATAACGGGTTCTCCGCCGCGGCGGCTTTCGAGGCTTAATACTCCGCGCTTACGGTGCTGTGCTCGCTACCTGCTAAGAGGATTGACATGGAGTACTGTGCGGGGTGTGGAGGACCCCGGTCTTTTGCAGTTTCTCTTCTGGACGTCGGCAAGGTGGACGCGGAGGCATTGGAGTATTAAAGATCAGTGGCCCCCACCCTTCTCGCTACCCGGGATACAGGACGACCAGTACTCGCTGAGTGGACCGACAGCATCTCACGCGTCTATTGCAACATCACACATATCACCTTGATCCGTTCACACATACCACGCGATGGACGAGAGAAAAGAGGGTGTGCCACCGGCATACTACAACGATGTACCAGACATTCACGATGAGAAACCTACCGGCAAGGTAGTGCAAGAAGAAGCTGTGCACTCTGTGGCGCTGGCCGAAGCCTTTCAAGCATCAAAACCTTCGCTGTGGTCGAAGAGCATGTTGAAACTCTACTTCATCATGGGTAAGAAGACTTTCAGAACGCATTCATTGGCATTGTCTAACACTCTCTAGCCATCGGTTACCTTGTCTCCACTCTGAACGGCTACGACTCTTCGTTGATGGGCGCCATCAACGCTATGAAGAGCTACCAGGACACATTCGGTCTCAGTGGTGAAGGCAGCAGCACTGGCATCATCTTCATCATCTACAACTGCGGGCAAATCGCGGCATTTCCCTTCTGTGGTTTTCTTGCAGACGGTTACGGTCGTAGAATCTGCATCTTCGTTGGCTGTGCATTGGTCATCGTTGGTACTGCCGTACAGACGACTGCACACCACACTGGACAGTTCATCGGTGGTCGATTCATCCTTGGCTTTGGTGCAAGCATTGCAAGTGCCGCTGGACCCGCTTACACTGTTGAGTTGGCGCACCCCAGCTACCGTGGCACCATGGCTGGCATGTACAACAACTGTAAGTCACATCACATCTCATGTTGGAAGACATGGGCCCCACTGTCGACTTGCGATTAGGAGCATAACTAACATTCTGACAGTTTGGTGGCTTGGAAACATCGTTGCGGGATGGACAACATACGGCACTGATCTGAACTTTCCTGGATCGTCATGGGCATGGCGCGTCCCGACTCTTGTCCAGTGTGTGATCCCTGCGGTCGTTATGTCGCTCGTTATGTTCTTCCCTGGTAAGCAAGGCTAAATCTTCATTCTTAAATGCTATAGTCGGTGCTAACCCAGACAGAAACCCCCCGCTGGCTCATCGCGAAAGACAGGCGAGAGGAGGCTATCGCTGTCATGGCAAAATATCACGGTGACGGTAACCCGAACGATCCCATCGTTCAGCTCCAGCTCCGCGAGATCACCGAGGACATGGCTGTCACTCGTAACGACAACCCGTGGTGGGATTTCAGGGAGCTTGGCAACACGGCCGCCGCTCGATACCGTCTCTACATGGTCATCCTGATGTCCTTCTTCGGTCAATGGTCGGGCAACAACGTAAGCTAAGCTCCTCGCTCACTCTCTTCACCGAACTCTTCAACTGACATTTATCCAGGTCATTTCGTACTTCATGCCACAGATGGTAAAGACAGCGGGCATCACCAACAGCAGCACCGCGCTCCTCCTCAACGCCATCAACCCCATCTTCAGTCTCATCGCCGCAATCTACGGCGCCACCCTGCTCGACAAGCTCGGCAGACGCACCATGCTCATCGCCGGTCTGATCGGCGCGCTCGGAGCCTACATCATGCTGACCGCTTTCACGGCCTCGGCACCCTCGAACCCCAACCTTGCCTACGGCACCATCGCCTCCATCTATCTCTTCGGCATCTTCTTCTCCTGGGGCTGGACGCCGCTGCAGACCCTCTACGCCGTCGAGTGTCTCGAGAACCGCACGCGCGCCAAGGGCAGCGGAGCGAACTTCCTGTTCCTCAACGTCGCCATGATCGTCAACACCTACGGCATCAGCGTTGGAATTGCCAAGATCGGCTGGAAGCTGTACCTCGTGTACATTGTGTGGATCTGCGTCGAGCTTGTTGTCGTCTACTTTTTCTTTGTGGAGACCAAGGGCAAGACGCTGGAAGAGCTGAGCGAGGTCTTCAATGCAAAGAACCCGAGGAAGGCTTCGACCAAGAAGGTCAAGGTTGCTGTGTTGGAGGGTGGGCAGGTTGTGCAGGCTTAGGTTGGAGGTTCGATCGTCTAAATGAATGGTACAATGAAAGCTTTAGATATCTCCAATGAGAGCTCTGATTCTCCGTGTGAGCATTACGATCATGATGGCGGCTTTTGGATTCTCTTGCCAATTCGAACGTTTTCTGACTCAGGCAGCTATAATTTCGTCAATCGGAGACGTACTGTTGGCCCCCCACCACCATTCTTACGAAAGTCTATCAACTTCGAGCTTTCGAAACTTCACTACACGACCAATATTGCACCGATTTAGTCGAGAGTTGGACGAATGTAAGCCTACAGATAGCTTCAATGTCCCATGTGTGCTTTTCTAGTGAAAATATACGATATTGCTGTATTAGAGGGAGATTCGTGATTGCCAAGAGTTGATAGACTTTCGTAAGAATGGTGGCAAGACTAAACAGGGTTCGGCCACTCCGCTATACGCGGTGTATCGAACAACCACACAGCCAGCACAGGAAAGACAAAAAAACGACAGCCCATAGTAGGCGATCGAATGCCCCAGATGAGGCATATTGAAGAGCCGTAAAGTGTCTTCCATCCGGACTCCCATGAGATTTCCGTGGAAGTCTATCATAGTGACCGCCCAGCACACCATCGCGAGAGGCATGTTGATGTACCAGAGGAAGACTTTGATGTACCACAGCTAAGGCGTGCGGCGCGGTGTCTGCCTGGGAGAGACCCGCGAAAATGTGGAGAGGCCGCTGCTGCTATGCGAGGGTCTCTCTGTGCAGCACATCGACCAGCCATGTTGATAGCAGAGGGAACACGAACATCGATAGCATATAGTAGGCAATTGACAGTCCCAGGCTAGGTATTTTGAAGGTTCGCCAAAATTCTTCCAATCGAACTCCAGTGAGGCCTCTGTTTTGGTCGATCATGGTGACGACCCAGCAGATGTGTGCGAGGGGTATGTTGATGTACCAGAAGAAGGATTCGAGGAAGCGGAATGAAAGTGCATGGCGCGCTGGATGGGTGCTTTGATGGTCTCCTTTGGCACCGGAAGGTCTTTCCATGGCTGATTCGGCGATGTGGTCAAGATTCAAGTTGGGCGTGAAATCGAGGGAGGTTTGCAAACCAAGAAAAGCTGTCCTCTAGAGACAGACAACGAGGTCGTCCGGCCACACTGACGGACTTGTAGTAAGAGGTCACCCATCCTGACGACCGAAGTGATGCTCCAACCCTTGGAGTCTTGAGCCAAGTGCCGTTCTTGCCGCGGACACTGCAGCGCGGTGCGACATCACTCTACGAAAGTCCGAGGAGTTTCACAACGGAGCCAATCTCGCAGTACTGTCATGGTGAATCCTTGTTGGTATGGAGTAGCTGAGTGGTTCTTGAATTCTTTCTGATGCTTGTTGCTCTTCTTAGCAGATCCTTCGCGTCATCTCCACCCCACTTCCATGTCGATGACACTTGAATTTCGCCTGTGAGTGGCCGCGACTCCTTTCCACTCTATGCGCCTCCCTTGTCGAAAGGGTACAATCGCCGATGTCCACATCTACTAGAAGGTAGTGGTGCAGAACCTCTCCATCAAAGAATCAAGATCCAAAATACATTCGGTGGTTTGTCAAGCATTTCTTACAATTCCCTCGTCGACCAAGCATCTCTCTGCTGCTTTCTGGAAGGTCATCGACAACCAGCTGTGAGCCGACGGCCAATGGCTACATCCACTTACTACTCAGACCACGAACACGAACACATCAAGTCTCCTGCCGATAGCCACAAGGACATGGCTCTCGATCCGAATTTTGCAGTGCAAGCCTTCACACTGATCGCCAGCATCTGCGCCGCCGAATTCATCACCAAAGGCCTCGAAACGTGTGCAAGGATCGATGGCGACAGTAAGACTGCGGTGTACTATTCCTGTGGTATAAGGTCAACTTTCGCTGCCGTTTTTGCCTTCGCTACTGCTTACGGCATGTACGCTCTCTACCAGCGTCACGGTCAGACGCTAGTCACACCTGGGATAAATGACATTGAGTCCGACTGCTCTGATCTGGGCGAGGGGTTGTCGTTTCGTTGATGACACTATTCACGGCAAACGCCATGGTCACTATACTCGATTATTTTGCACCACCGGACGTGACTAGCCATAATGGCGAGCAACGGCCACGACGAATGAGGAATGATGGACCACCTTTTACTGCAGTCGCAATATGGAGACTGTGGACAGACGACTGATGAAGGAACGGAAAGTTTTGCAACTAATAGGTAGCCACCATTGGGCCCAATTTTTGACCAAAGTCAGTCCTCAACCGAGTACAGATAGAACCAAATTTTGATCATGATCGAAGCAGTCGAAAAAATTCGTAAACGACTTGACCTTTCGCCAAAATGCGGGATGGCATTGCGAACGACACTTTCATACGACGAGGATGTCCTCTTCCGGTGCCGACAAAAAAACTGTTATCGAAATTATTCGAGGATCGCGCTCAAGGCCGTTGTGCACCTATTTTGGGAGATTCGTTAGGGAATTTCGATCGATTGACTTGCCATTGACCAAAGGGCTGATTTCTATCCTCCCAACTTGTAGCACATCGTGCGCTTCAACATCTTCAATGTTCTCATTGGTATAGAAGTCCTGCAATCGTCGAGTTGACGATTTGGCATGTGAAAGCAGAACAACCATCTCATGGTGACGACATGATCGACGGCATGAAAGTGTATTGTTCCTGCGTCGGATCCACTTTGGACCAACCTCTCCCCACCCGTCTGGTTCTTTAGTTCACTCAAGTCTATCCCCTGTTGCATCTCCATCTATTCTTGCTTTTATATTCATCTAAGACATCTTCAGTCAAACTTGTATCATCGCATTTCATCAAAAATGGACAGCCCAACCGAAGATATCACCCAAGTGGTACACACACTTTGCCAGGGCACGCCAGACGAGCAGACACAAGCAATCAACACTTATTTCACACCCAATGCCTCGTTCACGCATCCCTTCTGCCGCACCGGGTCATTCGACGGAAGCCGCAACTTGATCCACGCAATCTACAAGTGGTACAAACTGCTGAGCCCAAAGATCGAGCTGAACGTCAACAGCGTCGGTAAACATCCCTCACAATCCCCATCAATCCACACCCCTCAACTAACATACCATTCTCCAGCCTACGACTCCAGCAACCTAATCCTCTACCTCAACATAACCCAGATCTTCTCCATCTGGCTGATCCCCTTCCACCACGCCAACGTAACCCTCACCACCGAACTGCACCTCACGCGCCCGCCCAGCAGCCGGAAATATTATATCAAGGCGCAAAACGACCTGTACCAAAACGACCAGCTGATCCGCTTCTTCATGCCCTTCGGCCTCGGCGAGCTGTCGATGCACATGTGGCAGTACTCGTCGACCATGATGTGCGTGTTTGGGGCTTTCCTGCTGGCGCCGGCGACGAGGTTGCAGCAGAGTTGGCTGGAGGAGAGGGAGGGGAATGGAAGGAATAGGAATGGTGGTGTGGGTGCTGGTTCTGGCTCGGGTTCTTCTTCTTCGCGGGCTGAGGATGAGATGAGGAGCTTGGTTTCGGATGCCATGGAGGGTGTGGGACACAAGAGGCCCGAGGGCAGGAAGAGGCATTCGAGCAATGCTGGCGCGAGCGGTGGGGACAATGAGGGCGCCGGTGCGAGTGCGAGTGGAAGTGCGAGCAGCAACGGTGGCGTCCAACAGTTTGGCAGCATGCAGGTCGTCACATAATTTCGGCGTCGAGATGGCGTCGAAGGGGAGCGATGCCAGACGTTGTTCTATTCCTGACCATTTAGGGGATGCTGATGTCCAGGGTTCTGGTGTACAAAACTAAATTTTGACTTGCGCTGCACTGATCGATGCAGATAGCTGAATTTTGAGCAAGATATATGTGTTGTAATGTACAACGATTGCTGTTGGTTCCCTACGACTAGGTAAGGTAGCCTACATACGACTACCGCAGGTCGATCTGTTGGTTCGGATCAGATCAGGTCAATTCCATGCAGCCACGCGATCCTGCCTCGTGGGAACCATGATCCTGAATTTCGGGACTTCTTACCTCACACCTTCTGCCTCAGGCCTCGGAACATTGTGATCGTTTATTACCGTCGAGAGCTGTGTGCTTCCATTGTATGTGTCCCTTCGGTAGTTGCGAATCTCGAAGGTTATACCCTAGCACACCAAGTCGATTCAGCACATGACCTCAAAGACACACTCGTGGCAACGCTACTTCGTTCACTCTTTCCCCTAGGAGCCAAACGTAGGGCGACTTCCTCACTACTACGTCTCCAATGTGTTTTCCGTTTCAGGCAAGTAGGTTGTTTGCGTGTTCTCGTACTGCAGCTCGCATTCTGATCTGCTGCACCATCATCAAGCACCATCTCATCATCATCACCCTGTTTTTCCCGTTTCAATACATTGCCAACAGCCTCAGCGAGAACATCATCAGCATTCGTTGAACTGCCTGCCTGCCTGCCTGCCTGCCTGCCCGGAACACACCGAACCTTCCCTCTCGGCATCCCGATCGAACACCCGACCGACAACTTCCGAAAATGTCTGCCACCACCGCAAACCCTCCTGCGAGCGCGCCGCCAGCTGAGCCCAAGAAGAAAGAGCCTCTCGGCACCGCTCCGGTCAAGGAGAAGAAAGCCGAGGAAGATGACGACGATTCGGACTCGGATGCTGATGATCCCGAAGGCAAAGGGAAAGAAGCTGGCGCCAAGGGCAAAGAACACGATGCTTCTGCCAAACCACACTCTTCTGCCAAGAAACATGCCAAAGACACAAGCGGCAAGCCGAAAGCTGATGGTGAGTGCTCAATAAGACTTCAAATTGAAGATTGCAGGTGCTGATCAATTCAGCAGGCAAGCACCCTCAAAAGGAGAAGAAAGAACACGAAACAGCCGTTACTGCCCACAACACTGCTGGTAAGTTCATTCCCGCTCTTTTCCTCTCGTGATCTTCACCTCACCTCACCACCCACGCATCATTTCTTCATCACGGCACTCACTATCATACCCACCGGCGTTACCATCGGTATATCCCTCGGCGTAACCCTCGGCGTACCCATTGGCCTCAGCCTCATCGGTTTCGCTTTCACAGCCGGTCATTCGCTATCTCGCTCCATCACCGAACGTCGCGTCGCACGCAAAGCCGCTTCTGCAAAATCCAGGGCCATGTCTGACGCTTCAGCAGCAGTTCCAGTTCCAGTTGCCACACCGGTGAGACAGCACACCTTCACGGACCATTCAGGACAAGAAGTGACCGTTGTTCAGGCCGCCTCCCCACCGCCCTCTCCTCCGACCGATCCCAAGGTCGTCGAAGTGAAGAAGGTCGAGCAGATGGCTGCGGCCGAAGCGAAGAAGCCCGAGGTTGTCGTCGTCGAGAAAAAGCCCGAGGAGAAGAAGGAGGTTGTCATTGTCGAAGAGAAGAAACTTGAGGAGAAGAAGCCCGAGCCTGTTTTTGTCGTGGTTGACGACAAGAAGCCTGTCGAGAAGAAGGCCGTCATTGTCGAGGAGAAGAAACCTGAGCCCATCCTCTCGACTCTTGTCCCGGAGGTCTTGAAGCCGAAACCCACTGTTGTCGTCGTCGAAGACAAGAAGCCCGAGGAGAAAAAGGCCATCATCGTTGAGGAGAAGAAGCCCGAAACGATCGCCCCGGCCGTTGTTGTCGTTCCAGAGGTCGTGAAACCGAAGGCTGATGACCCACCGAAGACGGTCGCAACGACTATCACAACCACCACTATCGATGAAAAGAAGCCGACGGTGACCTTTGTCGAAGAGAAGAAGCCCGTTCCGGTCGTGGCACCTGAGGTCGAGGTCGATACCTTCACCATCCCCGATGCCGTCGGCATCTTCACTCAGTACAAGGCCTTGCATTCCACGACTCTCACTCTCAACAAGGACCTTGTCACCGACGCTTCGGGCAAGTCACTTTTCAAAGTGAGCCTCCATTCTTTCCCCTCGTTCATCTTTGGCCCAGCTGACCCCATCTGCAGATCAGCGGCAACGATTTCGTCGACGCCGCCACCAACCTCCCAGTCTTCACTCTCCGCCGCAAGTGTGGGAGGGCCTCGTAGTACGGCGCTCCGCTATTCAGCGCAACCAACGCCAAAAAGGGCCCGCACCAGGACCACTTCAAGATCAAAAAGCTCGCCGACAATGTTTTTGAGTCTTCTTTCATCAACGCCTACTCCGCAACTGCTGGCGCGAGCAAAGTCTACTGGTCCCCGGACGGCAACGTCTACCTCGACTCGCCAAAGAAGGGTACTGTCGTCGCCAAGTCAGAGGGCGGCGGTGCTCTCAAGGTCGCGGCTGGTATGGATATGCTGACTGTCGCTGTGCTGTCTGTTGTGGCGAGGACTTGGACCAACAAGGGGTCGATGCTGTGTGCTTGTGGTGTTATCTGATTTGCGACTCTACTTACCTGATGGGCGATATTGTTGGGAGGATGGAGCGAATTGTCCTATGAGAGTGTTTTCTTTTGCGCATGTCTAGATCGCTATGATTCGGATTGCTTCGCTTTTCCAGGTGTGGCGGACCTCTCGGTTTGGACTAGACGATACATTACCTTTGACTCCTAATGATAGTGCCTATTGCCTGCGGCTTTTCTCTTTCCTGTGAGTTGAATTTGATAGGCCGGCGCCTGCGTTACAGTCGAGCGATTTCGGTGTGTAATCTCTCGTCAAATTCTGTTCCAATGTCATCGACAAGATGAGAGAAGAAAATATGACTTGTCATATGCGGTGTCGTCGTTCGAAGGCGGGAGCTTTGGGGTTAAGCGAAGATGGGGTCAAGTGAAGCAAGCCTGATCGGGTTAGCGCACTTACGATGCCAAGCGCGAATTCTCGAAGCCCACGCCCACTCGCAAGTCGGCGAGGATTCACGGTGTTACAATCGACCAGCGAACCTCCGACCGACGACGATACCGCCAACACCGACAAAGTACGTCTACCC
>Ga0265798_10001712_pt1 | contig 33509 bp, 21 predicted proteins | sample P3T30metagenome_FD_192430 | JGI IMG/M metagenome (GOLD analysis project Ga0265798, IMG submission 192430) | Plant litter microbial communities from East Loma Ridge, Irvine, California - P3 T30 | ecosystem: Environmental > Terrestrial > Plant litter > Unclassified | place: USA: California... | reverse complement strand
ACTGTCCCCATAAGGCTCCCACAGCGCGTCCACAAAATTGACATGCGCGAGCTCGCCGTACTCATTTTCGCGCTCGGGACCCCTCAGCACACTCTGCAGCGCCTCCTCATCAACGTGGACGAAACAATTATACCGCCCGCCGACAATGGTCGAGCGACCCTCCGTCCCGGCCTGGGCTCGCGGGTTCTCGGCCACAACGGCTTTTGCAGCCCACCGATTGAAGCGCTCGCGGAGCCGAGGGATCGGAACGCCATCGAGCGCCTCGCGGTCTTCCACGAAAGTCCATTCGACGTGCTCGGCGAGTTCGGGCGTGTCGGACTCCCGCAAGTCCTGCCGGGTCTGTTGGTAGATGGTTTGCTTGAAGTGGCCCCAGGCGGCGTCGTCTTTGTAGGTGCACCTGTACACCACGTAGCCCCATTTGTCGTACTTTAGACGCTTGAGATCGGCCATGACGAGGCTCTCGTCCGAGGGTATCAGCGTTGGTGAGTAGAGCTTGAACGTGGTGCGTTGCATGTCAGAGGTGGTGGTGCATTGTGAGGTTGGCAAAGGACGGTGTCTGATGGAGGCCGCTGAGATGCATGGTAGCGATTTCGGTACATGTCTTCCAAGCAGGGATGAGTGTGGTCCTGAGGGAAGTAGACGTCCAAATGGACGGCTGCGGAATATTTGGGCCAGAATTGGCGTGAGTGACCCTTTCCGAGTCGATGTGTCTTGTGATTTTCTCTTTAAACGACATCTAATATTGTCGGGAGAAATGGTCAAGGATGTGGCGAAGGCGAGTTGTTTGCGTTGACAGGGGCGAACCGATTTCAAGTACAGCAGCGTACAGTGCCATGCTTGGCGTTTAACTTTGTATCCTGCTTCGACTTGTATTGCAAGACGATAATCCAGACGATTCTGTGATTTACGATTTCTCCATGCTGTCAAGCTCTACAGATCCTCCCGTCCAGTTTCAACCAAACAAGGCAAAAGATCAAAGAAGATGAACGGGAAACTGGCTATATGTTCATATAAACTTTGGCAAGAAAGAGAAGAAGAAAAAACGCCCCCCAACGCATGCCGCTGCGATGTGATATCTAATAGAGCCCCGTGAACCACACCCCCCATGTGTTGGAAGTTTCGATCGACCAACTATCTAACCCAACAAGTTGAAAAACTCCGTTGTTTCGCCGGTCCCGTTGCCAAAAAGGAGTACATCAAGCCCCATACGTCTGCTAGTAGACACAGACAAAGCTGCAAGCCAGAAAGACAAAAAGTGTAAAGCACAGCCAAAAAAGAATAAAAATAAGGAAGCCCCGCTTCGAAAACAAGAACATATTCAAACATCAGCAACCAAAATCCTACAGGTCCGACTCACCGCCACCCAGGCCTATCGTCGGCGTCTTCAAACTCCACTCCCAGCCGGCTGCGAGCGCGAGCACTGCTCTTACGCCCACTCGCCATAGCGCTCGGCGATCGGCACGACGCCGCAGCAGAAGACCGGGAGAGACTCTCGGAATCCGCGTCATTGCCGTCGCGGAAGGAGGGAGGAACCGGCAGCATGCTAGAGCGCCTGGTCTTCAATGCCGACGAAGCAGAAGCCGGCGCACGCAGGAGACTTGAGGGTGGGCGACGCGTTGCGAGAGCGCTTGCAGGTCGGGTTACTGTGGGAGGTTTCGGGACGGCGACGGGGAGGGACGATTTGCGAGAAGTGGGTGTTTCGCTTCGTGAGAAAGCGGCGGAGGGAGGACGGACGATGATGGGATCCGAGAAGATGCGCGAGGCAAAGGGTGTGCGGCGGCCGGAAGCTGCAGGGGCTGTTGATGGTGTGAAGGATTGGCGTGGGATGTATGGTTTGGGGGTGACTGGGGCTTTGGCGTAGGGTGAGGGTTCGAATTTGGAGAGAGGAGCAAAGTCGCGGGATTGTGCTTTGCTAATGGTTGTCCAGCGAGGACGATTGTCAGAGCGTGAAGCAGTGTTGGCGGACCAAGCTGAGGTCGAGACGGATGCGCTTGGTGGTGGTGTGAAAGGCGAAGGCGATGGGCTGCCGCGAATGTCGGGGAATGTTGCGTGCGTAATTGGGCCGCGACGGGTTGCCGAGGACGAAGAAAGAACACGACTCGAGCTTCGGTTTGTCGTGCTGGGTGTGAAGGCGATCTTCCGAGTCTTTGTGTTGATGAGCGGTGTTGGTGTCCTGGAGCCTTGGAAGCTTCCCTTCCGACTGGCTGCAACGCTGCTCGCAGGTGAACTGCCAGGCGTGTCGAAGAGGCTGCTCCCAAGAGAACGCTCGCTCGACATTACAGTCGAGACGGAGTCGCGAAGTTGTCGCTCTTTCGCATCGGTGTTGATGTCGCCAAGCACAATCTCCATATCTTTGATCTCCCCTTGGAGCGTTGACCATCGGAGCTTCATGTCGGACTGCAATCTCAGAATCTCTCCATTGACCGTCAGCCTATCCTGGACGCCCTTGTCGATAATGGCAAGAACTCTCTCGATCGCCGGCCCGTAATGCTGTACTTTCGCCTCATAGTTCTCGATCTTCTTGCTCAGATCAGCCATGCTGGACTGATGCTCACCGCTGTCAATCCCATCTTTGAGTTTGAGGAAGCTTCGTGAGACTGATTCGCACATCTTGAGAGCCTGGCGACCGGCATTGCGGAAAACAAGGATCCAACGGTCTTCGCCGAGTTCACGCCGCAGCGCTTCAGCATCGTCTTCAAGCTTCCCCCATTGCTCTTCGAGCTGCGCGCTCCGCCTGTCCAAGTCCTCGCAAGCCGTGGGGAAAATGACACCTCCTCGAATGTGGAATGTTGATAATCGCATGGGCAAAAAGTCCAGAGACGCGCGCAAAGGTTGCATCCGTGCGAATAGAGCCAGAAGTGAAGCGTCCTCTTTGGATTGGACATGCTCCGAGGGCTGCAATGGCGAGCTGGGCGAGAAAGGTGGCAAAACAATAAATCGATTGCTGGCCTTCTTGCCTCGTCCAGGCTTCTCCTCTATGATCGTTTCCAGTTCGTTGAGATCCAGACTATCCTTGATTGTGAGTAAGCTCTCGGCGCCTTCATGTCGCTTTTCCTCCATTTCGAAGACAAGGCGATTTAGCGATTCCATCTCCGATGCGATCTCGCCCAGCACGCTGTTCCACAGCTCTGTCCATTCCATAGCCACCTCAACTTGCTCTCTGATGCCTCTTAATGTGTGCTTGATGTTTTGCCATGCCATTATCACCCCCTCGAGCTGGTTTACGCTGCTGTTGAGCTCTTCGGCCGTGAGAAGCTCAATGTCGTCCCGAGTCTGTAATTTCTCAATCGCAACGATGTAGACTTGGATGAGCTTTTCGAAGCGATGAATGGCGTCATCCACCTCTTCGACACCTTCCCTTCCGCCAGCCGCAGCCCAGTCCACGTCATCTTCTGCATTCAGTCCACCCAGAGCCTCAGATGCCTTTCCTATCCACAGCATGATCTGGTCCGTGGCGTCCGAGAGTGCTCTTGCGGCCTCCGTGGAAGTAGGTATTGATGAAATCTTTTTAGCCAGAGTTCCCGCATCCGGCAATTTCATGGAAGTGAGATGCGATAGTTGCCCAGTGAAGCTTGCACGTCCTAGAGAGTATATTGATCCAGCTCTCGAAAGTCCAGATCCAATCCAGTCGCTGTCGCTTGTGTTCTCGCCATTCCCATTCGCCCAGCCGTTCCCTCTGGGCGAGTTTCCCTTGTCTGGGCTTTCACTTCTGGTAATCCCGCTTTCTCGTGGCGTGATCGGTTCACTCTGTAAGCTTTCCCGCCTAGACTCCGTCCTAGTGAGACCACTTTGCAAGCTCTCCCTCCGTGACTCTACTCTTGCTTGCCTCAGCGTCGGACTGAGCGGTTCACTTTGTATGCTACCCGACCGCGACTCCGACCTCGCTTGCCTCGGCGTCGGGCTCATCGGCTCCTTGGTGCGCAAGTTCATTCGCGTCTTGCCCACATCCGGCATCCTGTATTTCCTCCCATCCTGCAACTCATCTTCCTCATTATCGTCATTCTCCTCCGAGTCGGAAGGCATCAGGCGCGTCCCAAGGCTGATCGGCGAAGAATTGACATCGCTCTCCATGACAGACGAGAGCTCGGTTTCAGAAGGAGCGGGCCCGCCGCTCAGTAGCACGCCGCCAGACGGCATGGCTCTACTCGTTGACGCTATCCAGGGCGTCGTCCTGCCCTGAGGGCGCGCGGAGAGGCTTGGATCGAACTCCTTGCCGCGCTCTTGCCGCCGTAACCGCTCCTCTAACTCTGCCAGTTGCTCCTCTGGGATCCGGCCGATGTCCTCGTATGTGCGGTGAATGCCGAGCAGCCTCTGTGCCTGCTCGTCCAAAAGAGCCAGGCGTCGCTGCAAGCCGGGAGAAATTCGCGCGGTGGTGCGGGATGTTGTCGGTGAAGAGGACGAAACGGTCAGGAATTGAGATGACGAGAGAGAAGCCGGAGGAGTGTTAACAAGAGAGTCTGCCATGGTCAGCGGCTGCCATGTGATAATGTGCGCATGAATAGAGACGGAAGGAACTGCAGGGCGACGCAAACGAAAGGCAGCAGCTCTGAACCAGACTCACTCACCCTCAAGTGACGTGCGGCAGTCGGCAGAAAGGCAAATGCAATCCAGTGGTTCGCGGTAGTCGAGGCGAGGTAAACGGGACGGGTTGGCTGATACGGGTCAGGGCGCGGAGGTGGAATGTTTGTTTTGGGTGTGCCCTATAGGCTTCGTGCATCACACGTCGCGGGCGTCTCTGCGCTGCTTTGCGTGAGTCTGCGTGTCTTTACCAATGAGAACGAGGATAGCGGTGGCCAGACGTCAAGGGTCCCATGTCTTGAGTTAACCTTTGGCTGGGGTGCAACGGGCGGTCGATCTAGCGTGCAGGATCCGTCCATTTGTTTTGGCGAAGCCACTGGTAGAAGCGGGGCGGCGAGCTTACATGTTGAGGTACAGTGTTGATGGTGGAAGTATACTAAGGTACTGGGTCTCGCTAGATCCAACAGACGAAAAACGACACCATGAACTCAATGGATAAATGTACATCTTCTAACGAAAGCTGCCCGACAGCCCGGGGTATACGGGATCACCAACTCGAAACGCGCTACGAAACAAAGGCACCACAAGTGGCCACCCGAACGAGTGAGATAAAAAAGAAACCGACCATGTCCGCAGCCTACTCCGCCGCCAACGCATCCTCGAATCGCTGTGACGCCGCCCGTGTATCGTCAACAGGCTGCATGTGCACTCCCTCGTCCTCGACCTTCAACTTGGGCGGCTTCGCCCTGTCCTCTGTCGCCCACTCCTCCAACAACTCCTCGCGGACTTTCCGACTCCACTTTAGCACCGCCTCGTCGAACGCCTGCCACGCCTCTCCGTGCACGACTTCCTGCACCGGTAGCGCAAGGCGAACGTCGAACCGCAGCTCTGCTGCCTTTGACCAGTACTTCAGGTTCTCGGCTTGTCGGTAGGGCTTTGCAACATCCGTGTGCCACGACTTGATCTCGCCGAACTTGCGCTTCGAGCGTGCCACCAGCGCGTTGTGCAAACGGATCAGCCGCTGCCCGTCTTGCAGTGCAACGAGGAAGTCACTGGGGATCTGGACATTGCTAGCATCGCCTCCCGACGACGCCACAGCCTCGGGCCATGGAGGCAAGGGCTCCGAAGATGAGCTTGGATCGAAAGACTTGAGGAACAACCATTCCCGCTCGCGCTCTTTGCCACTCCAATCACCCTCTCGCCAAATCCACGACTCCCGTTCTGCGGCTTCGCGCTGTTCGATTTGCATTTCCTTCTTGAGTAGGCTATCGATGCTCTCGATCCAAGCGAGGAAAGAGGCGAGTTCGAGCACGCGCATGCCGCCGCGGAAGTTGCGACTGGCCATGCGCTTGAGCACGTCGAGCACTTGGTATAAGTCGGCACGCAAGTCTTTCTCCGACTTGATAGCGTACAACTTGGCGTGGTCCGAGTGTGCAGTGTAATAGTTCTTCGCCGCACGAATGGCGAGCGTCATGATGTCGAGCAGTTGCAGACCTTGCACTTCGTAGTATCCTGCGTGGACGTCCTCTCCGGAAGGAGATGGCGTCGTTGGTGGGGATGGTGTGTGGTTCTGCGCCTCCTCGAGCACTTTGCAAGCATCTTGTAGAGCCTCCTTGAGCTCACGACGGAGCACAGGAAGATCGGGCAGTGGCTCGGTGTAAGAGGGCTTGAGCTTGTATGTGCTCACCGTCGGTGGCAGCATCGGCGGTGCAGGGCTACTCCACGGCTCCAGAGTCTCGTACATTTCCGTTGGACTCTCCATCACGCTGCGGTCGTATCCCGATTCGGAAACGGCGCAGCTGTAAGAGCCGTCTCCGATGCTGAGATTCGACAAGCCAAAGTCGTCTCCCAGAAACAGCGATGGCTCGATGTTCTCCTTCCCACTCTCACCGGCGCTCTTTGATTTCTTCTTCTTCATATCGCCCTTGGCCAACTGTCCTCCCTTGCCATCCAACAGTCCCGTACGAGCGAAGTAGTATTGCATGTGAGCAATACTGCCCAGGCTCATCACACTGTCCCTGTTCTTGGCCGAATCCGCAAAGTTGGTCCCTTGCGGACGCATGTAGCCTCTTCTCTTGACGACCTGAGCCCCACCATCTGAAAGTCTCGACTGTCGTGAACGACTTGAAGTGCTGGAAAATGTCGAACAGGTTGGAGTCGAGACGGCTCGATCGAGGGTGGGGATCGCATCGAGAGCGAGAGACGGCGAGACGCTGAGAGATGGCGAGGATGGAGGTTGCAGTGGTGAGCTCAGGGTGCTGGCTGGCGCACTTGTGTGGTCTTCAGCCATGATGTGGTCGTGCAAGGATGTCATGAGTTGGCTGTGTAACAAAAAGTGCCCGCTCTGCAGCCAGGAGGTGGGGGTGGTTTGAAGTGTGAAGCTGTGGAAGTGGGTGAGTGGTAGCCAACGTGCTACCCAGTAGTAGTGAGATAGGTAGTCAAACAAGCAAGCGAAGCGAAACACAACCAAATTTCAGGAGGTGGATCGGAAGGAAGGAGAGGTGAAGAAGCCAAATGCAGCCTGGCCTGGTGGTTGATGTGATGTGCACAGCGGTTGTGAGGTGGGTGTGTGTGCTTGAGTAGGTCACATCTAACGGCTTCCCTCCGGACCTTGTTCTTTCCTGCTTTGGCCCCCTTACATGGATTGGGAAGAAAAATGTCGACGCGATTTAAGCCGACGAAGATGATGACTGCTGCCACCAACACTTTGCATGAGCCCACGATTCACATGGGCAATCGCGAGGATTCATACGTCTTCGACTGGCCATGTCTTCGACTGCCGCTCTGATGGTTTGATTTAAGTTAAAGGGGGGTGCCCGGCCCGCTGCATCAGCAAGAGTTCGTTTGGGGTTAATTGTCAACAGGGAAGCCTAATCTAACACGCCGGCACGCGGCGCGCAGGGTTTTTGCTTGTTTACTCGCGAGAATGCCTACCGAGGTTGATTTTGCTGCATCGTTGGAATCTCGACGTGTTTGGCTTGTCACCTTGATTACATTAATATTCTACATGGAATTTATCAGCACTGTGGCTAGCTCTGTAGAGGAAGCCATTGATCCATCATGATCATGGAAACCGCCACCGATACGGCTACGTACACGCAACACGAAGGTATTAATATCGACAATGTCTGATGATGGATCGGTGATGTCAGGCAAATGTGACGATCTCTCTCCAAAGCCACATGGCTTGTCTCAGACAGCTCCTCTCAACCACACTACAACGTGTGATCCCATCTCATATGCGCCGATTCTCAACAAATACCATCAGAATGTCACAGAGAGTGTGTTACCTCCAAGCACAACTCTCCGCTAAGAAAACTAACATCGTCTCCCCAAGATCCAATTCAAAGTCACCGGCAAAGTCCAGGGCGTCTGCTTCCGCTCCTTCACAGCCGACAAGGCTGAGAGCCTGAAGCTCACCGGCCATGTAAAGAACGAGAGCGATGGCAGCGTATGCTATCCAATGCCCCTATTGGACGAAAATCTGCAGCAGGGATTGATTTGTTCTTATTCACAGGTTACTGGCGAGGCCCAGGGCGAGCAGAGCGCTTTGAACCAATTCGTGCAGCACTTGAACAAGGGCCCACCCGCGGCCAAAGTCAGCACGGTCGACCACAGCGATATTGCAACTAAAGAGGGCGAGAAGGGATTCAGCGAGTAGTGACTTTGCTCTTGCGCGTTTCCTCAAAATCACAATGGGATCTGAGCGCCCAGCGAATGAACAGTACGAAATACACGACCTGGAGGTATTTTTCAATCTCCCTTTGTCGCGTAACAAGAGCGTTAGTAGGCCGCTCGCTCTCAAACGAGCCAACATATATATGCCTTGAAGCGACGGGGTCACCTGCTTGAATTAAGGCAACATTAATGTTAAGTATGCATATGGTGGTTTGCAAATTCCATCTTCAGCCTGTCGGATAACGAATTTGGAAATTTAGCTTGCACGACTGCATTCGAGCACAACTTCGTCGATTTGCCATGGAGTATCGTCTGTTTATGTCTTTGACGGAACCGACCAAGAGACCATACAAGCGATCAGCGGTGTGAGATAGATTTTTGTGGTGAATCGACAATAACGAACAGCCGCGAGATACAGCGCAGCCTCACCACGAGATTGGCACAGTGTGCTCAATCTCGTCCGAGCATATACATGATGTAAAGTACCTCAGCCTTCAACACACATCCAGGGCCAGGAGCTGACTACTAAATCAGCCCCCGGTTCCTCATGTTCGAGGCTTCAACTCTCGAGCATCAAATTGCAGTTGCACAGAACATCGGATTCGTCATGCCCGGTTCGAACCTATCATACAGCGTGTCCCGAAATTACCCTCACCGCTCCCTCACAACTTTGGTCATTCTGGGCGGTCTAGCATCCCTGGCCGTGTTCTCACTCATCAATTACGCATCTTCCGGGTATCCCTTGGTGGTACTATACACCACGGATCCCAACGAGCAAGCCACGGATAGGTAGTGTTTCAAAAGCCTTTGCAAACAATATGAAGCCTTCATGCGAACCGACCCCTATAGATGGCCAGACTAGATTAGCCACAACGAACAACGCCTTATTCTACACCATCACGAGCGTCGAGACCATCAACAAAACCTTGTTGCCTTCACTGATCTACTTCAACAACCTTTGGAAGCATGCAACGTCTCTCATGTCGCTATAAACATGGGAGCGCACGATCGAACAGCAGCCCAAATCGCCGTCGCCTACTGGGGCGTCACCGTCCAAAGCGTAGCCACATGCCGGGTCGAGCTCGGAGCAGGCCCCGTAACGGTTAACCTAATAACAGACTGGGATCCGTTCCCGCCAAGTATCACTGTACACGGCTGCTACACCAGGTTTCTGGGCCGCGATCCTGATTCCAAAACGAGGCTGTACTGGGAGGAATCTCTGCTTGCCAACTACCGCATTCTGATGGGCCTGTAGCTGGAACACGAGAATGAAACCTCCAAGCAAAGAAATCACCTTCACCGTCCCCCGAACTCCGACCTGGACATCGCAGACCTCGCCTTCTTCGAGGACTTTGTGGCGAGGCATCATCTTCGACGCCAGGGAAGAGGGATCCGATAAGACCCAACCGCCATGAACTTCCCTGAAAACAAAAGACGCTGCGAGCCATATCGTCGAGGAATTCGGGGCGGACAGGAACGATATGGCTCGCCGCGGACAGCTAGCCTGGCCAAAGCCTTCTACTCGGACCGTTCTTGACAGATACCTCGGCCAAGTGGCAGCAAAAGCAGAACATGCTTCGTAGCCCACAACTGCTTGCAGCGCTTCACTGCCAAATCCACCACCATACTCTCCACCAAGCGCGCCCGCAATCCTGGCCGTCAACTACATATGCAACGTGCCGCAGCGCAAGCCCTGGAGCGAAGCAGGTCGTGTCCATCCTCGTGGCGCGCTTGTGGAGTGTCTTCAACCTCGTCATTGGACGCGTGGGTGAAAGGACAGAGACGGCAGGGCGGAATTTGGTGCGAGGGCTGTTTTTGAGGCTGGAAGGATTAGGCAGCAGCAGAAGATCTCGGTTTCCGCGGCGGTGCACAGTGTCCCGGAGAACAGCCAGCCAGCCGTCAGGGACACCGCGTCTGAAGCTTAGAAGGTCGGCGGGTCCGAATGGGTGGGAACCTCTCGATACTAGGCCGCTGGTGGTCTCTCGTTGGGATCGGCCTGTGTTGGGTGTGGGACAACAACAAGAGGTGGGCGAGAACTCGATGCTGATGTGAGTGTTCCGTCGAACTCACTGCAGCGGTAGATGCAGCAAGTAGTCGACGATCTGAACGGCCGCGTTGGTAAATTCGATTGTATCAGCCACCACCGTAACGAACGCCATTTGACTTCCTCCTTTGACGGTCCAGACAGATAGCAGGACCATATCCATGCCTGGAGCGGACTTCCACCGTCTATCATTCCGCTTGTCTGGCTGCACAAAGGTCGTTCCCCCTATCCCAGAAGCAACGATCATTTGAACGTCAGTCATACCGGTTGCACGTGATTATAGTTCGACAGACTACCTACCTCAGCTGACGAACCGAGTCAAATCTGAGACTTGACGGAAAGCAGAAGCAAAAACCAAATACCTTCGACCAGTACGAATCATAGCTACCCACGTATACTTCTTTCCATTTAACAAAAGGTCGGGTTGAAATCTCTATCGCAATCGTAGCGGGCAATGTGAAAACAAGAGAGGGGAAAAGAGGGAATAAGATAAAACATCCATAGATAGGTAGGATACCGAAAAAGGGGGGATATCATACGGATGACCGATTCCATAAACCCGCACCACCAATCTCCGTGCCGCACCGCAACACCATCCATCACAGCTTCTGCAGCCAGCGAGTGGAAACGAATGAACCGCACTTCGTAGCAAGGAAAAACAAAAAAAGGAACAGGCCGCCCTCGTCAAAACTCATCTCACTCACCCTCAATAAGGCGAATTGACTATCTCGTTCCGACTCAGATAACTCGCCCGCCCCTTGCCCCTCCTCGGCGTCTCGGGCGGCGCCATGATACTCTCGCGCGTAGGCCTCTGCAGGGCGCGGCGCGCAACCATATCGACCTCGTTCGGCAGCGCGACAACGATGTTCTTGTCCGAGCCGAACCGGAAGTTGTCGGCCTTGACCTCCTCGCTGTAGCGCTTGATGCTGTAAGGGTCCTTGCGGCCGGCCAGGACTTTCTTGAGCGACCAGGTGACGACGAAGGGGCCCGTGGCGGAGATGATGGTGGTTTCGTCCGCGCCTTCGCCCGTGTTGAAGCGTGCAGGGGTGAAGGACAGCGGGGCTTTGGTTTCGTGCTGGAACTGGGCGACGTGCGAGGGCGTGAGGGCGAGGCGGCGGGGTTGGGGCTTGGAGTCTTTGGGGAAAGCTTTTTCGAAGCCCAGCTTGCCTTCGTTTTTGCCAGACGTCTGCAGGTTGTCGATGAGGAGGAGGTAGGTGCGGGTGGTGGCGAGGACCCAGCGGCCGTCGGCGGACACGTCGAGGCCGACGATGGGGTCGCCGAGGGCTGGGAGGGCGGTCTTGGCTTGGATGCCCAGGCGGTCGAACATACGGATGTCGCCCTTGTTCGAGGCAACGGCGATGTAGCCCTTCTCTGTTGTGGCGGCGGCCGAGAAGTCGTTCTTGCTGACATACTGCTTGAGCTCGGAGTCAACGAGCTTGTTGCCGGCCAGACGGGGATCGATACGGTAGAGTGCGTTCTTGGAAAGACCAAGGAATGTCTGCTCGCCGGTCGTCTGAGCAAACTTGTTCTCAGGCGCGAAGATGTTGACAGGAATGTCGTCGTGAACTTTCCACTCGTCAACAATCTTGCCGTACTCGAGATCCATACGGTACAAGCTGTTCGGGTTGTCGGAGTCCTGCATCACCATGTCGCGGTCTTCCATGTGCAGCATAACCTTCTTGGGTGCGAATTTCTTGCCCTTGGGAGTTGCGACCTGGCTGATGGCGGTCGAGAACTCAAGATGGTTGTCTGGTGTATGCTTGAACACACCAATCTTGTCACCACGCACAACGAACGAACGGTCGACCTTGGCGCCGACGGCAAGCTGGCTGTTGACATTTCCGTCATTGTCAAGGGTTTCCACTTCGTCCTCGCTCTCGTCCTCGTCGTACTCCTCGCTCCTCTGTGCGTAGTTTGTGTCATCATACTCTTCTTCGTCATACTCGTCTTCTTCCGCCGCCTCTGCCTCCCGCTCGTCATCCTTGGAGTCTTGGATGACAAGGTCGTTGAAAGCGTCCAGAACGTAGTCCTTTTCCGCATCCTTGATCGCCTTGCCCCACTTCGCTTCATTCTGGTGTTCCCACAGCGCTTGCATGAGACCTTCCTGGAATCGCTCCTCGGTCTCGCGATCCTTGAACTTCAGCAGCCACGAGTAGGCAGATCCATCCTCGGTATAATGGTTGAAGATGAAGCTGAGGTATTCAAAGTTGAAGACCGGGTTGATATCTGGCACAACCTCCTGGCCGAGCCAGTCTTGCTTGCTGCCGCTAACCTGCAGCCAGTACTTCCAGTCACCGATCTCAGTGACCTGCGTGTGCACCTGGTCATCCTGGAGGACAAACGTGCCGCTGGTGAAGTCGAACAGGTGAAGTTCGCAGTGCTCGCTGGCCAGGACTTCGCGGCTTGTCGGTGCTTCGCGATAGGTGGGTGCCTTTGTGGGAGTAGGCTCGACAACAGTGGGTGCGGTAGCCTTGGCCGGCGTCTCAGCCTTCTTTGTGGAATCGCGCGCCATGATTCGATCGCTGTGTCTGGATGGTGTGGCAGGCGAGTCGTTGAAGCGCGCAGTGGTAGGTGATGGTGAGAGCTCGGGCGAGCGCACACTCGGGCTAGGTGTAGGGCTTGCGTCGGGGATGGCAGGCTCGTCTTCGAATTCGAACTCCCTCAGCTCCTCGTCGGTTGCTCCCTCGTGTGGCTTCTTGTACTTTTGCTCGTACTGGCACTGTACAGCAACCAGCTCAAATCCAGCCGCCGCCTCGGGTCTCGTAGCAGAGTCGCAGACAAACTCGAACAGGTCGCCCTGATCGCCGCTCAAATCCCTCCAGGCCAAGATAGTCTCACCAAGGTCACTTAGGTCAACCCGAAGCCTCAGCTGTTCGTCGAGCAAGAAAACCCTCTCGTCCTTGTCCGACGCGGGTCCCGTGAGAGCACCACTGCTTTCCTGTCCGTCTTCTTCGTCAAGCTCTTCGCCCTCCTCGTAGGCGCGCTGGATCACCAGTTGGTACTGAAACTCCTGTCCGGTGCGGCGAATGAAAGCGGCGGAATCCTTGAAGATGAGTTCGCTGTATCCTTTGATCGAGTGTGGGCGGACAATGTACAGCTGGCCTTGGGGTAGCTCGACGATGTTTTCCTTGCTGGCACCGAAGAGGTACTTGGACAGCGACTTTATCGCAAACATGGTTTCCGGTAGCGGCGTGTGCGGGCGATGGTGGGATGTGGAATGTTGATGCGCGGTTAATTCCGTGTGTTTTTACCCCGCGTGACTACTTATCGTAGTACCAGTGACGACAGCACTCAATAATTCATTCACTTCAGCTTCAAATTGCTGCTGCCTGGTGAAGCACAAGGCAAGTTTGTCTTTGATTGTAGATTGTTGCCTAGAGTCTAATCAAAGGCGGTGGGTGTACTCTATATACCAAGCTCACTGATGAGTACGACAGTTCGAAGCCTACATTCTGCACTCTCACATGTGAAACTTGCTACAACTCTTACTTACCACCCGCTCAAGTCTGACTCTTTCGCAATTCAAGATCGATCACATGCATGAGATTCGGAGATGTTTGATAAATTTTGTCCATTTTGTCCAAGAATGGTATCATTATGTCCATCGTCTACTTGTGGATTACAATTATATCCGCCTCGCCGCATAGGTACAATAGGCGTTCTCCTCTTCTATTCATCCACCTCTCCCGTGGCTTCTTTTTGCACATCTTACACAATTATATTTGCTCCTTCTCCAGAAGCACCGAAGAAATGTTCCGTCGGCAGGCGACGCATGATCGCGTGTCGGACGCTGGGATGTCGAATCATTAGGAATGACAGCGTTCCTCGTAATTTAGTCCCAGTCCCCACCCGTTCCCCAATTCATTCCCTACATCCGTGTTCCCGTGCGCTGTTCTGCACGAAATCGTCAAGTTTCGCATGTTCGTGTGTCATGTCGTTCAGCTCTCCGGACTAGCGCCGTATTGCCCATCATCGTCCGGAGCCAACTGCTCGCATTCTGTTGATCACGCTTTGTGCGGGCGCGGTCTGATCCATCCGCCAGATTTACAAGGTGGATGTTCAAATCGCTTGGTGCCGTCGAAAGGGCGAGATCGCGTCGCTCTGACAAAAGTCCAGTGATGCGGTGTCTTCGATGCTGCGGCACAATCTGCTTGCTTGCATCATCCGGTGCAACTTGATGCGCTTTCCGGACGACTTCGCAGGGACGGCGAGTCCTCGAAAGGCTGTTATCAATCAACCAAATTTGTCATTGGCGCCTAGCCTTTGGTGACCTCGCTGTCACTGCCACTGGCCAGGGTGTCACCCTCCCAGCTCTCATCGCCAGCGACAGGGCTCCTGAAGCCAGCAGAAGGGCTTCTCGAAGCAGGGCTGAAGCTGGAGCTCGATCCTAGTGTCCACTCGTCGCTGTCTCCGTGGAGAGTCGGGTATGCCTCCTCGTCCAAGTCGCCAGCAAATCCGTATGCGAACGGCTGCTTTGCCTCGCCACGCTCAACATATTCGTAGTCCCAGCGGAACATCTTGCCGGGCTGCATGCGAGGCAGGAAGGAGGACTTGGCGACAAAGTAGACGGTAGCGCTGATGATGCCTCCTGCGACGAGATCGACGGCGTAGTGGTGGTTGAGGTACATAGTCGCCCACCAAAGCCAGAGGGTGTAGAGGACAAACAACGGGCGAAGTTTCGGGAAGGTGTGGGCCATGAAGAGAGCTTCAATGGTTGCGGATCCGGAGTGCAGAGAAGGGAAGGCACCGAATACGACGGGCGAAGCTGTGAAGGTCGAAGTGTACAAGTCAATGTTGAACAGCTTGTCGATCGCGGCAAGACCGGCGGGCGAGCCGGGCATGCTGTAATTGGCGGGTGCCAGGCCGTACATGTTTTCGTACCATGGCGGAGCGCACGGGAAGCAGAGTTGGATGCTGACACCGATAATGTTCATCCACCCGAAGGCGCGGGCAAAGGTGGGAGTAGTACCCGGTGGGCCGAAAATGAACATCAAGCCAGAGCAGACGAAAGGTGCGCCAAAGTGCGTGATGCCGTACGGCAGCCAGGCCAGAATGTCGAAGAATGTGCTTTTGTGCGCGGAAAGGATGTTGCTCAAGTTGGCGCCGTATAGGATGTTCTCAAGTGCAGGAAGAACGCGGACCCAGATCGGCGGGCGATACTCGCCTGAGATGAACTGACAAGCGTAGAAAAACACCAACCATCCTGCTATAGGCAAGAATGGCAAGAGGAACTGGCGGGTCAAAGGCACCAACAGGCCGAGAATGATCAAAGTCGCCACAAATGTCTTTGCAAAAGGCCCAGGGCTCTGAATAACGCATAGCGAGAAGATTCCAAGAATGGCAAGGAAGATGTATTGGGCATCCCAGACGCTCCACTGGTGCGTCTTCAAGCTTCTGAGGGTATCGGCAGGGTTCAAGGAGGTCTCTAGGTGGGTGATGGAGGCTGTGGTGGCTTGGTTGGATCGTAATCTCGTCTTTGTCGAGCGGAACTTGCGACGCAGGCGGTGCGGGATTATGGTAGGAAGCGAGATGGGGAGCTTCGGGGTGGAGAAGAAGCGCTGAGTGGAATCGTCGCCGCCGAGGGAGAAGTAGGAGGCTGCCATGGTGGTGGAAGGTGGAGGCGAGTGGTGACAGGCAGCAGTGAAATGCGGCAGGTCGGAGCCCTTTCTGTGGTGCTCAAGGCAGCAGCCAAGAGGGAGTCGGGCTGTGTATGCGTCGAGTTTGGCGTATGCCGCTGTTGGTGTGGAGTGGAGTATGCTGGTCGGCGCAGCGATGGCGTGGCACAAGGCGTTGGCGACGGCGGCTAAGGGCGGAGGAGGAGGTGAAGATGCAGCGGGAGGGCTTCAGAGGTAAGGCTGCTATGGTATTAGAGCCTGTTTGGTGTATTGCTGGGCGCGCGTGCAGTCGGAAGTGCAGGATGAGGAGGTGGAGGTGGAGGAGGATGAGTTGTCAAGGTAGGTAGGTAGGTAGTAAATGGGTCGCAGTGCAAATGTGAGCAGCTAACTTAGCAGCAGCAGCAGGCGTCGGTGATGGACATGGCCAAACTCGGCGGTAGGCTTTCGCGCTGGGAAGCGGGTGCACAGTTCGCAATCTTAAATCGGCAGCTGTCCGCAGTAATCTCACATGCACGCGAGTTAGAGTCAGCCCAGCCCAGGGCAAGCGCCGCCAACCTAATGGACGGATCACGATTCACAAGGTAGGTATGTATGTACTGTGAACGTTTCTGCTTGGACGGGATATTATGCAGGGAGAGAGTGCTGTTCAATTATTACCTACATACTCGACATCGATCAACGACTGTCCCAAGCCAGCTGCTATCGTAGAAGACCGCAAGCAGCAGCACCACCACTATCACCACCACCACCGCAAGCATCCCATATCATCACATCCAACGCATATCACGCATTCGCATATCGACATCGCGCTTGTGTCTCCGGTGCTTCCGCACCACTTTATCTACCAATCCTTCTCGTCCACTTGATTGGCTACACGGCTGCAGTCAGCCGCCTTCTCGCTTTCAAACTCGACCAGCAAGCTCTCAAATCTCATGCGCCGTGACCTCATCACCGCCGCCCAATTGTGAAAAAAGGCTGTGGTGACATGGCACTTGACGGCATGACATGCTTCCATGCGATCATCATGAGGCTGAGCCTAACTATGTTTCGTGCATCCTTCAAACCTGCGTGCTGACATGAGCACCATACACATACACAACCGTGCCAATAACAACAACAACGCTCTCCGTCTCTGATCCATCCTGCTGTTGTAGAATAATGATACCGGGGGCTCTCCCATCGCGCCAGCCCTCCCGGCCAGTGCACGAGCCCAACTGTCCCAACAAACAAAAATTCTCTTACACGATCGTTGTTAGTACAAAACACCGCACACGGCACACGGCAGTCAGGGGGGAGAGCGCGGGCTTGCTTACTTACTCCATGCGACCGGGGCGAAAGAGGTCTTCTTGCATAAACATTGCACAACTGCAGTCTAGCGCCCAACGGAGGACTGCCGGGCAATCCCTTGCATCTTCCCGCCGCCCCCACGGCCTTCTTTCGCATCCGGGCTCCGGTGTGCACGTATCAGCTCAGCAAGCAGGTGGCAGGGCAAGACAACAAGTCAAGACAAGAAAAAACGAAATGCAAAGGTGACGTCCAAACGGCTTGGGGCCTCCGCGGCTTTCCGCAGCCCGAATCCGCGCGCAAATCATCCGGGCGCCCGTCCGTGATGTGTGGATGGTGGACGGCCGATCTGTTGATGTGTTTGGGTCCTTGGGATCGCTTGGCTTGCTTTGCTCGTACTCTATCCGAAAAACGCGTGCGAGGGAGACGCGAGGGATCGTGTCCGATTCGCGCATCTGTTTTTATTGGCAAGTGACAAGTAATTGACAGGAGCTAGCTGTCGCCGAGTTCGTCTCTTTCACACCGAGGGCACGCTGACGGCGTCTTTCTGTCCGACTCTTGATTTGTTGGCTCTCTCGGCTCGACTCTTCTTCTCCTATTTATCAATAATGTTATCACGATAATTGACTTTCGCATGTCCTTGTCATGGCAGATTGGATGTCGCTGCCCGAGTCACGGGACCATCTCCGTTTCAAGCCCGTTGTTTCGACACTTCGAGGGACCTCCTTGCTTGTCCAGCCACGTTTGCTGTCTCTTGGCTCTTGGGACGATGCACGTATGGGGAGTAACGTGGCGCCATGAACTTGTTTGTCATCCTTCGTGATGTCCCTTACGTCCAAAGCAGCATACCACTGTGGTAACAGTCATTGAAGGAACCGAGAGTCTCATCATACTCATCGCACTAATCAAGCCGTCGTGAAAAGCGAGTACCTTATCATCAAGACATACAAGCATCCATAATCTATCTCTTCTATCCGAATACCATAATCCTACTTTCACCCATCTCTAGATCTCCTGCTCGAACGGCCTGACAACCAGCCCATCCTTCTCCAGCACCTCCTTCACCTGCTTCACAGTCCACTCACCGCGGTGGAACATTCCAGCGCCCAGCGCAGCATCCACCGGCGTCTTCTCGAAGACCTCGGCAAAGTGCCCGGCATTTCCAGCACCTGAGCTGGCAATGACAGGAATCCTGACCGCGCCCTTGACGCTGCGGATCAGCTCGAGATCAAAGCCAGAATTGGTGCCGTCCTTGTCGATGCAATTCAGCAGCAGCTCGCCGGCCCCCATGGCTTCCACAGCAGTCGCAAGCTGGACGACGTCCAAGTCGCGCGTCTCGCGTCCGCCCTTGGCCGTGCACGCGTACCAGCAGTACTTCTCGCCGTTGGGGCCCGGGTAGGAGGTCTCGACCGTGTTGTGCGTGGTGGCCGAAGGCGAGTCGACGTACACTCTCTTCGGGTCGATGGAGACGACGACGGCTTGCGCGCCGTAGGCTTCGCTGATGCTCTCGATCGCCGTCTTGCCGGACAGCTTCTTGCCGGCGCGCAGGTACTCTTCCGCGGCGTCGCAGGCGTCGGAGCCGATGGACACTTTGTCCGCGCCGGATTGGAAGTAGAGTGTCGCGACTTCAAGCGCGGGCACGGTGCGGCCGGTCTCCGGGTCGACGGTGTCGCGGATTCCGCCGCCGATGGTGAGGGGGACGAAGACGGTGGCCGAGGCCTGGCGCAGGACTTCGAGCATGGGTAGGTCTTTGAGGGGCGTGTCGCGGAAGGAGGTGATGTTGAGGAACGTGACCTCGTCGGCGCCCTGCTCGTAGTATTCCTGCGCTTTCGAGACGGGTTTGCCGAGGTTGCGCACGTCGTTCCCGCCCGAGGAGGACTTCTCGCGCACGTCGTATTGATCGCCCTTGGTGACGACGAGGTCGCCTTGGTCGTTGGTGCGGACGTCGAGGCAGGCGATGATGCGGCGGGTCAAGCCTTGGGTTGCTGTGGCGGAGGGATTAGGCAGGGGGGAAAGTTTGTTGCTCTCGAGGAAGGCCTTGAGGACGCGTTGGCCGGCTGCACCCGACTTTTCGGGGTGGAACTGGGTGGCGAGGATGTTGTCTTTGGCGATGGCGCCGATGAATTCTTCCGAGCCGTATTTGGCGGTGGCCACTGTCCAGCCGTCCTTTTCGAGCTCGCCGGCGCGGTAAGGGGCGGCGAACGAATGGACGTAGTAGTACTTGCTCTCGGGCCTCAGGCCGTAGACACTCTGTGATTTGCTCGCCTCGTCGTCGGAAGAGGTGTTGGCGGAGTTCCAACCGATGTGAGGCACACTCTTCTCCGAGTCATCGAATCGCTCCAGACGGCCCTTGACCACTCCAAGACCGGGTACATTGGGGTTTTCAGCCGAAGTCTCAAACAAAGCCTGGAGTCCAACGCAGATTCCCATGAATGGTTTTCCAGACTGGATGTGTTTCCTCACGGGCTCGACATAGCCTGCATTGGCGAATTGTGTTAGGCAGTGGCCAAAGTGACCAACACCGGGCAGGATGAGTTTCTACAGGGCCTGTCAGCAATCAGCAACATGTCGACTGGATCGTGAGTGAAGCCTTACGTCTGCCTTTTCTACATCTTCGGGCGATCGAATCCATTCGACTTCCCAGCCAAGTTTTTCAACGGCATTAACAAGTGATCTGATGTTGCCGGCGGCGTAGTCAAGCAAGTGAACGGTCGGCATGATTGCTGAGTTTTATGAGGGATTAGCTTTCAAGTGAGAACAACCCAAAGATTTTATAGATTGCCTGCAGGTGCAGTTGACTCAAAGGGCTTCCTGAGTGACTGGTGTGAATGCTGCTGCTGCATCGAAAGCCCGTGCGCAGATCTCAAAATTTGGACGGCACGTCTCGAGCCGCGACTTCCCAGGAAAGCTTAGACGACTTCTCTCCTCTCCTCACGGACATTGAAATCTCGTCGCGCCGCCACTACAATCGCATCGCATCCAACAAAGACATCTACGATCCAGCAAAAATGGTTCGCCAACTCAAGCACCACGAGCAAAAGCTGCTGCGCAAAGTAGACTTTGCCAACTACGCCTCCGACAACCAGCACCGCGGCGCAGAAATCATCCGCCGCTACTCGCTGTCCAACCCCAACGACTACGCTTCTTACAACCGCCTGGCTGGCCAGCTGCGCCATCTCGCGCACCGTATCGCCTTGTTGCCTCCAGAGACGCCTTTCCGCCGCAAGCAGGAGGACCAGCTGCTTGAGAAACTCCACGACATGGGCTTGCTCGGTATCGGTGGTGGCGGCAAGGGCAAGCTGAGCGATGTCGAGAGGAAGATCACCGTCTCGGCTTTCTGTAGACGGAGGTTGGGGGTGGTGATGACGAGGCTGAGGATGTCGGAGCATGTTAGCACTGCCAATAAATTTATTGAGCAGGGCCATGTTAGGGTTGGCACGGAGGTTGTTACTGATCCTGCTTTTTTGGTTACAAGGTGAGAGTTCCTGTTGAGTGTGCGATGGCATATGTGATTTGGAAGTGCTGACCTATTTTCTAGGAACATGGAGGACTTTGTGACTTGGGTGGATTCTTCCAAGATCAAGAAGAACATCATGAAGTACCGTGATGCTATGGACGACTTCGATCTGTTGTAGGGTCTTTGTGCCGCTACTTCACTTGTGTACGGTTGGCCACATGGCAGTTACTTCAGGTTCGCGCTAGCATGTGACGTGATGTTTGTGAGGTTGCCTCGAAGCTTCGTCACGGCACTGAAGCTCTGTCTCCCACACAACTTTCAACCTCACCTCACACCACCCTCGAGACGCAAAACGAGAACGCACAATTCGCTGCAAGCACCGACAACGACCATGGTCTGATCGCCTCAACGATACGACTGTTGGACATGCGCTCCGTCACTGTCGTCGACTGCGCTTGACGAACGGTCACTTGCGCAATTACGATCCTCCCGTGTCGCCCCCTTCCACTCCGTCGCAACTTACTTCGAACCACGACCTTACACCATGGCTCCGCAAAAATCGTCAGAGTCGCAGACCGCTGCCACAGCAAGCGCATTCAAACCTTACGGAAACCCGGACGTTACATTCAGCACGCCTTATCTCACCCTGAAGCATGGCGAAAGTTTCACTCCTGCCGCCAAATGAATCATGGTAGACAGCACGCCGCTAAAACCATCGGCATTGCAACCAGAATCAAACAACCGATACCCTCTATTAACGACCGACTGCGCTCCCTTTCCTTACATCGATCCAACTCTCGTGACGTGGCCAGAGTTGAAAGAAGCTCAGCTTAGCATCTTGCGACGTTTGCCAGGAAACATGCCGGTCGTTACGCCCAGGCATCTCAGAGTTGGTCTCCACAAGGCACTGAAGAGACAGCCCGGGCCTCACCCTCCCATCTACCATGCTCCGACGGCGCGAATCATTGCGCCACCGTCGCAAATTGCCACGGTAGCAGGTAATGCTGCTAGTAGTACTGCTGTTTCCAATGCTACTTCAGGAAACATGGGTCCACCACCACACCCTTCTCTGAAGCGCAGGCGGGACGTTTGAGCAGTTGAAGGTTAGACATGGACATCATGGAAACAGGGAGGACGGTTACTGGGTGCTTGTACTACCGATAGTATGAAGAGCAATAACGAACGCTTACCAACACTTTCCCCCTCGAGCATTTTCCCCACTTTCGGTTTCCGATTCTCGGCCCACTTCCACTTCACATCTCATCACTACTGCTGTACTTGCTATGTCTATAGTCAGGCTTGCTTCTGGATGAGCGCTTGCCGTTGTTGATTCTGCTACACCTTCGCTTCTTGCTGCCGCAACTCCATCGCCCTCAGTATACCAAGGTCAATCGGGAAAGGCTGTCCCATCCTAAACATGGAAAAGAAAACATAGTCGTCAGCAAGAAAACTAAGCCAAGGACCCGGATCATGGCGCGAACACCAAGGTAAACCCAACAAAGAAACAAAGAAACACTCACCAAGTCGCCCTCTGGCTATGATCCCTCACATCATCCCCCGTATTCGGATGCACCAGCGCGCTCAACGGGCCCCTCCAAATCACCAACCACCCCACAAACGCCCCGAATTGCTCCGGTGAGTGCACATTCACCTCGAACATCCCGATCGGGTGCGGGCCCACGGGCCTCTCCATCAGAGGATAGATGCGCAGTTCGGGGAACTCGCGCCGGACGCGTTCGTGCAGTTCGCGGGCGTATTGGACTTGGGCGGGGGAGGTCTGCTGGAAGTAGATGTGGATGTCGAAGCCGCCGCGGGGGCCGTTGGTTATGGGGTGGGCGAAGGAGGTGTAGGCGGGGGATTTTTGCGTTTTGGGGGGAGAAGGGTTGATGAGGGATTTGGCGTTGGGGCCGGTTGGTTCTTGGGCGCTGGTTGGTTGGTGGTTTAGCTTTTGGTTTTGAAAAAGTGCGTTTTTTTTTGTTTTTTTTTCAAGGGGAGTTTTCCGCCTTACGTTGGGAGAGGTGGGAGGTTCTCGTAGCCTTCGAGGGGAGATGGGTAGGTGTAAAGGCTTGGGTCGGACATTGTCGGTTGTTGAGAGTGTTGATGAGGGAAATGGATTCAGAAGGCTTGCGAATGATTGTTGTGAGTATGTCAAAATGTAGAAGACGTGGTAATCAACGCCCAGGTCGAACGACTCGAGTCTTCTGTGTAAATGGTAAAGGTGATTCGTTAAGGTCGAAAGATTGGGTTGATCTGATCTGATCTGATATACAAGTATACTTGTAGTCCTGATGTCGTGATGCCTATGTAAGCGATGCGGTATTTCTTCCGCACATGTTAGACTGTAAGTGGCCCATCGCTTACCAATTTCTATCATCATTGACAAGAAAACGACCTTGAGTCGCGTGAATTGTCTCTACAATCGGCAAGTGTATACGGCACAGCATCTAAAAGGATGGGCCACTTTGACAGACACGACGGACGTCCATCCAAGCTCTTCCATCCATCCAAGCTCTGCCACTTCGGCCTTCTTTTCGCCGAACCCCAAATGCAACACTGAACTCTCACTCACATCCTCCGCAAAGTCGTTTTCCGGGCACCAATGAGCCTTACTTTCTACCTCCTCAAGGTCTCCTTGACGCATCTTAGGCGAGCAACATGCACGCCCGGACCTATCTTGTACTCTACTCCGCCCTGTCTTGTCTTACTTCCCCGCCTGTCTTCGGGGTTTGGTCTCGTGGCAGTATGTGGTAGACTCTGCTAGGTGTATCACAGTACGAAAGACTTTGACGGCCTTTGAAGCGCTGGCATGGAACGAGGTAATGCCTTGCAGATCATAAGAGCCGATTTCTTCATGCTAAGGTTTCTTTCCTTTCTGCTTACACGTTTGCTCTTTCCTCTGGCACATCCGCTACATCTCTGCTACATCTCCTCCATCGAAGGTGGGAACTCGTGAGCTTCGATCTGCTTGTAGTCGATACGCTTCCAACACTTGAGCCATGGGGCTCATCAAGGGACCCGATATGTACACTCTGGGTGTTGCCTTTTTCGCCGCTATTGGCACGTTCTTGTTTGGTAAGTGTTGAATGTTTCGAGACCGATCTTCCGCCAGGCCATCATATCTGCGAATGCTGACCTACAGTCAGGCTTCGACACCGGTATCGCGACGACGACGATTGCCCACCAAAGCTGGATAAGCTACATGGGTCACCCGTCCAAAGGCCTCACTGGTGCCGTCGTGGCAGTCTACATTGCAGGCGAAGCGGTGGGCGCTCTGGTACAGACTTTCATTGGAGACCGCCTGGGAAGGATCCGCTTCATGCAGCTCTGCTGTATAATAGTCACTATCGGCACCGTCGTTCAAACCGCTTCCGTCAACATGGGCATGTTCCTTGCCGGCCGCGCGATAGCCGGTGCTGCTGTTGGCGGAATGGTCTCTACAGTGCCCATCTACCTGAGCGAGATCTCCAGCCCTCAACATCGCGGTCTTATCGGCGGCATCTCTGGCTGTGGCATCTCTTTCGGCACCATGATGTCTAATTGGGTCGGTATGGCTTGCGGTTACGCACCGTACGGTGCTGTCCAATGGCGGCTTCCACTCGGCATCCAGATTCCTTGGGGCATCATCATGTTTGTTGGTCTTTCAACGTTCATGCCCAATTCGCCGCGCCAACTCATCAGGAAAGGCAAGGTCGAGCAAGCGCGTATTGAATACACACGCATTCGACGCGACCTCGCCAGTCACGAGGCACAAGAGGAGTTCGCCCTCATGAGAGCTCAGATCGAGTACGAGATGATGCGCGAGATCAAGTCCATCAAGGAGATCTTCAGACTTTACCGACATCGGGCACTTGTCTCCATCGCCGTACAGACAATGACAAGCCTGACGGGAGTAAATGTGATCCAATACTATCAAACGATCCTCTACAAGTCCCTCGGGATTAACCCGACCACCATCCTCGCTCTTGCAGGCGTATACGGCACTTGCGCGTTCGTTTCCAACGCCATAACAACCAAATTTCTTACCGATCAATGGGGACGTAGGCCCATGATTTTGACTGGCTTGGCTGGAGTCGTTATCATCGAGATCTATGCGGCGGTCATGCAAAGGGAGTTCCAAAACACCGACAACAAGGTCGGTAAGGGCTTCGCTGTTCTGGGGATCTATCTTTTCGTTATCACATACTGTGAGTATCGTCAACCGCAACAGGGGTGATTGGCTTTGGTTTGCTGACAATTCTACAGATGGCATGTTGAACTCGACCACATGGCTGTAAGACTCGAGAGTTGTCACAATCTTAGGGGATTGCCCAGTTGACTGACACTTGATTATAGATATGGTGCCGAAGTCCTTCCGATGACTCTGCGCTCAAAGGTCATGGGCCTAGCAGCAGCATCACACTTCATCGTGAACGTGGGCATCACCGAGGCTGGACCAACAGCTTTCGCGGAAATCAAAGAGGTACGAAGACATGCACTCCCATCATTCTGTCTCGGATATTGAACATTCTTACAGAACTATTACTACGTCTTCGTCGCATGCGCTTTCTTCTTCCTGGTTGTTGCATACTTCTATTTCCCGTAAGTCGGACCTAACCCCAACCCTAACCCTCTAGGCGCGAAACAGCGATGAGACTCATCTGAAATGCAACGATTTGGGATCACGTATTGACTCGGTACATAGGGAGACGAGACATAAGACGCTTGAAGAGATCGCTGCTGCATTTGGTGACAAGGTCGTTGAGGTTGGCGAGAGAGAGGTGGAAGCTGAGGGGAGCGTGCTGGAGGAGAAGGCCGAAGCACGACATGTTGAGACGAAGTCGAACGTCTAGGCACTTCCTTGTGGACCTGTAACATACGGGATCCGCTACGCTTGTATCTCCATTGGTGGCAGCGTTCGCTACAACTTTCTTTCTTGCAGGAAGACGAACCTGTCTCGACGCCTGATCCTTTGCTATCATAGAGATGCGTAGTATAGACGTAGCAGCGGTCTTCGAATATAGTAGTCCATATCTCAATCACAAGTAACGAAACCTCCAAGCCTGGCGCCCTGATGGAATTCTTGGTTTTTGTGTATAATTCCCGGGTAAGCTCTTACACACGATAGAGTTTCAAGTGCATTTGATTACGTGTAATCTATCGATAGTCGATCAACGACCCCCATGTTCAGGACGTCATCAACCCCAATCCCAACCCCACTCCAAGAAACTCTTGGACCTACCCCAACTGCTACATGTATACTACTAGGTAGTCTTTGGAACTCGGATAGCTCGGTCTTCGATAACCTGCTCGATTCCAGATATCGACAGAACCAGACTTGTAACACTGACTCTACCAAGCGATACTTTACGTTCAAAATAATCCACAAATCGCCAACATGGTCAACAAAAGTCAGTTGCCAGACTATCTCAATAGACCAAGCTATAGACTGGTTCCACGGAGCTGACCTGCCTTCCAGAGGTCCAATGTTGTATCTCCGTCGACATCGACGCCGTCGCCGGCTGGCTAGGCTCGTACGGAGGCGAAGACAGCACCAGTGACATCTCCCGCGGTGCGTAAAGCCATTCCGGAACGGCAGCATAGCTGTATTGAGTTTCGCTCTTTTCCCTCCGCGACGAGACAACTGATAAGCATCACCAGGCCTCTTCGCCGGAACGATTGGTGTCAGAAGACTTCTCAAGATGTTCGAGCGGTACAACATCAAGACCACCTGGTTCATCCCCGGCCACTCGCTCGAGACTTTCCCCGAAGAGTGCAGAATGATCGCCGACGCCGGGCACGAGATTGGGTTGCACGGCTATAGCCACGAGAACCCTGTCGCCATGACGCTGGAGCAGCAGACTGCCATCATGGACAAAGTGCGTATCGCCCAGTAGTGATAGCGTTCTCCGGGCTCGCCGTGAAGCACCCTTCTGACCGAACCTTGCCCAAAACAGTGCTACAACCTCATCACAGAGTTCCAACACGGCAAACCACCCCGTGGCATCGTGGCTCCTTGGTAAGCCAGCCGAAACCCCCTCAAAGGTCACAACCAAGCCAAGCCGAATCCCATCAACTGACAATTCAACGCAGGTGGGAATCCTCCCAAGAAGGCGCCGAGCTCATGCTCAAGTACGGCCTCGAATACGACCACTCCTTCTCCCACCATGACTGTCAGTGCTACTGGTTGCGCACAGGCGACAAGTGGATCCCCATCGACTACTCCAAGCACCCGGACCACTGGATGAAACCCCTGGAGCCGGGCGTCACGACGGGCCTGTGCGAGATCCCCGCCAGCTGGTATGCGGACGACTTGCCGCCGATGATGTTCATCAAGAAATGTAAGAAGACATGCAAACATTCCTCAACCACCTCTCCTTTAGGGTGCGTTGCGTGCAGAAGAAGCTGACGAGAGATGATTTTGATTGAACAACAGCGCCCAACAGCCACGGCTGGGTGAACCCGCGCGACGTCGAGGAGATGTGGATGGACCGGTTCAAGTTCTTCTACCGCGAGTACGACGAGGGCTTCGTGTACCCCGTGACGGTGCACCCGGATGTGTGCGGCCATCCGCACGGCTTGATGATGCTCGAGCGGCAAGTCATGTCTTTTTGCTCTCTGTGGAAACCTACTCAATACTGACTTGTTTTTGTTCTGTTGGCACAGACACATCGAGAACATCAACAAATTCGAAGGCGTCGAATGGGTCACCATGGAGACCATCTGCGACACCTGGAAAGCCAAGAACTCGCCGCCTAAAGGCGCTCTGCTGCCGGCTGAGCCGGGTGCGATTCTCAAGGATCGGAACCTCAAGCTGAAAGTGCAGGAGTGAGGCGGAGGGAAAGGGAATGATGAGTCGGGGGGAATGTCATGATGATAACGGGTATATAGTATTTTTTGATTTTTTGTTGTGGTTGGATCTTTTGGTTGAAGTTTAAGCAAGGCGTGAAAGGATTTTGTTTGTACACTTTCGATGTAAGCTGTGCCAATACTCATATGTGAGCAGTGAACGAAGTTTGGTAATCAGTACTACGTTGCTTCTCTCATGGCCGTTGGAAAACGGCCGGTATGGCGGCTTTTCAGCTTATAGAAGGTAGAGCAGGTCCCTGAACAGCTTTCAAAGGCATGTCAAGGTGTCGTATTACTGCGGCCTTCCTTGTTGCTGTTGTTGCTGGGACGCAAGGTGCTGCATCATCTGCGCAATCGCAGCAGGGTTTTGCTGGCAGTACTGAGCCCACTGCTCTGCTGTCGCTGGCGGCGCTGATGCTTGAGTTTGCGCCTGTTGGACGTGCTGGAACGGTGGTTGTGCTTGTACAGGTTGCTGTTGCATTTGAGGATACTGCGGGTATGCGTTTGGTTGCTGGAATGGTTGTTGGTAAGGTTGCTGATACGGCTGCTGGTAAGGCTGCTGATATGGCTGTTGGTACGGCTGCTGCTGTTGTGGTTGTTGGGGCTGGGCGAACTGCTGCTGGGCTTGTCCGAAGTTGAACTGGTAGGGCTGTTGGACCTGCGCCGGCGCCTGGGCCTGGGCCTGGGCCTGTGGAGCGGGTTGTTGGTAGGTCGGCATAGCCTGGGCTTGGGGTGCACCGGCAGTAAAGTTGACTGGGGCCTGTGGTTGGTGGTGGCTCGGTTGGTGGTTGTTCTTGAAGTCACCACGACCGTGTCCTTGCCTGTCGCCTCTACCGCGCCCTCCCTCTCCGCGTCCGCGGCCACGACCACGCCCACGGCCGCCATCAGCGTTGCCGCGCTGCTGTGGTACTCCACCAGACGGGCCACCCATCTGCTGCATCTGGGCCATGTTGTCCGGACGCTTAAGCGGAGTGTACATGCCGTCGTCATCAACAGACTCGGTCTTCACGTCATCATCGTAGTTCAGCACAGAAGGGAAGTCCTTCTGTGGCTTGTCGTAGGGCGTACCTGCACCGGCACCTGGCGCTCCACGAGTGTATGTGTGGCCATCGGCGCCGCCGCGGCCCCGACCACGGCCTCCACGACCGCCACGACCGCCACGACCAGCTCCATCCCGTTGGTGCTCCTGTTCAAATTGCTTGTGCTCACCACGGTTGAAGGCGCCGCGGCTCAGTGCACCGCGTCCCGCCTTCTTGCTTTCCTTGTTTTTGCGCTTGAACTCTGCCTCCATCTCGTCGTCGGAGAAATCCATTTCGTCTTCAGCGACTTCCTCGTCGTGGATGTTCGAAGCGTCGGTACCCTTGCCACGCAGACCCTTGGTGAAGACCGACTTGGAGTGGGCGTTGACGTAGTGTACGTTTGATCCGATCTGCAGACCGAGCTTCTCAAACTCCTCGTTGTCTGCGAAAGCCACGATGTACCTTGGCTCATCAACCTTGCACATGGCATCTTGGATGACACCAATGACTTCGCGCTGATCGTTGCAAAGCACCGACTCAATCTCCATCACTTCATCATGTGCGCTTGTGTTACCAAGAATGACAGCAACGTTGCCAACGAAGTGCTCTATCTTGCCCAGATGCGTGATCGACATGTCGGGCGTGATCGTAAGATCTGGCTTGGGGAAGATTATGTCCACCTCGTTCTGGGTACGCGGCGGGTTCGCACTCGCTTTGCCTTCGCCGTCGCCGCCGTCCTCGGCCATGAGAATCTTCCCTAGAGTCTCGGCGTCCAGTGGCTCGACGTCTTCATCGCTGCTGTCGTCGTCACTGCTCGAGCTGTCGCTAGAGGAGTCCTCAGATGAGGAATCCCACCCAAACTCGGCCTCAGGGTTGTCCGCTTGCGCTTTAGCTGCAGCAGCGAATTCGGCATCCGCATCAGCGTCTGTCTGATCTTTGCTAGGCTTGCTGGTCTCGGCGTGGGTATGGATCGTGGGTACCTCATTATCGAGTGTTTTGTTAGATTCGTGTGATGTGCCGGAAGGTTGCTCGACTTCTGATATTTCTTGGATCATGCGGCTTGAGGGCTCGTCGATGCCACTAATTTGTGTCTTGCCCTCGTCGACAAGATCATCATCGCCAGCATCGGTCATCTTTGCAAGCAAAGAGTCGTCCGCTGGCTGATCGGCAACTGGCGGTTGGGCCTCAGGCTTCTGGTTCTCGCCAGGCGCCGCGAGGGGCAAAGTACCCTGGTATTCATGTGCTGTCATGTTCACATCCCCGTCAACTGCCTTGGTGATAGAGGCTGTAGGCTCAGTGGCGGTCGACGGCACTGGTGCACTACCGATCTGCTGCTCAACGGCCGAAGGCTTGTTTGCGCGTGCTGCCTCTTGTGCGTTTGTGCCATAGATGTCGTCCCAATCCTCATCCTCGTCGGCCATCTCTTCTCTTACGATCTCTGTCGTGTCCAGACTACCGGGCTCGACTTGCGACTTTATGGCGGGGCGGAACTGGTCAACGTCGGCCATTTCGGCCTCGGCGACCTGGTTGGACGGGTTCGCGCTGATGTCCATGGTTGAAGGCGCGAGTGTGTTTGCGTTGTCTTGCTATTCGTCCCGACTCTTTCACTCAATCTTTCTCACGTTCTAGCAGCGGCGCGGGTCGCAACGATGACGTGCCTACCTTGAAGAATGCGATGTTCGTGTGTGTTGCAGAAGCTTCAAGAGCGAGTATTGGCGATCGATAGTTTATGTATCAGCGACTGGTACAGATGCGCGTGCTCAAATTTAGGTAGTGTCGGTATGTTAGAAGAGTTTTGTGAGAGACAGCAACACCTTTGCTCGAGTTGGATCGCGCTTTGCGACGAAAAATAAATAAGGTTTCCCCGCAAAAGCGAAATCGGGTTCCGGCCGAGAGTAAACTAACCCTTGCGCATCGGCAGGCAGGCGAAGGAGTGCTCCCGAACAAGCGCGTACAGTAGAGGCTGTACGGTTAAATGCCTTGACGCCAGGTATATCACTAACTTGCCGTCCATGTACTGAGAAAGCGCCGTTTCGTTGCCAGACATCAACACAGTATGCCTGCAACCACGACTGTCGACGCAAAGCGTGACGCGCCGCCGCCGGCGACCAAAAAGGCCAGGTTAGCATCAATGGAAGCGTTGCCTGATAACATTCAATCGCTGATACAATTCCAGTAGCTCTGAAAAGGCCCCTTTCGAGCTTGGCGCCATCGCTGCATTCTATGTCTTCCTCATAAGTCACATGGTCGCGGCCTTCTTTAGCCCGATCCAAGACTGTGATGAGGTCTTCAACTTCTGGGAGCCAACTCATTATCTCAACCACTTCTACGGCTTCCAAACATGGGAGTACTCGCCAGTATACGCCATCCGAAGCTGGGCTTACACCGGATCTCACGCGTCAATCATAGCAGCCTTCAGCAAGATTGTTCCTGGAATGGACCTTCCCATGGCTCACAAGGCTCAATTCTATGTTCTTCGTGGCGTACTGGCCGTTGCCTGCGCTGCGTGTGAGACTCGTCTTTTCACAAAAATCAATCACGTGCTGAACCCACGAGTGGCAATCATCTATATGATGATCACAGCTACTTCGCCTGGTTTCTTCCATGCGAGCATTTCGTATCTGCCGTCAAGCTTTGCAATGTACTTTGTGATGCTCAGCATGGCGGCGTTCATGGACTGGCGCGGAGGTCTTCGCACTGCCCAAGGCATCTTCTGGATGGCCATCGGTGCGTGCTTTGGCTGGCCCTTTGCCGGGGCAATGATCATTCCATTCCTCGTTGAGGAGGTACTCCTGGGTGCCCTGACTGAGTGGGAAGACCGAATTAATCTTCTGTTCCGCCTCTTAGATGCCGCAGCCCGCTGCTTGGCGATTGTTGTCGCACAAGTTGCGATCGATACCATTGCGTACAGAAAGCTTGCCTTTGTTCCTCTGAACATCGTCTGGTATAACATCTTTGGATCAAACGGACCTGACCTTTACGGCGTTGAGCCATGGAATTTCTACCTCAAGAATCTGGCCCTAAACTTCCATGTCTGGGCTGGACTGGCTCTGCTCAGCATGCCCCTCCTTCTGGCACAGCACTTCCTGCGCACCAAAGGCGCGACAAAAGCGAGTTCACTGCGTGGCGTCGCGTACCTTGCGCCGTTCTACCTTTGGCTTGCTATATTTTCTTTGCAACCCCACAAGGAAGAACGCTTCATGTATCCGGCATACCCAGCACTAGCACTGAACGCAGCCGTCGCGTTCCATATCATCCTCGCCAATCTCGGATCGACTGATTCGAAAGATCTCATCAGCAAAATCCCGGTCCACCTGCGACTCCTCGCTATCGTCAGCTTCGTTGCGGTGAGCTTTGGTCTAAGCGCTTTCCGTACGGTTGGAACGATTACCGCGTATGGCGCACCTCTGGACGTTTACACCCCACTCCACGACAAGGGCATGTCCAACGAAGGCGACACTCTCTGCCTTGGCAAGGAATGGTACCGTTTCCCATCTCACTATCTCCTGCCGAAGGGCGTGCATGCAAAGTTCATCAAGAGCGAGTTCTCTGGGCTAATGCCTGGTGAATTTGCTGAGAGCCGCGAAACATGGGCAGGAACTTGGAAGGTGCCCTCGGGAATGAACGACGAGAATCGCGAAGATCTGGGCAAATACACCGACATCAACAACTGCGACTTCCTGGTTGACAGTGACTTGCCTAGTACCGTCGCAACGACCTTGGAACCGAACTACATCCAAGACGAAGCCAACTGGGAGAAGATTGAGTGCTTGCCATTCCTCGATGCAGCATCGACTGCAGTTCTTGGCAGATTGGGCTGGGTTCCAGACTCCCCTTTGGTGCCAACCGAGCATCGCCGCGTCTGGGGCGATTATTGTCTCCTCAAACGAAGAAAGAGCTAGTTGGGCGATTCTTTTGTATGAGATGCAAAGTACTGCTGTAATTGCAGGCTAAGTCGATGGAGTGAAGGCAGATCACTTTCCGCTTTCGGTTACAAAGACCGGCGGCAAGCTCCACAGCTGGAGGGGCGGTCCACTCCTGCTGATATCGCTACTACAACCACTGCACACAGTGCATGCTACCTATCTGAATCCATGTAAGCGGTGCTTTGCGCCTAGGCAGAGATGCAAGTTTATATTATCCGAGACTGCCACCACGCGTGGTTCCAAGTTTGTACTACAATTTCAACTCACGTTCATTGACGTTCTCAATTCAGTTCTGACCATGATTTCGAGCTTATCAGACTGGTTGCAGCCTGAATATTACATGGAACAAATTGACGCGTTTAGCAAAAGAGTGAAGACCGAAAGCCTGATCGATGACTTGCGGTCGAAGGGCACAGACAATGCCCACTTGATCATATACGGCGCCTTGATCGTGACTGCAACGCTTTATCTGGTCGGTCGGCATATACGCAAGAGAATTCCAAGCGCAGCTTTTGCAATACGCACACGATCTCCTGATCCCGAGAAGCCAATCGATGTCACAACGTTCACTGCGAACCGCATGAAACCGACCGAAAGACCACCTGGCAGTAAGTCCGGTCGACCACTACACTCCAGCTCACCTTACTGACCACCACACCAACACAGCCTGGGAACCCAGCGACTTCAAGCGTCCGACAGCACCGCCTCATCCAGACTGGTCTCCCACCGACTCCGCCCCCCTTCCCTACCGCCCTTTCCGCCACGGCCCGAAATACAATATCAACCTCGGCCTACGCAGCATGAACTGGGACGAATGGATCGAACTCGACAACCACTACCTCCGCTTCCACGCCGACAAAGCACGCCGCCTCGCCTCGCGCGGCTCCAAATGCGTCAAAGTCGATTCGGCCGACTCGCGAGCCTACGACGCAACCCTCGAACTCCTCGAGGAACTCACAGCCTACCTGACCGAACGCTACCCACAAATGTTCAAACGCACCCCTCACGGCCTCACGAACAGCCTCACAAACGAAGACTTCGACACCCGCCCAGACCACCTGACCGTCAACGGCGTCAAAGAGAGCCCAATGTCCCTCTGCGCGCGCCTGGTCCAAGACGACCTCGCCATCATGATCGAGAAGG